>CEUS01277624.1_pt1 | contig 16978 bp, 9 predicted proteins | sample 427031 | NCBI WGS metagenome assembly CEUS01 (sample SAMEA2622837, study PRJEB7988) | marine metagenome | biome: marine biome (ENVO:00000447); feature: marine epipelagic mixed layer (ENVO:xxxxxxxxx); material: "saline water (ENVO:00002010), including plankton (ENVO:xxxxxxxx)" | depth 140 m | reverse complement strand
GTGTCCGCTGAATCTAAAGCAAACAACAAAATTTCCAAGGCATATCTATTGATAAATCAAAGTTCCCGTCTTCTCGCGGCCATTGGCTACAGCCGACTACCGCCTAATAAAACCTCCGTTGTCCCATACATATTTGCAATAGTAGCCGCGGTTGGCATGCTATTGCCGATAGTATACTTATTTATTCGAGGTGGCTCCATAAATGAGAGTACCATTACCCTTCTTCTTCGACCTCAAACTCTAAATACTCTATTCCGAACTGTTGTACTAACCGCAACTGTGACAATTTCATCAGTTATGATAGGGGTACCACTTGCTTGGCTGTTAACACGTACAGACCTACCTTTACGCAAAATGTGGATCGTACTTGCTTTCCTCCCTCTCGCAATACCCAGTTACGTGGCAGGGTTTATCGTAATGACTGCGATTGGACCGCGCGGCTTACTTCAACAACTATTATCACCAATAGGAGTAGATCGGCTCCCAGAAATATATGGCTTCCCAGGTGCCGCGATAACACTAACATTGCTAACATACCCATACGTTTTCATGACAGTAAGAAGTGCAATTACCAGGCTTGATCCCGCTCTAGAAGAAGCGTCATCGAGCCTTGGCAAAAGTCCAAAAGAAACGTTCTTTCAAATTACACTACATTTGTTACGTCCCGCCATATTATCTGGAGCACTTTTGGTCAGTCTTTACACAGTAAGTGACTTTGGTGCGGTGTCTTTAATGAGATACCAAACTTTCACATGGTCAATTTATCTTCAATACGAAGCAGGATTTAACCATCAATCTGCTGCAACCCTATGCATCGTGCTTCTCCTAATTGCAATCCCTATCGTATATATAGAATCGCGGATGCGAGGACACGCGAAATATTTTCGCAGCGCATCAGGAGCGGCCCGACCATTGAAGCCAATACGATTGGGGCGTTGGACTTTCTTCGCTACGTTATTTTGTTCTGGATTAGTCTTTGCATCCCTATTGATACCTGCAAGCGTACTCATTTATTGGCTCATACGAGGTGTCGATGCGGGAAATACCCTCGTGCCTATTTGGCATACAGCTTGGAATTCGTTCTATGTATCCATTTTAGCTGCCGCAATAATCATTGGAATCAGTTTCCCAATAGCGTCACTTACAGCTCGGCAAAATACCAAATTAGCGAGAGCAATTGAGCAACTCTCATATCTTGGATTCGCTCTTCCTGGCATCGTAATCGGATTATCATTAGTCTTTTTTGGAATACGGCTTGTGAACCCACTCTACCAGACAATGTTTATGCTCATTCTTGCTTACAGTATTTTGTTTATGGCACCTGCTATAGGTACATTGCGAGCATCTCTTCAACAAATAAATCCTCACGTTGAAGAAGCAGCTCGTGGATTAGGTGCAAGTCCCTTTCGAACACTCCTAAAGATCACATTACCCCTCACAAAACCAGGATTGATTGCTGGATTCTCCCTCATTTTTGTTCTCACAATTAAAGAACTCCCTGCAACCCTGATATTAAGCCCAATTGGCTTTATGACACTAGCGGGTTCTATTTGGTCGGCGGCATCAGAAGCATTCTTCACTAGAGCTGCGCATGCGTCTTTGATCTTAATCCTGCTATCATCACTACCATTAGCGTTCGCAACTATACGTAACTCTGAGGACCGATGGTGAATCAACTTGCTTTGAAAACCAATGATCTTGGCAAATCATTCGGTGACGTTAAAGCTGTAGAAGCATTCGACATTACCTTGAACGAAGGGGAAACCCTTTCGTTGCTTGGGCAAAGTGGTTGTGGGAAAACTACAGCTTTACGGCTAATCGCCGGCTTTGAAGTTGCTGATAAGGGGACAATACATTTGCAAAGCAATATCGTCTCGGGTCCAGGAACTTTTGTTCCCCCACAGAACCGCTCTATTGGCATGGTGTTTCAAGATTACGCCTTGTTTCCTCATCTTGATGTTTATAAAAATGTAGAATTCGGTCTCGGATCGAAGGATGAAAAAAGTTCTGCTGTCCGTGAAGTGATCGAATTAGTCGGACTATCAGGCTTAGAATCACGATTTCCACACGAACTTTCTGGTGGAGAGCAGCAACGCGTTGCATTAGCTCGCGCGCTCGCACCAAAACCAAGTCTGTTACTCCTTGACGAACCATTTTCCAATCTTGATGCGACACTCCGACAGCAAATCCGCTTAGAAATCCATGAAATACTCCACCAACATAAAGTGACTACGGTTTTCGTTACTCATGATCAAGAAGAAGCACTGCTCATGGGCGACCTAGTAACTCTGATGAAAGCCGGAAAAATAGAACAAACAGATACTCCTGAGGGGATTTTCAATGCCCCGAACAGCAAGTACACGGCTAAGTTCTTTGGCACAACTGATTTTCTACCAATTCAATTTTCCGATGCCTCAAACCAAACTGAATTAGGATTTATATCGAGGGTAAACAAACCTACTGACTCTACTGACCTTGAAATAATGTTGCGACCCGATAATATTTTGATATCAAAAGATCCTGATGGTATTGGGACTATAACGAACCGATTTTTCCAAGGCGATCATTGGCTATTTCAAATACGCCTCGAATCGGGACTAATACTGCACAGCAGGACCAGAGACCATAACAACTACGTTCCAGGATTACGAGTTAACGTGATACTGAATGATAACGGCAAACCATTTCAACTGTTCAAATCAAAAAAACAGTAAACCAAATGAGTACTTAGGCTATTCCTCAGATTCTTCGTCTTGTTTCTTCTTTGGCTTCTTTCCTTCAGCCTTCGGCTTAGCTGTCTTTGGCTCTTCCTCTTGCTCGCCAACCTCTTCCTCTGCTTCATCTTCAGACGATGGCTCAATTCTTGCAAGAGAGGCTACTGTATCAGCTTTATCTAAATTCATCACGCGAACACCTTGTGATGAACGGCCATATCGAGGAATCTCTTGAATCAACTGGCGGATGACAACACCCTTCGTTGAGACCACCATAATCTCTTGGTCCGGGCTTGTAACTCTCGCCACAGAAACAGGCCCTGTTTTATCAGTCATCTTAAAATTGATAACTCCTTGACCACCACGTTTTTGCTGAGGGTAATTAGTAAGCGCTGTTAGTTTCCCATGACCATTCGCTGTAACTGACAGTAGATCTTGGCCTTGAGAGACGACTTCCATAGATATAACGTAGTCATCCTTCCGCAGCTTGATACCACGGACTCCTCCGCTAGTTCTTGAAGCACTTCTTAAATCACCTACCCGGAAGCGAATTGACCGCCCTAGCGCGGTCAGGATTAAAACGTGATCTTCATCAGTTGCTATCCGTCCTGACACCAATTCATCATCTTTTTCTAGATCCATTGCAATAATGCCATTGGTACGTAAATTCTTGAATTTATTCAGAAGCGCGCGTTTCACCTCACCCATACGGGTCGCCATCACAAGGCTCGCACCTTCGGTAGTCATCGACTTGGTTGATATAATCGTAGTCACTTGATCAATACGTGGATCTATAGGGACAAAATTCACGAGAGGAGTGCCACGCGCTGTTCGGGAACTCTCGGGTGGCAAATCATATACTTTCAAAGGAGCGAGCCGCCCTCGATTCGTAAACAAAAGAAGTGTTTCATGTGTATCACAAATCAGCAGGTGCTGAACTGCATCTGCTTCTCTCGTCACCATCCCCGTAATACCACGCCCACCTCGATGTTGTATACGATAGGTAGTAGCTGGCACTCGCTTGATATAGCCGCGTGTACTTAAAGTGACTGCCACCTCTTGATGTGGAACAAGCTCTTCTTTTGAAAAATCACGTGCTTCTTCTTCAGAAATTTCAGTTCGTCGCTCATCTCCATAGTTATCTTTGATCTCAATAATTTCAGCCCGTACAACAGCTTCCACTTTTTTCACGTCACCCAACAGATCTTCAAGTTCAGCAATGTTTTCCAATATTTCAGCGTATTCGTCAAGAATCGCTTGGCGCTCTAAGGCTGCTAAACGCCGTAACTGCAGGTCTAGTATTGCCTGAGCTTGGCGTTGAGACATATCCCATTGTTCCATTAAACCGCTTCGTGCTTGTTCGGCACTTTCCGCGCTACGAATAAAGGAGATGACTGCATCAAGATTATCTAACGCAATCTTCAATCCTTCCAAAATATGTGCACGATCTCGAGCCCGAGACAAATCATATTCCGCGCGGCGGGTAACGACCTCTTTTCTGAAGCCAATAAAGGCGGTCAGCATACCCTTTAAGTTAGTAACTCGTGGCTGCCCATCAAACAACGCTACGGTATTGAAATGAAATGAGGTGCGCATCGCAGTGTTTTTATACAAACTATTGAGAACTTGTTCTGGCCATGCATCGCGCCGCAATTCAATCACGATACGCATACCGCGACGGTCGGATTCATCTCGTACTTCTGAAATCCCATCAATCTTCTTCTCGCGTACCAAATTTGCAATCCGCTCTACCAACGTCGCTTTGTTAACTTGATACGGGATTTCAGACACAACAATCTGGCTGCGGTTACCACGCTCGATCTTTTCAATTTCAGCACGTGCCTGTACAACAACGCGCCCTCGACCAGTTGAATAAGCCTCTTCAAGTGTCGACCGCCCCATGATTATGCCGGCGGTCGGGAAGTCGGGGCCTTTTATATAATCAAGAAGATTTAGAACAGAAGCGTCTGGATTATCGATTAAATGAACCATCGCGTCACTAATCTCAGACAAATTATGGGGCGGAATACTCGTAGCCATACCAACTGCGATACCAGAAACACCATTTATCAATAAATTGGGTAGTCGGCTAGGTAATACGACCGGCTCATTTACTCTATCGTCGTAATTCGGTGCGAAGGGTACAGTATCCCGGTCGATATCCTGAAGTAGCTCTGCTGCAATAGCAGATAATCGAGCTTCGGTATAACGCATTGCAGCGGGGGGATCATTATCGACAGAGCCAAAATTACCTTGCCCCGTGACAAGTGGATAGCGCAAAGAAAAGGGTTGGGCCATCCGAACCATAGCATCATAAATAGCCGAGTCGCCATGTGGATGATACTTACCCATCACTTCACCAACAACGCCTGCACTCTTGCGAAATGGTTGGTTCGCCCTAAGACCCATTTCCCACATTGTATACATCACCCGACGCTGTACTGGCTTCAAACCATCCCGCACATCAGGCAAGGCCCTCGAGACAATCACGCTCATCGCGTAATCAAGATACGCGCCTCGCATCTCATCTTCGATACTTACGACTTGTTCGGTCAAGGGTGACCTCCTAAAATCTTAGCCATGCGCATCATCAATTTGAAGCAACACAACCCGGATAACCTTTTCATTTTAACAATTCGGGAGCCACCACATATTGTATGCGCGCGCGTCCCGCAGACTACATACGGATTCTAGCAGATTTCACCATTACAGTAAAGAATATGATGGCGAGAATGACCATCTTCCTGAAGGGTCCAAAATACCAAAGATCATCCTAAAGTCTATTGATTGGGAGATCGAATCAAATCAAGAAATTCTTGCTCCGTAATAACCTTAATCGCGCGTTCGCGAGCCTGTTCGATTTTGGTTCCGGGATTGTCCCCAACAACCACTAAAGAAGTACGCCCAGTCACATTACGACCTAACACACCACCCAATTCACGAATCTTTATTTCAGCCTCTGAGCGAGTAAAAGCATCTAACCGACCGGTGATCACCACTTCTAAACCTGACAAGAGAGCTGAATCATCAGATTGTTTTTCACGGGTCATACGCAAACCTGCTACATCCAAACGCTTCACCAAGGACTGTATGACCGGATCTCTTGACCATTTCTGAATGCTCTCTGCTATTTTGGGGCCAATTGAAGGTACTGATGAGAGTTGATCAATATCTGCATCTAAGATTGCCTCCATTGAACCAAACTGTTCCGCGAGGATAGTTGCCGTTTCGCGGCCAACGTGCCGAATATTCAATGACATGAGTAATTGTTCTAGTGGATGATTCTTGCTGATTTGAATGTTCGAAACTAGTTTGAACGCACTTTTCTCACCTAAACCAGGTAACACCGCTATTTGCTGTGGATCCAAAAAATAGAAGTCTGCAGGATTTCTCACTAACTGTTCTTCAAATAATTGACGCACTGTTTGTTCTCCCAACCCATCGATATCCATGGTCATAACGAAATGCACCAAAGACTCTTGTACCTGCGCCAAACAATTACGATTCATACAATAATGTGCTGCCTCACCTACATCACGGACCACTGATCCGCCACAAGAGGGGCAATCATTCGGCATAGCAAACACTACCTCATCTCCGGTTCTTAACTCCTCAAGTGGTCTTAAAATTTGCGGAATAACATCTCCCGCACGTTGTACAACTACGTGATCGCCGATACGTAAATCTTTCCGGAAAATGTCCTCTTCACTATGAAGCGTCGCATGAGTAATAGTGACCCCAGAGACCTGAATGGGTTCAAGAATCGCATACGGATTCAAACTGCCTGTTCGTCCAACATTAATGCCAATATCAAGTAATTTAGTTACTGATTGAGCTGCCGGCCATTTATAAGCAATCGCCCATCGAGGCTCCCGTCCAACATCTCCCAAAGACTGTTGGATATCAAATCGATTAACTTTTACAACAATCCCATCTGTTCCATAATTCAAATCTTGTCGAGCAATCTGCCAGTCCAAATAGTATTGAGTGATTTCTTCTAAATTACGAGCAGGCCGGTTGTGTACGGATATCTTAAATCCACAAGAGGACAGCCACTCTAAAGCTTCCGCATGCGTTGAGAGAGTTAAGCCTTCAGCCCAACCTAACGAATATATTGCTATGTCAAGATTACGCTTGGACGTTTCCCTCGAATCAAGTTGCCTTAAAGAACCAGCGGCGGTATTCCGAGGATTAGCATATTTCGATTCGCCAAGCGCAGTTCGCTCTTCATTAATCCGGTCAAATTCGGTGATTGGCAAATAAACCTCACCTCGAACTTCAAAACGGCGTGGAACTTCACCATTAATGCTTAAAGGGATACTGCGCACGGTACGAAGATTCGCGGTGACATCTTCACCAACTGCTCCATCACCCCTCGTGGCGCCTTGAACAAACACCCCATCTTCATAGGTTAGAGCAACTGCTAATCCATCATATTTGAGTTCACAAACATACTCATCGATATCTGTATCCACTAAGTCCGAGATACGAGAAATCCACTTCTCTAATTCTTCAGAATCAAATACATTCCCAAGACTGAGTAAGGGGGAAGGATGCCTGACTGTAGACAATCCATCAGCAGGTTCAGCACCAATTCTCATGCTCGGAGAATCCAAGGTAACAAATTGGGGGTATTCTCGCTCAATATCAATCAACTCGCGATACAAAACATCATAACTCTCATCACTTATCTCTGGATCATCTAAAACATGGTAACGATAATTATGATGGTTCAATAATTCCCGTAACTTTTTGATACGTCGGCTAATCTCAATCACTGCTCACACCTTGATAATTGCCTACCTGATTTGGAATAACCCCTCTAACGACAGTCCAATAGGAGAGTTTGTCATCCTCTATGCGTCCAAAAGCCATCACTTTTCCCCTTAACCTCTGTCCGCTGGATGGTATGAAGACAGAGCATGGCTTCGTAATTTTCATACAACACTTCTATATTATCTATTTCAAATCTGGTGTACTGGATACCCACTTAAATGTTTCCTCTCGATTGCTAGTACCAATCGTTTGCCTAACAAACACAAAATCCATCCGTAATAATTTTTGAGAGTGCGTCAGAGTTGCCACGTGCAAACCCTTCTTGCCATACTTTTAATACTTCCAATGCCGTAATCGACATCTTCCTTTATCATTGCCGTTCTAGGCTTGGCTGCTAGTTCTCCCTGCCATATCCGATTCTGTTGAGCACAAATACTACAGTTCGCTTGCAACCTAACGAGCATTCATTTTTGTGTAAGAAATTTTCTATTCACGCTTATCTTCTAATAATGGCATGTGAAAAATCTCTGGCCCAAAATCTGGGTCAAACGTGATTACCGCAACGTGCCCAACACTTACCCCAAGTTTATCAACAAAGTCACCTTCATCAGGGGCACCAGAGTAATAGGCCTTCACATTTCCTTCTGAAACATCCCTAAAAACATGAACATGCCCTAATGCAAGATAATCAACATCCAATGCGGCGATCTCTTCTGCCAAGATGGGGGATGAGCGATCTATCATTTCACCTCTGGAAACATGAAACCCGTGAGCCATCGCAATACGCCAATCACCGTCATCCAATGATGGGATTCCACGAAGCGGCTGAAACGTAGGAGAATGCTCTTCCATAGCGCGCCCCCAAATCGTTACGCCCAAATCTGCCAAGCGAACCAACTCCCCTTCAACTTCAGTGACCAAGTGTATTGTTGATCCCATATCCTTGAATGCCGCAGCCTCCAAGGGGGATGTGCCATCCATTTGATCATGATTCCCAGGGAGAATAACCGTTTTTATATCCATTGTCGTTAGCGTCTGAATCGCTCTTTCAACTACATCTGGCTCCACTCTACTGCTGTCAAATAAATCTCCCACAATCAGGACAAGATCAACGGACTCACGTTTCGCCGTATCAGCTATCATTTCTAAATATTTGCACGAGTCCACAGTCGTCAAATGCACATCAGATGTATGGAGAACCTTCAATTTAGCTTTTCTTTTTATATCTCGGGGCACCCGCAACTATCTCCTGAGAGTATTCGCCTACTGGTCTATTTGAAGTCAAGCTAGCAACGATCTTTTATGCCCAATGATGTTCAGACATTTATTTGTCGTTGAGAAAACGCCGCAAAACAGTTTGCAACACACCACCCTGTTTGTAGTAATCAACTTCAACCAATGTATCGACACGGCATACTACTTTGAAATTAATTGTCTCGCCATCAGGTCTCTTCGCCACAACTGCCAGTTCCTTGCGAGGAGTCAAATCTTCGGCAATTCCTGATATAGTCAATTCTTCATGACCAGTCAATCCTAATAAATCTGCACTCTCTCCATCCTGAAACTGTAATGGCAGTACTCCCATACCAATCAGATTACTACGATGAATTCGTTCAAAACTTTCAACTAAAACCGCTTTCACCCCCAACAGATTGGGGCCTTTCGCAGCCCAATCGCGCGAACTCCCTGTCCCGTATTCTTTCCCGCCAATAACAACCAATGGAATATCAGCAGCCTGATATTTCATTGAGGCATCATAAATCCGCATCTCATCATTATCCGGCATATACAGGGTCCAATCACCATCTTTATCAGGAGTCAATTTGTTCTTCAAACGAACGTTAGCAAAAGTTCCGCGCATCAAAACATTGTGATTCCCCCGCCGAGATCCAAACGTATTGAATTCAGTTTGGGGAATATCTTCGCCAATCAGAAATTGCCCGGCAGGTGCCTGAGGCGGAATAGCGCCAGCAGGGGAGATGTGATCAGTAGTCACAGAATCACCTAAAAACGCCAGAACGCGCGCATCACTTATATCTTCAACGGGATCTGGAGACAACTTGATATCGTGAAAAAATGGTACTTCCTGCACATATGTTGACTCGGGATCCCATTCAAATAAATCTCCATCAGGAATTGGCATATTCTGCCAATCATCATTCCCCTTAAACGCTTCACCATAGCGCTCTGTAAACAGATCGGGTTTTAATGAGCTATTCATTGCATCGCGAACTTCCGCCTGTGTTGGCCATATATCTCGTAGGAAAACTGGAGAACCTGATTCATCTTCACCGATAGGCTCTTGAACAAGATCTACATCTGCGCGTCCCACCAAGGCGTAGGCGACTACAAGCATAGGAGACGCAAGATAATTGGCTTTCACCTGCGGATGAACTCGTGCTTCGAAATTGCGGTTACCACTTAGGACTGACACGGAAACAAGGTCATGTTCCGTAATTGCATTATCCACCGCCTCTGGTAATGGCCCACTATTCCCAATACACGTAGTGCAGCCGTAACCAACGATGTGAAAACCAAGATCCTCAAGATAGGGCATCAAACCAGAGTCATTAAGATAAGCCCCAACAACCTGTGAACCTGGTGCCATGCTGGTCTTTACCCATGAACGGCTTGCCAAACCCTTAGCGACAGCCTTTTTCGCCAGCAACCCAGCGCCAATCATCACTGATGGATTCGAAGTGTTGGTACAACTCGTAATCGCGGCTATAACCACTGAGCCATGATCAAGGGTCTCTTCCTCACCATCGATGTCAATCGCAACTCCATCTCCCTCACCAGAAGACCTCGATTTATCAAACGTTTCTCCAAGTGTGCTCAAGAAGGTTGATTTCATATCCGGAAGTGCGACGCGATCCTGTGGACGACGAGGACCAGCAAGGCTTGACTCAACTGTGGCCATGTCCAAAGTCAACGTGTCGGTGTACTGAGGATCTGGAGTCTCATCGATGCGAAACAATCCTTGTTCTTTTGCATATCGTTCGACCAAATCCACGGAAGCGTCATCGCGCCCAGTTCCACGCAAATACTCTAGAGTTTCATTATCAACAGGGAAAAACCCACATGTTGCACCATATTCGGGAGCCATGTTGGCTATCGTGGCACGATCAGCCAAGGGTAAGTTCGAAAGACCAGGGCCAAAGAATTCAACGAATTTCTCAACTACACCACGTTCACGCAACATCTCTGTCACGGTCAAAACCAAATCAGTAGCCGTCACTCCCTCGCGAAGTTCGCCCGTCAACTTGAATCCAATCACTTCGGGAAGCATCATGTAATATGGCTGCCCCAACATCACCGCTTCCGCCTCAATGCCTCCAACACCCCATCCCAAAACGGCCAAGCCGTTAATCATAGTGGTATGAGAATCTAATCCAACGAGAGTATCCGGAAAAACAACCAGTCCGTCAGATGTATCCCGGGTAGACACAACATCTCCCAAGAATTCCAGATTTACTTGATGGCAAATTCCAACCCCAGGGGGAACAACAGAAAAGTTCTCCAGTGTGTTTTGCGCCCAACGAAGTAATGCGTAGCGTTCCTGATTCCGTTCAAATTCTTTCTCCACATTTAACAAAAATGACTGGCCTGTACCAAAATAATCTACTTGGACAGAATGATCGATTACGAGGTCAACAGGAACAAGTGGGTTAATGCGTTTCGGGTCACCGCCCGCGCGCGCCATCGCAGATCTCAATGCCGCCAAATCAACAACTGCTGGCACACCTGTCAAATCTTGCATCAAAACACGCCCTGGTATAAAAGGGAATTCACGTTTGGGAGGACTCTGAGGATCCCACGCGAGAGCATTCTTAATATCATCATCAGTGACTAAATAGCCATCCAAATTCCGAAGTGCATTTTCTAACAAAACCCGAATAGAAAAAGGAAGGTCTGTCAGATTTACTAAACCTTGCTCTTCCAAATAACTCAGTCGGTAATATGTTGCGAGACCCTTATCTGTCTCAATCGTACTTCTTGCGCCCTCATGACCTAATGCCTGTGCCATCTCTGACCTCCTGATGTACAAATCCTCGAACGATGAGCAATACCGGTAATTATATGAGGCATTCTAACCTCAATAGCACACATACTAACGGTATTATGTTCCTCATAACATAGTATGCCTTGAGTTGAAGATAAGTACTAGTCAGACATTGAGACATAGCGAGAAGGAAATTTAACTATCATAAACATTGAACCCCTGAACTGTTGTGCTCCGTACATTACCTGTAACGGGGCTTAAACCCTCCCGATGTGATTCTTAACGCTTTATAGGGCGTGGTAAGTGTTCAACTCAGCCATTCGTCCTATATTTTGATAAAACCCAGGGATTATTATAAGAACAAATTGGCTAGCACGCGTATAATTGACACGCTGGTGGAAATTTCTGTTCATAACGTTGAGGAATATTCATGACACATTCACAACACGCGAACGAATCAATTAAACCTCTTGAAGGAGGGAATGTCGCATCGCCTCGGGGTTTCTCGGTGGGAGCTACTTACGTGGGAATGAAGACATTTGGTGATAACGAAAAGCTTGATTTAGCAATATTATTATCCGAATCCCCGTGTGTAGGAGCAGGCGTTTTTACACAGAATAAATTCGCTGCAGCACCGGTTCATTTGAGCAGGGAAAATCTTGAAGAAGCGCAACCACGAGCAATCATCGTTAACAGCGGGTGCGCCAACGCGGGGGTAGGCGATCAAGGGATGATTGACGCACGGGCGATGACATCAATCGCAGCGAGCAAGCTAAATCTCTCACGGAGCGAAATTCTCATCGCCAGTACTGGAGTGATCGGTGCAGAACTACCTATGGGAATTATTCAAAATGGGATTGAGTCCATAAGCCTTGATAGTTCAGGGCATGACTTCGCAAAAGCCATGATGACCACTGATACTCATCCGAAAGAATTTGCTGTTGAGATCGAAATCGAGGGAGTGAAAGGAACGATTGCGGGTGCTGCAAAAGGGGTTGGAATGATTCACCCTGATATGGCTACAATGCTCTCATTCATTACAACCGATCTTGCCATTGATTCAGGTTTCTTAAAATCTGTTATAAAGGAAGCAGCAGACCAAACTTTTAATATGGTTTCTGTCGACGGAGATACGAGCACAAATGATACCCTGATAATTCTTGCGAATGGATTGGCAAAAAACACTCCTATTGATGGGGGGACAAACGGAGAAAAATTTAGCGATGCTCTTTTTGAAGTGTGCAAGGCTCTTGCCAAAATGATCGCGCGTGACGGAGAAGGAGCTACAAAACTTTTAGAAGTTCAAGTCGAGCAAGCGCAATCACTGCCCGACGCTAGAATCGCGGCACGCACTATCACTGCATCTCCACTTTTGAAGGCTGCGATATACGGGAATGATCCGAACTGGGGACGCGTTCTCATGGCACTTGGCCGAAGTGGCGCTAATATTGCAGAAAACAAAGTGAGTATTTTTATGAATGATATCTGCATGATGGAAGCGGGCAAACCAATTCCATTCTTCCGCGACGCAGCAATTACAGCAATGCAGAAACCTGAAGTCGTCATTCGAGTCCAACTCGGATTAGGAGATGGCAATGCGACCGCATGGGGTTGCGACCTAACAGAGGAATACGTTCACATCAACGGTGCTTACACTACCTAATCTCTAAGTAAATACACTGAAATCATTGGATATAATAAGAATGTACTCGTTCCTTTAAGATCATCACGATACACGGTACAATCAAAATCCTGTTGAAATTCGTTCTTTACAAAATTTGTTTAATCTGTATCTGATTTGTTACGGAGGTTGTTATGGATCTGGATGGAAAAGTCGCTATCGTAACCGGTAGTAGTCGTGGACTCGGCAAAGCAATCGCCAAAACGTTCGCACGTTCTGGTGCAAACGTTACCCTTGCTGCAAGAACCGAAGAACCCCATCCACGCATAGGTGGAACAATTATCCAAACAGCAGAAGAGATTAAAACAGAGGGAGGGACAGCACTTCCCGTAAAATGCAATGTCGCTGCAGATGAAGATGTTGATTCGATGGTCCAAAAAACACTGGATGCCTTCGGACGCATTGATATATTGATTCATCCGGCAGCCGCTAATTTCCCAGGTGGCATCGAAGCAACGGACTTGCGACGATGGGATATATTGATGGGTTTGAATTTCCGAGGACTCGCATCCCTAGTGAAAGCCGTTCTACCTTCAATGAAAACAGCCGGCGAGGGACACATCGTCAACGTATCTCCAAAGCTCAGTCCCGACATTGGGAAAAGCGGAGTTCAGTCAGGCTATTTTGGAGGGCCATATGGATTGTCTAAACAAGCTTCAACATTACTTTCGCTTACCATGGCAGAGGAATTCAAAGAATACGGCATTGGAGTTAACACAATTTGGCCAGATGGTAGCCGTCTGCGAACCGAAGGGATGATCGCGATGGGCCGAATCGATCCGAGTGCACAAGATCCACAGAGATTTGCTGACGCCGTCGCTGAAATTATTGGTAAAGATCCGAAATCGTACACGGGCCACTGCCTATCAGACATTGAAGTTCTCCGGGAGGCAGGTATCACCGATCTGTCAAAATATGATTTGCCTCCTTTAGAGGACAATTCTTAAAAAGGAGAACTGCCACGAATAATCAATTACGCGTCGGAAGTATTGCTGGCGTACCAATCTTCGTAAGTCGAAGTTGGATATTGTTGTTCATCTTATCAACCTACTTCATGTCATCAGTATTATTGGCCCGAACATTCCCTGAAGTGGCATTCGGGGCACGATACTTTGCTGGCTGCTTATTCTCACTGTTTTTCATAGGATCTGTATTTGTCCATGAGTTCGCTCATGCTTTAATTGCGCTTTCTAACAACCAAAAGGTGCTCGCAGTTACTCTCCACATATTTGGAGGATCAACATCAATTGAGGCAACAAATCACCGCCCCTCGGCAGAAGCATTGATCGCATTAGCTGGGCCTGCAACTAGTATTTTGCTCAGTATGTCATTTTTCTTATTTGCCAGCCCTTTAGGCACCCAATCATCATCATTAGGTCTGATCGCTATTTGGCTCGCGGTCCTTAATTTACTTCTAGGAGTAATCAACATGTTGCCCGGCTTGCCACTAGATGGCGGGCGTGTATTCCATGCGATTATGTGGCGGGCAACAGGAAATTATTTTAAAGGAACCCTTGCAGCAACCGCCGCAGGGCAAATCATCGGTATATTTAGCATTATTTTTGGGATCGCTCTATTCGTATTACAACAACCTAGCTTGTTCGGCCTCGCGGGCTGGTTTTTCTTAGTCGGATGGTTTCTGCGACGAGCAGCAGGGCAAAGCCGCAGTGCCGCAATCCGTAACGAAGCGTTAAAGGACTTCAGTGCACGTGATGCACTTCAACAAAATTGGCCACAGGTACAATCAAGCGGTAGTGTAAGAAATCTAGCGCAGGATGACGAATTCATCAACGGGAAAAAAAGCTACCTTGTTTACGATGGAGACGATTGGGTCGGCATTATTCCTGTCCGGATCGTAAAAGCACTCTCTGCAGGAGAGCAATCCACTCTTCGTGTTGTCGAGCTAATGGTGCATCACACGGAAGTATTCACTGCCGCACCACAAGATAGCTTGAATCTTATCCTCAACAAAATGGAAACCGATCGTCTCGGATACATCCCGGTTACTGAAAACACTAAAGTCGTCGGTGTAGTAGCACGAGATGCAGTACTCGCAATGGCGAAAGAGCATTCACCAATGCGTTGATAGATTCAGCAAGAAATATCTACGCGAAGTGCAGCACCTAAAAATCATTCTGCCAATATTAGTTTTGCCCACCCCACCCTAACACAATAGGGCTCTATCACTCCTTGTTTTGGATATAGGGTGGATGCCATAATACATCCACTCATAAAACAACGCCCAAAAGCACAAAGGAGGTCGTCATGACCCTTGAATATATACACTCTGAAGAAACAAAAGGTGTACTAGTTATCACTCTTGATGATCCAAAAACGAGAAATGCTCTTGGAGGGCCATTGAGTGAAGAACTAGAATCAGAAATTGACCGATTTAGTGAGGATCCTGATTTGCGCGTTTTGGTTTTGACCGGGGCAGATCCTGCATTCTGTTCTGGTGCTAACGTCAAAGGATTCGACCGGGCAGTGCGTGAACGTGAAGCCAATGGTCCTACTGACGCAGGGCCGAGCCCTTGGGAATCACTGGATCCCGCATATCAAGCAGACAGTGTTCATGAAGCAAAAGGACCCGCTATCGTCCGTAAATTATGGAATTTGGAAAAACCGACAATCGCGGCAGTTAATGGTGCCGCCTACGGTCTTGGTTGCGGCGTTGCGCTCTCATGCGATATCCGCATCGCATCAGAAAACGCTCGCTTCGCTGAAGCATTTATACGAAATGGATTGATACCGGCAGATGGAAGCGCATGGCAATTACCTCGATTGATTGGCCTCTCAAACACTTTACTCCTTCAATATACAGGTGATGCCGTCGATGGAAATGACGGCTATCGGCTCGGGCTTTGTAGTAAAGTTGTACCCCACGAAGAGCTAATGGAGGAAACGATGCAGCTAGCAATCCGACTTGGTGAAGGCCCTACTTACTCCATGTCCCTCATAAAGATGCTTGTCCATAAAGCGCAACAACAGGATTTAGCTGAACATCTCACCCAAGCAGCCCGCGCCCAAAATCTTGCGCGGCAAACAGACGATCATAAAGAAGGTGTACGAGCATTTGTTGAAAAACGGCCTGCAAAATTTAAAGGACGATAAATTCTAAATGAAGTAGCAAACGTGGATTCATTGCTACGAACTAATTGTTGGAGTCATATATGAAATTTCAAACAAAAGCAATTCATTCAACTCCACTCGGTGACCCAACTACCAAAGGGGTAAAGCCGGCGATACATATGTCGACCACATTCGAGCGTGAAGCCGATGGTAGTTACCCGGCCGGATATATTTACTCGCGTTTAGGCAATCCAAATAGGGAGATGCTCGAAACCTCGCTCGCAGAACTTGAAGGAGGCGACGCCGCGAGAGCATTTTCTTCCGGTTCAGCTGCAACATTCACTTTATTAAATACCCTTAAGCCGGGAGATCACGTCATCGCACCAATCGATGTTTATCACGGAACTGCCTCCATCTTTAAGGAAATCATGGCCCCTTGGGGTTTATTGTGCTCTTTCGTTGACATGACAAACATTGGTGAAGTGCAAAATTCCATACGACCAAACACAAAACTTTTTTGGACCGAATCCCCTTCAAATCCATTGCTGAAAATAACTGATATCCGAAAAGTTTCTGAACTCGCTCATTCGAACAATGCTCTCTGTGTATCAGACAACACCTGGATGACACCCGCATTGCAACAACCGTTCTCACTCGGGGCCGATGCCATCATTCACTCAACAACAAAATACCTGAGTGGACACAGCGATGTTCTTGGAGGTGCCATCATTGTTA
>CEUS01038552.1_pt1 | contig 16979 bp, 15 predicted proteins | sample 427031 | NCBI WGS metagenome assembly CEUS01 (sample SAMEA2622837, study PRJEB7988) | marine metagenome | biome: marine biome (ENVO:00000447); feature: marine epipelagic mixed layer (ENVO:xxxxxxxxx); material: "saline water (ENVO:00002010), including plankton (ENVO:xxxxxxxx)" | depth 140 m | reverse complement strand
GTTGGTGACACTGTGGATCACATCTGGGGTGGTAGTTTAGCATTGGCGCATATTTACAATCGCGCCCTATCTGCTGACGAAGTCAGCCAAAACTACAACGCAACTAAAGGGAGGTTTACATAATGGGTGCTGTAGCCTCTACTAATATAGTTACTGATGGGCTTGTGGCCTGTTGGGATGCAGGTAATCGCAGGTGTGGTACTCCGAGTGATGGGGGTACGTGGAATAGCTTGGGTGTAAGCGCTCCAGCAGTTCTAGATAATGATGCTGGGTTTGCAGATGTAAATATGGGCGTTATTGCTTTAGACGGAACTGACGAAAAAGTTACTGTGGCGAATACTACTGATATAGACGGAGATGGTGGATTCACCTTTGATATATGGTTATATTTTCTTGATATGGATAGCGCTAAGTATACAGTTTTTTCTCTCTATAATAGTGGAGGGGGAGCTGGAGAAGAATTTACTTTTTGGATAATGGACAAAGATCAGCATAACTATTCAGTAAGATGTGGAAAAAGGACGACTACAGGGGGTGTTGGTACTAATCGAAGATCGAATGACGCTGCCGCAGAACTTTCGGCTAATATTGGGAAGTGGGCGAATTGGACTTTTACATATAGTGGTGGTGACTCTGCTGTTTACAGTAGTTACAAAATTTATTATAATGGTGAAGAGAAAGACGATGGGACCATGGGTGGCGCTGGTAATGGTGGGGAGGAGAACGCTACTCGGTGGGGGTTGGACAGGAATGGCTCTGGTGCCTTCGAGGGATATATAGGCCGAGTCGCTCTTTATAATAAAGAATTAACTGCTGCTCAAATCCTCCAAAACTACGAAGCAACAAAACCCCGCTTTGCGCCGAGAATTACTACAGATGGCCTATTTGCCAGTTGGGACGCTGGTGATCCTAATAGCTATAGTGGTGGAACCACACTGAAAGATACGGCCAATAATTATGACGGAACTTTTGTAAATAACGGTTCGGGTGGAGATATTTCTTTTGATTCTGCTAATGGTGGCAGCTTAGTGTTTGATGGCTCTGATGATTATGTGAATATTACAACACTTCCTGATTATTCTGGTACAGCAAGATCTGCTATTATATGGTTTAGTGTGGACGATATGGATGGGGGAGTCTACACTCCTTTTCAAAGTGCTGCCGACCAATTTTGTGTTTCTTTTGGTCAGTATGAGACTGGCGGGACTGTATGGATGGCTTTTAGATCGGAAAATAGTGGCTCCAATTACACCTACGGTGTTAGCACTACTGTCTCTGACGGAGTTTGGACATGTTGGGCTGTAACTATAAATGCTTCTGACGAAATAGTTGCAGTATATCAGAATGGAGATAGCAAGAGTTTGACGGCGGGGCATGGATTTACTATTAAAACTGGTACAACTATAGGCTGCCGATTAGACGGTAGTACGATTCAAAATGATCTTGATGGTAAGATAGGATCAGTACGACTCTATACTAAAACATTATCCGCCGCAGAAATAATGGACAATTATCAAAAAACTAAAGGCCGCTTTGGGCATTAATTAGGAGTTTACAATGGTTCAAGATATTAAAATGTGGCCTTCCGGGGACGGCGGGCTGATCCCTAGAATGAGACACGTTGGGTCTGGCGCATCTGATCCAAATGTAGACCTTAATATACTTGGTGGATCACAGCTTTCTTGGGAGAGTGATCAGGGGCAATTATTCTCCATAACTAATGAGCTACAGAGCGGGGTTATATTTTCAGTTAATGACATATCCGGTCTCTCCCATTTGTCTGTCAATGCAAGCGGGGAGGTGGATGTTGGTGAGTACTCGTCTAAGATCACTATGCACAAAGCAGTGAACCAACCCATTGCAAATGCTGAAGCTGAACCCGAAAATGCTGTTGTTGATATAGACTTAAGTAAAGGTAATTATTTTGAGGTAACTTTAGGAGCCGCCGTAACAGATGTAGATTTCACTAATGGGCAAGATGGCCAAAGGTTTGTAGTTAGGTTTGAGCAGCCAGCGGGTGCAAATTACGCTATAGCTTGGACTGCGGTTACGCATGATCAAGATGGGGGCGGAAGCCCTGCTGCGGTTACGATGCGCTGGGCTGGAGGAACAACCCCAACAATGACGGCTACAAACGGAAAGGCAGACACCTATGGATTCATAGTGCGAGATGAAAACAAATTTGACGGATATGTAATAGGACAAAATATATAGGAGAAAACATGGAAATTTTAATTAAGACGAGTGCGATATCCCCAGACCAAAAAAAATATCAAGATGGTGATATCGTATGCGCTGTATCCAAAACCCAAACTCATTTTTGTCATGCCGAAATGATTTGCCATGTGGACCTGCATGGGTTCAACTCGGTGGGATTGAGAGATACAAATACACTATTAGAGAATTTTATGGCCCTTACAAGTAAGTATAGATTTACTAGACTTAACAGTAATGAAGTGCAAAGACACAATCTACTTACTGACGAAGTGGATATTATTAGCAATACGCCAAACGAAGCTGGGGAGGCCATGAATGTTGCTAGTTACCTAGCCAGAAGACTGGTCAATAAAAGGCATAAAATATTTGGAGACCAGCAAGGCGCCGAGGTTTGGTATGGAGGAAACGCCCCCAGAGACAGGGGGCACGCCGACGTGTTATGGGACTATATAGAGGGGCACAGCGAAAAATTAAAGGCTGATCATTCCCAGTTCCCTTTCAGTCCCATAGAAAAGGCCCATTTTCTTCCAATAGATTGTTGTGGATTTATGAATGGGGTAGAAACAGAGATCTCCGATGGGACTTGTGGAGAAAGAGCCTGCTGTGTAGAAATTGATGGTGAACCCGACGAAGACGGTATTCCACAGAAAATTTTTATTGCTAAAAAGAAATGGCAAGTGCCCTATTGGGATTTAGCCTCTGAGTTAGGGATTGACGTTTACGACGCAAGAGACCGAGAATTAATTCATGATGGTCGCACTGGAATGGAACACAATCACAACCATTTGGATGATATCTGTGTGGATAAAGTGGCCGCCGGAATCGTAACTATATAGGTGAAGTATGGCAACTGTAATTACTAGTATTGGATCTAAATCCGAGCATACAAGCCCGGTTAATGCACAGATTACAGTATCTGGATCTTCAGGTTCTGGTACTCCGTGGTCTGGCACTGTAACTTATACCGGAAGCGACCCAACTGTCAATGTGGGGGATATCCTCCATTATAAGGATGTGTATTATAATTGCGATGGCTACTCTTCGTGCGCCGATGGCCCTCTAGAGGTCGATTATTTAATCACCGCAATTAACACGAGTACGAACACTCTTACCGTTAGACATATTAGAGGAGGCACAGCAGATTCTGTTGATCCGTTCGCTAATCTGGACTCCGATGAAGCTGGATCAACAGCTCAGCCCTATATCGTAAGATGCTTCTCTTCTATAAGTACTTGGGAGGCAGACCTTGACACAGATGTCTTCTACGATAGTGGCGATACGGCTAAAGGTGAGTGTTATAAAGATTCGGACTTTAGCCAGTCAGGTGAACTAATATTTAATGACGGGGAAACTATCGGCCTAACCACATCTATTCTGACTGTAGCCGAGGGGCAAAGGCACGACGGAACTGCGGATTCAGGAGCTAAGGTAAATTTGACAAGTGGGGGGAGATTCAAGTTAGAGACAACCAGTCCAAACATTAACCGAACTATAGAATGGCTGGAGTTAGATGGCGGTGACAGCTCTCAAAATTTCGACAGCAACGGCGTGGTATGGATGCATTGTTATTTAAAGGGAACAGCTTCACATCTTTTGATTCATGGTTGTCATAACTCGCAGGGCACAAATGTAGGTGGCATTATCTACGGTCACAGTCAGGGGAGCGCCATACATAACAATCTTCTATATGACAACTCTTCCGCATTAGTGGGTCCGGGGATTAGTCTGAGCACCAACGGAATGGTAACAAACAATACGGTTTACAAGCATGGATTAACGTATGGTTCGGCTGCTAACGCGGGTTCTAGGGAAGCTCAATGTATAAGATCCACCGACGAAGATAGTACTAATAAAAACAATATAGGTATAGGAGCATATGTTAGCAACAGCTCTAACACTACCCATGATTTTTATACAAAAGATACATATGGGAGTGGCGATGATGACGCTGTTGGTACTCACAATATTTCAGGGGACTCTACAGCTTCGGGAAGTAATTCTTTTACTGGGAAAACAGCAGCTAGTTTATTTATTTCAACTACAAGTGGTTCTGAAGATTTGCATATAAAGCGATCTTCAGCCGCTGTGGGGGCGGGAGACGATTTAGGCACAAGTGTTACTGTTAACGGTGTTGTTATGGGTAGCTCTGCAAGAGGAACCGCGATAAATATAGATGCCCACGGCTGCAACAGAGAGGCTCGCACTCAAGCTTGGGATATCGGCGCTGTGTTACAGGCCATAATATCAAAAATTGGATCTAATCACCCCAGTGGCAGAGACTATGCCACGATAGCGGCGTGGGAAGCAGATTTAGATGATGATACATATTATGGAAATGGTTCGATAGCTCGCGGGGAGCTATATCCAGATTCTGTATTTAGTGTAAATATTGGACAAATAGGAGGAGGGAGCACTATCGGACTGGTGTGCAAAGTGTTAACTGCGGCGGAAGACCACCGACACGATGGTACTGAATCTGGGAGTCATGTTAAAGTTACTCAGACTAGTCAGATTACTCATGCTGGCGCTCCTTTGATTATGTCTTGGTTAGATATTAGCGGGTCATCTGGCGATAAGCAATTCATAGATGGATTTCATTTTGCAGTAACTCATTGCATAATCCACGATGTAACAATAGGTGGATCGGGGGGAGGGAACCCCGGTTCAAGATGTGTTACTACTGGTATAATTTGTAATAATATTATATATAACATAGATTCAACTACTACAAGTAGCTGGGGTACTGGACATTATACTTATCACTATGGTATATGGCAACGTGGAACACACCTCCTGTGCGACAACAATACAGTTTACAAGGTTCATAGCACCAATTCATGGGGTGGCGGTCAGTTTGCTACAGGTATCGTAAAAGACCTAAGTTCTGGTACTGCTGGATCTTCAGTGAGAAATAATATTGTTGTAGGCACCGCTACCGATACGGCTGGCACAAACGGTGCCGTTGCAAAGGATTTCAACGATTCTCCCACAGCCACGTTTACTCATAATCTTTCTAGTGATAGCAGCGCAGATGGGTCGAATTCCATAACAGGGGAATCTGCTGCCGACTTGTTTGTGTCGAATAGTGGAGGTAGTGAAGATTTACACTTGAAATCTGGGGCGGCGGCACTTGGTGCTGGAACAGATTTGGGCACAACATACTCTACTACCGCTGGAGATGCTAATATTGAGGCGGGGTGGGACATGGGTCCACAGTTTGACATAGATAACAGAGACAGGGATGCTGAAGAAGATACATGGGATATTGGGGCTGATCAGTTTGTTGCTTCTGCTGCGACTGGAAGTCCAGCATTTTTACTACTCATGGATTAACCCCCTTTACTTCTAAAATACTTATTTTTGTGTATAATAAACCGGAGATTAAGACCCTTTTAAACTAGGAGATAAAAAATGGCTCAATTTGCGATAGAAATCGACGACGCGGACGTTGGCAGAGTTTTAACTGCCATAGCAGCCAATTACAGCAGGCCAGCTCAGGTTCCTAACCCCGATTTTGATCCAGATGCGGAAGTTCTCGTGGATGAGATGATTGACAACCCAGAGACCATGGCTCAGTTTGCCAACAGAATAGTCAGGCAGTTCCTGTCTGAGCATGTGGCAGCTTACGAGCTTAATGCGGCCAGACAAGCCGCCGTGGACGCCGCAAATACGTCTGTCAATATCAACGACCCCGCACTGTAGGGCTAAATATGTTATTAGGCACCACACTCAGCGATTTGCCCTTCTCCAGCCTCTCTGATATGGAGAATAGGTTTAATGGAGAAATTTTCTCTATTATATTGTCAGTACAGCCGTCTGTAAATATTACACTGGAGCTGCAAACATGATGATAATCAAAGTAACGCTGAATATCCAAAGAGAATCCGTAATAAGCTTGATAAGGTAGACTTATGCCCAGCGAAATTCATAAAAATGACATAGGGACCAGATTCCTAATTACTATCAAAGATGATGGTAATGTGGTGAACATATCTGGCGATCCCGGCACCTCTACTCATCAGATAAATATTAAAAAACCTGATGATACGGTTGTCAACAGGAGCGCAACCCTGCGTGACGTTGGCATATCGGGGGTTATGTATTATGACACAATCGCTGGAGATTTGGACCAAGCTGGAACTTATAAGCTACAAGCCAAAGTGGTAATCCCTAGCGGAACATATTTTACAGATGTTTACACATTTAAAGTCCACACTAATCTATAGGTGACCATATGTCTTGGCAAGGCCAGATGTCCACAGTTGTACGACACCTTATTAATGATGTTGACCCTTCTGCGTACACATTTTCCGCAGACAGGATGGAGACCTCAATTCTCGTTGCTGCGCAGCTTATCATTATGAATGTGGATTTTGGCAATACTTATAGCATCAATGTGGAGACTGGATATTTAGATCCCGACCCCACAGATGCAGGAACTAGAGATGAAGCCTTTATTTCTCTTGTTTGCTTGAGGGCCGCTTGTATTATAGTGGGCAGTGAAATACGAAAAGAGTCTGGGAACGCTATCTCCATTAAAGACGGACCCTCTGCTATAGACTTAAGAGGCGTGACTCAAACCCTAGCAATTTTGTACAAGGATCTATGTGATAAGTATGAACATTCCATGCTAGAGTACCGGGCTGGCAACAGTGTGACTGGACAGTCCATACTTGGACCGTATAGCCCCGGTTCTGATGTTGTGAGTAGAAACTACTCGGACTACAGATCTGGTGGATATTTTAATTATTAAAGGAGATTTTAAATGGCTACAATGAAAAGTTCGGGCGACCTCATCGCCAGCATCAGTGCGGACATGGCGGACAACAACGCCGGTCTCATTTCGGCAGAGGATGTTCGCCATAATATGGAAGATACGGTGTTCTCCATTAATCGCATCGTTGCGAGTGGGGATACAGACGTTCAATTTCCGTTTTTTAATGACGTTCGAGCAAAGAAAGATACCGTGGCTGGAGCCAAGGGAAGATTTATTGCAGAGTCTGGTGTTTTGTTCCCGAACGCCCCTGTCAACCCCACCGTATTACAAGTGGAGCCATATCCCGGCGTAGGCAACATAGATCACAATCAGCTTAAGAACTTGGATGTTGGTCATGTACACACTCAGTACTATCATGTTGATGGTGTGGATCAGGCTAACAATGTTCTCAATGGTAATGTTCCAGTGGGCAATAACTGGATTAATGCATCTGGTTATGATAACGTTGGTTTGAAATTTGAGCCACGGTCTTCAGACGGCAAAACTCAAAATATTCTCACGTCTGGAACACTTAAGTTTGGTGATAACTCTACAATAGCAAATGCCAAGGGCACAGCTAAGGCTTGGGCCTATTTTAATGCTAGCGGGATTGGTGGGCATCTGCCAGTGGTTCACGCTTCGCACAACATTCATAGTGTATCGAAAAAGGCCAAGGGGCAGCTTAAGATTACGTTTGCTTCGGGTACTTTTGATAACAATAATTTTGTGGCAATGGGTACCTCTAACGGCACCGACGCTAGCGGCACTCTCAACGACATGGAAACTAATACTGTCGCCTGCATAGCTAGGTCTGGGAACGATGAGACCATGCTGAGGTCGGTAACTTATGTCATTAGGGATGAAGGCGGCTCGTACACAGACAGCGCCATGTGTCAATTTGTAGCTTATGGCTTTGAGCCTGCTGAGACCTCTGGTACACAACCGGCCATCCTAGATGAGTTTGGCAGTCCAACATTTTAATGTATAAAGGTAACATAAATGTCAGACCAAATAATTGTATTATCAGATAGAATTAAAGAGCTATCTCATTCCATAGGTACGGGATCTCTTCGTTTAGACGGGGCCGCCACGGGCTTTAGTGCCTTTGGTGATTTCTATGAGTCTGGCGATGCGTTGTATTATGCCGTGACTGATGGTACAGACTATGAAGTTGGTTCTGGCCAATATCTTCCTGATGGTAGCAGCAATAGCTTGGTACGATTTCCCTTCAGGAGTACTAATAGTAACAATGCTGTTGATTTTGCTGCGGGAGTTAAAGAAGTTTATGTTACGTACCCGGGTCAGTATGCGGTATTCACTGCGTCCGGTCTGGGCGATTTTAAAGAGCCTAAGCCTAGCGGGCTAGCTTTCTGGGGTAGTTCTCAGATATTGTGTCATGACGACAGCTTGGTCTGGAATGCGTCAGGAGACAAGCTGGGAATTACCCAGCCAGACCCCCAGTATGCTTTGGACATTGGCGGTACCGTTGATTATTCACAAATTCAGGCTTCCGGCTTCTTGGATGGTGGATCTGGAATTTTGTTCTCTGGTGGGCAAACCACACTTGGTGGCACTGTAGCTTCAGGTGGTAGGCAGCTAGAACCCTTTGTCAGAAATGAGCTTGATGCCACAACCGGATCGAATGCCGTGTTTGCGTTGAGCGGTCTTGTAGACCAGAGAATCACCCTGTTGAAGCAAGATACGAACACCTTCTTTGCTGGCCCAATTAGTGGTTGTGCTGATGGGAGCTGCACCCCGGACTATCCCTCATTTAGGCTTCTTAATTCAGGTGACATCCCCGATCTTGGCGACTTTTACATTGTTCAAGATACCAACATGGGGATTGATGCTTCTACTATCCCAGCGGGGTCGGTTGCTCTATACAAAGAGAGTGGTATTGTAACTTATGATCCCCAGCTCGTATTCTTAAAAACTGACAACAGGCTGGGTGTCAACATAGATGACCCGCGAACCACATTGGATGTCAATGGGGCGGCTAGTGTCAGTGGTGATATTTTAGTCTCTGGTGATTCTGTGCTTACTAGAGATTTGGTGGTTGGGAGAAATGCCACGATCAGTGGTAACCTTGATGTTCGTGGTGATTTGACATATGTAGATAGCAGTACTGTTACCATCTGGGACAAGAATCTTGAGTTGGCATCGATGAGTGGCACCGCACTCTATAATGACGCCAATGTAGACGATGCTGGTATTATCGTCAAGTCTACTGATACTGACAAGAAGTGGACATGGAGAGACTCTACGGACGCATGGACTACTGATCAGAAGATTCATGTTAGCGGGTTAACTTTCCCCGGAAACATTTTCCAGATTGGAGACAGTGCGGCCACCTCCGGTGATATTCATACTAAATACCTTCTGTCTATTAGTGGCGTGAGTGGTATTCACACAGAGTTCACGACTGACCCAGCGAGCAACAGCGGGTTACTTATAATTAATCCTAGCGGCCTGTCTGGTGTTATGCAATATCAGATTGATAATGCTACTGCTTATGCGGGTTGGAATCTAACAGACGGCACCGTTGCGGGTGATTTGATTGGTGGCGCCCAAACGGTTATTATTAGTGGAGCGAGTGGCGTCGGTACGCATTATGACGCCTCGTCTAATCATCTTGTCTTTAATGCTAGTGGGCTATCCGGGGTATTGACGCCACAAATAGCGTCTAATCTTACAGAAATAAGAGCCAACTCCTCCAGTGGTAACTTTAATTTAACAGAGATTCGAGTTAATTCAGCCAGTGGTGATTTCAATCTCGGTGAAATACGAGTAAATTCAGCTAGCGGCGCTGCCATATCAGGGTATACCGAAGATCTTCATGGCGTATCCAAGGCATATACCGACGCAGCAGTACTCGCTGCGGGTAGTTATACACACTGGACATTTACAGATGGCACTGTCGCCGGAGACAATATTGCCAACGCCCAGACGTTTACCGTTAGTGGAGCTAGTGGCGTAGGCACCCATTATGATGCCAGCACTAATACGCTTACGCTGAACCCCAGCGGCCTGTCTGGTGTTCTCCGTTATGATATTGATAATGCCGCTACTTATGCCGGTTGGAATATAACAGACGGTTGGGTTGCTGATGATTTAATTGCCGGTGGCCAAACAGTTACCATTAGTGGTGTTAGTGGTGTTGGTACGCATTACGACGCTAGTACTAACATGCTTACGCTGAATCCCAGCGGTCTTTCTGGGGTTATGCAGTCTCAAATTGACGGTATTAGTGTTGGCAGCACTGCTGCCGGTAGTGGCTTAACCAAGGTGGACGACACCATCCATATGGACATTAATGGTTCTGGTCAATTAGAGCACCTGATATTTAACAATGATCAGATTAGAATAGGCACTAGTGGTGGCGATTCTTTTGATCTGGGAGACACGGGGTCGCACTGGATAGCCATCGGTACGGCTGCTGGGTATGGAGCTAGCGGTAATGACTCCACCGTGATGATAGGTCAGAATGCTGGGAAATTGTCTAGCGGCTGTGATTATACCAATATGATTGGGTCGGGTGCTGGTCATCTATCGACTGGCTGTTTTGACTCAACCATGATAGGTCAGAATGCTGGATATAATACCCATAACAACGTGGGCGCAGATATGATTGGCGGCCATGCGGGATATAGTTCGCTGGATTGTGCTAATTCCGTTATGATTGGGCGTTATGCAGCATATCGCGCCAGCGGCTGCAACATGTCACTAATGGCTGGGTTAAGCGCGGGTTCCCGGGCGAGCGGGAATTTTTACTCCGCAATGGTTGGCCCGAGTGCGGGCTACGAGTCCAGTGGCTGCCCCCACGCGACTATGGTTGGTCCCGGGGCTGGGTATGGTGCTATGCTTAGCTCTTCAAGTACCATGGTTGGTTACAGGGCTGGATTTTCTACAAAAGATTCTCACTATGTGAATATTATAGGCCATCATGCTGCATTTCAAGCTTCGGGTTGCGATTACTTAATAGCCATTGGAAAAGATGCCGCATTTGGGGCTATTGTTGGTAGTCATAATACTGCTTTGGGTTGGGCTGCTGGATCTGGGACGAAACATGTTCAACACGCCAATATGATGGGCTATCAAGCCGGTCTTCTTTCTTCAGGTAATTATAGCACTACATTTATTGGTGTCAATGCGGGCAAAGAGAGCGCTAATGCGACGACCGGGGTTTATCTGGGAGAGAGCGCCGCAGCATATGGCAGTGGGCTTAAGCAATCAGTGGGTATTGGGTTAAACGCTTTTGCTCACGGCACCGGAATTCAAAACTCGGTCGCCATTGGCCACTCTGCCGGAACATACGCAGAAGATATCAAGCTTAGCGAAATGATTGGTCGTCATGCTGGTCAAGCGGCCTCGGGTCTTGACTACGGGACCGTAATAGGACACAAGGCTGGAGCTTCTAGCACAGGGTGTGATTACAGCATCTTTATTGGAGCTGAAGCTGGTTCGGGGGTAGACCAAAACAAGAACTCTATCTTCTTAGGATACAGGGCTGGTTTTGGAATGCAAGTCAATACCGATAATCACTTGGTTATCAATCCGAGCAATAGGGTCGTCCCAACTACTTGGACGACGAGTGCCTTGGATGGCTATATTGACATAGCAGATATTATTCATGGCAGATCCGATGGAACATCCTCAAAGAATTTAAGTATTGGCAATGTTCCCGGCTTAACCGATTTACTTACAACAACGTTGACTCTAAATCCCGCGTCTTCCACGGATGTTGTACTAAAAACCCGCAAGCAGTCAGCCCAGTCGGCTGACCAGATACAGTCATCTATCACTTCTGCTGGGCTTGCGAATACTATCGTGAATAAACATGGGTGGTTGGAATTGCCGGTAGCCCTCAACGTCAATGGTACTGGCTCGACTGCCAACGCATATACACATGCAACATTAACCGATCAAGAATATAAAATAGACAAAGAAGAAGGAGTCGTTGCCTTATATAAGGACGGAAGCGATTGGAGACTAATAGTAACTAATGGAACTAATTGGTTTAAAACTGACGCTTTGACAGAAATGTAACATGGCACTAACAATTTTTGGAGATAAAAAATGCCTGACGAAATTACAAACAGAGCCAAATCGGCAGTAAGCCCGATTAATAATGGCGGGATTGTGACTTTTGTTCGGGAAACGGGACAGTACGTAGCAGCTTCCGGTTCCATGATCAATAAGTTCGTACCTTCTGGTACGTTGCAGACTCGCTATGAAGATCGGTTTGACGATGTTAGGTATTACACTGGTGACACCAGCGACTAACTTGGGGTACAATAACAGTGTTTGAAAAAATAATTAGTGGTAATGACATAAGGCACGGCTCCTCCGTATTTTCCACCGATCAGCTTGGAAATTCGGAGGTTGTCCCCGTCAGTGTTTCGCTTGACGGTGTTCACCACTCTAGTATTCTTGAGAATCGCATGAAACTCCATAGATTTTATAGCGGTGACGAAAATGGGCTTACCCCCCCAGAAACAACTACAACTTACACAGTGGCTGCTAACGGAGATGACGGAGTTGGGTCAACTGGCTACGTGTCCTACACAAACAATACCCTCAGCCCCTCTTCCCTCAACACCAGCAGAACGTACATTCAGATAGGTGCGCTATATGAGGGGGAGGAAGTCGAGTGGGATCACAGCATCGGGTTTTTCCGGTTTGATAACATTACCGCTGCTCAAGGAGCCACTATCCAGAGTGCGTACCTCAAACCGTACAAGATGTCGTTTGTGGGTAGTGCTGTCAACCCGGACATTAATTTCAAAATCAGAGCCTTGGACCAAGACGATCCGGCGGCCCCATCGTCAGCGTCTGATCTGCGCGGCAATGTTCCGGGGCTATATACCGCAGCGGAAGGATTGTGGGACCACGACACACTGAGAGCAGAAAGCAACTCCAGTGAGGTTACATCCCCAGATCTTAAAGACGTAATTCAAGAAATTGTCAACCGCAGCGGCTGGTCGTCCGGCAACGCGATAGTGATTGTCATGTACCTGAACAACGCGGCGTACTCAGGAGCGTACAGTGGCGGCCTGACTAACTACGTTAGTTTTGAATCTTATGACAACACTAACAGCAATCCCGCAAAATTAGAAATAACTATATAGGGCAACAAATGCCAATAAACATCCCTCAGAGTGTTTTCGATAAGTACTATGACGTGGTGGACTCTACGTTCAACATATTCGGAGTCACCTGTCAATTAGTATATATTGAGAAGGTAGAAGAGATATCCAATACGTTTGATAACATCCCAAGCAACCCTTCTATTAATTCTCACCGCAGGAGACAGGAACAGTATAAAAGACAGAACAAGACAATTAAAGAAGTAGAGAAGCTGGAGGATATTATACTAAAGATATACTGGGATAGCAAAAGCTGGACCAAAGTGGGCAGCGATATGGTTATCCCAGACAATTCTATCCAAACGATTTTCTACGCAACAGATCTCCATAAAATTATGAGGGCGAAAGAGTTAATTGCTCACAAGGGTATCAAAGACCTGAAGGAAATGAGGTTTAAGAAGTTGGGCGAACCGTTTCCAATGGGTCTGAAGCAAGAAAGATACTTCGGCTGTTTTTGGGAGCGTTCAGTATGAGTATCTCATTGGAGCTGATAGACTCCTTTCCAAAAATTGAAAAAGACATATACAAAGCTTTAGCTGTCCAGATAAACCAAATAATGAGGAAGAAGGTTCAGAGAAACACACGCGAGTTAAAGGAAAATATTAAAAAATGGATGATGCAATCAGAAGAAATAGAAAGCTTGCTAAGTCAGGGAATCCCCGGGAGTCTTAACGCCACCTTCGGCCTCACTCCCGGCAGCCCGGAAGATGCTGTTAAGGCGATTGTCTCTGAGATAGCGGAAGCTATTTCGATAGACTTTAGAAGGGTATCAAACACACTTGAAGGAGGGGTTACATTTAATTTTCAGTCAACAGATTTTGTCAACCTCTTGGGGTTACCACAAGGACACCAATTCTCAGAAGCGGGTACAGATTTACATTGGCTAGACTGGCTGATCACGAAGGGGGACAGCGTTATTGTCAAGGGGTACTTATACCAGCCGTCTAATAGTGGCAGGTCAGGGGGAGGAACGATGGATATAGGTGGCGTGTTTAGAGTTCCACCGCAATATTCTGGAACGGCGGATAATAACTTTGTCACTAGAGCGTTTTCGGGTAGAGATAAAGAGTTGGCAAGAATATTAACCAGTTTCTTAGAGTAGAACCATGCATAGATATTCTCCTTTAAAAGGGTTTACTAGTGTTTTTCAGTCTACCCTAAGTAACGACATTCAGGATAATCTAGTTGAGTATTTTGACTGGGCGCTACTTGATAAGGGCAACTATTTTAATAGCACTCTGTCAGAGCTGGCCCCCAATGGTCAAGATTACAGCAAGCTTAGATTGTCCGCAAACGATCAATATACATCTGGTCAGGTGTGGGAAGGGTTTAGGAAAAACTGGGTCTGGCAAAGCGGCCTTGCTCCAAGTGGGCTAGACGGCTTGATAACACCACCAATTGTAGGAACCAACCATGAAAAACCGGGAGTGTCTGGGGTCTGGGTGGACGATGCCTTTTATCCTTCTGATACTACTGGGGATTACTCACACCACGTCGACTATTTCAATGGTAGGGTAATTTTTGATACGGCTATTCCAACTGGCTCGAAAGTGCAGGTTGAACATAGCTACAAACATATTAACGTAGTATACGCCAACAATATACCTTGGTTAAAGGAGTTACAAACAAGAACGCTACAGCCCACGAGCAGCTTTTTTGATTCAAACAAAGGTGTTTGGAACATACCCCCAGAGAGCAGGTTGCAGCTTCCCGCTGTGGCTATTGAAGTGGTGCCCTTTAGGACTTTCAAGGGGTACCAATTAGGAGGCGGCCAATGGGTATATACTGACGTTTTGTTTCACTGCATTGCAGAGGATGAGGTTACTAGAAATAAGCTTGTAGACATATTTTCGTTACAAAACGATAAAAATGTCGCTCTTTTTGACAGTAACAGGATTAATAGTAGCGGAGCGTTTCCGCTGGATTATAGAGGAACTCCTGTTCCTAGCGCCCTTAGATATCCCGATTTACTAGAGACTTATTACGGTGGTAATTGCCGCTTAAGCAAATCCACTGTTCAAGAGATGACTATGGTCGATAGTAACATTTTTGGGGGCGTAGTTAGAGTGACTACAGACATAATTAAGTCAAATATTTAAGCTTTTTGTGTATAATTTACTAGAAACTATTTCCATCCAAGGAGAGAATAACAATGTCAACTAATGATAGAATATTTTATGCAACACAGGCCGTAGGCATTCAACCTCACGGTGATGGGTTGAATGTGGTGCCTGCGGACATGGTGCATGGTCTGCAAAGTGTGGGTATGAACACGAATTTCAACTTGGAACAGGCTTTTGAGCTTGGTCAGATTGAGATTTACGAAAATATCGAAGGCACGCCTGATGTCGAGATGACATTAGAGAAAGTTTTAGATGGATATCCACTGATTTACCACATGGCAACTAGGGGTAATCTTGATGGCTCGCCCGCTGGTTCAGGTTTAGTGGGACGGTCCAAGGCCCGATCTGACATTCGCCTTGGCATTTTTCCAGACAACTTCAATAACGTTGGCGCAGGAACTGACCCAGCAGAAGCTGAAGTTTACTGCTCTGGCATGTACGTCAGTAGTATTAGTTATACATTGCCGGTAGATGGCAACGCTACAGAGTCCGTGACTTTGGTTGGTAACAACAAGGTGTGGTTGACGACTGGGCAGAAAATGATTGCTACAGCGGTAGATCCGTTTGATGGTACAGATTCTCCCGCAGCTAAAACCGCTGGAACGAGCGATGGGGCTGCTACCCATAGTGGTGGTATTCAGCAGCGTGAAGATGTTATAATGTCTGGTTCTATTCTTCCAGCCAGCATCAAGGGCGTTATTGGAACAAATTATGCAAATGGCCTTGACGGTACAACGCTTAACAATCGCGTTCACCTCCAGAACGTTTCTGTTAGCACCGACTTCTCTCGTGAAGATATCTTAGAGCTTGGCCGGAAAACTCCATATGCGCGTCCTGCCACGTTCCCAATTGAAGTTAGTTGTGAAATTGAAGCTATTACCACGTCTGGCGATTTTGTAAACGCCTATGAGTTTGGTGATTCTGCTTTAGATACCACAGCCGATTCTGGAAACAACACGAGTGAAGAAAATATCTTCTTCTGCACCAGAGCGGGCTATGGTTTTGACCTTGGCCAAAAGAACCGACTGGCTAGTGTCAGTTATGGTGGAGGCGATGCCGGTGGTGGAAACGCAACCTGCACTTACAGCTACACTAACTTTAATGAGTTGGATGTTCAACACTATACAGAAAATGGCTATATTGGATTTGAAGAGTTAAAAGTGCTTAATGGAGCTGCTCGGGAATTCACGTTCCCAGCGAATATATATCAAGCTACATAATAGTATTAGTGGGCTTTAACCGCTAAGGAACCAATGTTACGACTTGCGATAGCTAATACCCCAGAGGGGAGAGGATAGGCAAGTATGTCGTAGCGTTAAAGGAAGGATACATATATGAAATACCATACTCCCGCCATGAGGTTTTTGTATGAAGAATCATGAGCGGGAGTATTTTATATCTAGGATACGCAGTGGAGTTTATAGGGTCAAACAAAGTGGAGTTACTCTTACAATTGTTTCGCCCTCAATTGAAGATGATTTCATTATTAACGCCGCTCACATGGAGAGTTATGAAAGGGCACTCGAAGCGGGATTGATGACAGAGGAGGAGATGCTTGACTGGATGAGATCCAGACAGCTATGGACAGAGGATGACGATAACCAAGTTAAACAACTAGAGGAGAACCTAGAACGACTGCGTGTGGAGATTTTCAATGCTAGGTATCACAGCGAAAAAAGAGAGCACATTAGAAAATACATAAGGGTGACAGAGAAAGCTATTGGTGAACAACTAGAG
>CEUS01283166.1_pt1 | contig 17000 bp, 13 predicted proteins | sample 427031 | NCBI WGS metagenome assembly CEUS01 (sample SAMEA2622837, study PRJEB7988) | marine metagenome | biome: marine biome (ENVO:00000447); feature: marine epipelagic mixed layer (ENVO:xxxxxxxxx); material: "saline water (ENVO:00002010), including plankton (ENVO:xxxxxxxx)" | depth 140 m | reverse complement strand
GGCTTCGTCTGGTTTTATGTCAACCAAATCTCCATAAAAAGTTTGCCACCGACCCACCCCCCAGGTAACTGGTCATTGATGGGCCCTCAGCCTCCTGCTCCCCCTGAAGATGGCGTCAGGCCGAGACACCCGTCGATGCGTGGTCTTGGTTGGCAAGTAATTGACTACTTGTCAGTACAAAAAGTTCTTGTTGTCAATATCGACACGCACCGTTTAGATGAAGTCAAACAGATCGCTCGTGAAATCATTGACCCACTTTCAAAATATTATGCAGAAATTTTGGTCTATTTTCGAGAACCTAACAACCCGCTAGCATCGACCAGAGTGCAATGGACACCCAACAATGGATTTATCGAAACCGACATTGCGCCTATCACTAACAATTGAGGCAAACCTGTGGACACAATCAACTGGCAAGATGTTTCCGTCGGCCTAGGATTTTCACTATTGATCGGGTTTCTTGTAGCCCAAATAGCTGCTCGAACCATCAGAATTGTCTTACTAGCCGTTTCTGGAAACGATACCGACACATCCTTTCGAGATCCTATTCAAAGGCGCCCCATTCAGATAATGCGGGCGATCATATTTTTTATAACCTTGATACTTGTAGGACCTCCTGTCCTTGAAGCTCTTGGTGTCCAGTTGTCTTACGGAATTCCTCTGGATGAAGCTACCGCTTGGTTATTTGAAGGCAGTCTCCGTGTTGCGCTTATCGCCATCCTAGCTTATTTCTCCATACGAATGGCTTCACTAAGTGTTTCTCATTTCGAAAGAGTTGTAACAGAACGCACGAAAGACAGCGCCGAGAAGGATGAATTCAGTCAACGCCTACAGACAATTGGAGGCCTGATCAAAAATGCAGTTAACGTCATTGTCGTAAGTGCAGCAGCCCTAATGATTCTTCAGGAAGTCGGTGTTAACATCGCCCCCCTTCTAACAGCTGCAGGTATCGGTGGTCTTGCCATTGGATTTGGTGCTCAGAATCTAGTTCGAGATGTAATCTCAGGATTTTTTCTAATCCTTGAGGACCAAATTCATGTGGGTGATGTTGTCAGTGTGGATAACACTTCTGGCCTAGTAGAATCAGTCAAACTTAGGACGATCGTATTGCGTGATCTTTCAGGAACAGTACATGTGATCCCAAACGGGTCAATCACAACCTTATCAAATATGACAAAAGAATTTTCGTTCTATGTAATGGACGTTGGAGTCGCCTATAAAGAAGATACCGACCACGTTGCCCACGTATTAGAAGAAGTCGGGAACGATCTCCAAAGTGATGATAGTTTCGGAACCCATATTTTAGCTCCCCTCGAAATCTTAGGTGTCAATGATTTTGCTGATTCCGCAGTAAATATCAAAATAAGAATCAAAACGCTCCCTCTAAAACAGTGGATGATCGGTAGAGAACTTCGCCGCCGCATCAAGAAAGCCTTTGACGCAAAAGGAATAGAGATTCCATTTCCCCACACATCCATTTATTTCGGTGAAGCGAGCGGGCCTCTTCTGACAAAAGAATTCGACGAGGAAGAACTTAAGCGCCTTGCCGCACTTAAAGCTGAGAAGCCGACACCAAAAAAATCTCAGACTCACATTTCGACTGCAGGAGATGTCGGCGAGTCTGGAGACGGAGTCTAATAGACAAAAACATTTAAGGTTCGAGAATTACCCTTATTCAATTCACCATGCCTACAATCAAACCATCGCATAACAATTTGACGATGTTGTTTTCTGAAAAACAAATTCAGAAACGTGTCACTGAATTAGCGAACGAAATAGAAAACACAATAGATCCAAACCTGCCCATCCATCTAATTGGTGTGCTAAAAGGAGGATTTATATTTCTTGCTGATTTAGCAAGAGCTTTTTCAAGATCGGTCACAATAGATTTTGTTAGGTGCTCAAGCTATGAAAATGACACGACCCCTGGTCAGCCTCATATTTATGAAAGAACGGATGAAAGCCTTAGTGGAAAGTATGTTCTATTAGTTGAAGATATAGTGGATACTGGAGAAACGCTTAATACCTTGCGTGAATTAATTTTAAAACAAAGACCAAAAGAACTACATACCGTGTGTCTGCTCGATAAAAAAATAAAGCGCCGAAAGTTTACAAATGTTAGTTACGTTGGTTTTTCAGTTGAAAATGTCTTCGTTGTTGGTTACGGACTAGATTATGCACAATTTTATCGCAACCTACCTTACATCGCCGCACTGTCTACTCATGAATCTGACACAGCACCCACAATAGCCTCAACATCAAGCTCGTAGGCCCGGTACAGGTCTGGGATATCCCCTGATTGACCAAAACGGTCGACACCCAAAGGCACTACCCTATGACCTCTGACCGAACCCAACCAAGACAAAGCACCAGGATGACCATCAAGAACGGTCACAAGTCTCGCAGTCGAAGACAAAGGACTAAGTAGTCTCGATATATGAGAAGAGTAACCAGAAACATTGTCAGACGATCGCTGAGCCCACGCATTGTAGAGCTGGCCCGGCGAAGTCACCACTAGTAATCCAGCACCAGGATGTTTTTTTATTATTTCGTTATGCGCCTCCCTCGCTTCAGCAACAACCGGACCAGATACGACAATTGCAAGGTCCGTATCAGAATCAGGACGCACCATCCAATAGCCACCTTCAACTATCTGTCTCTCAAGATCTTCGTCAATGTTTCGTTGAGGTTGATCCAGGGGACGCGTAGACAACCGCAAATAGACAGCTCCCCCGTCATCGGATTGGATATGACTAAAACTCCAGCGAAGAATTGCTGTGAGCTCGTCAACATATGCTGGTTCAAATGCTGTGAGTCCGGGCTGGCCAATCCCGATGAGTGGTGTAATAACAGATTGATGCGCGCCACCTTCTGGCGCGAGTGTCACTCCAGAAGGCGTAGCCACCAAAATAAACCTTGCGTCCTGATAACAAGCATAATTGAGTGCATCAAGACCCCGACTGATAAATGGATCGTATAGCGTGCCTATCGGCAAGAGTCGCGCACCAAACAAAGAACCACTTAGACCGAGTGCAGCCAACAGTAAGAAAAGATTATTTTCAGCAATACCTAATTCCAGGTGTTGTCCACTCGTATCCATCGACCAATCCTGCAATGACATCGGGCGGTCTCTTTGGTCTCGAGAGTTAAATGCATCAGAACGCTCTAAACGAGAGAAGACTCCCCGCTTATTGACCCAAGTTCCAAGGTTCGTTGAAACCGTCACATCAGGAGATGTCGTAACGATTCGGTCGGCCAACTCAGAATGCTGTCTGGCAATGTCAGAAAGAAGACGCCCAAAACCTTTCTGTGTAGAGAGACGATCCCCAAGTGGAGTCTCTAGACGTTCAGGAACAGGCACAGACGAACTCGGATGACGACGCTGCACTTTTTGATTAAAAGGAACATCCTCAAGAAACAAGCTGAGATCCTGATCTGAACCGGACAACCCAGAAAATGGATGCCACTCTTCACCAACCTCTATTCCCATCTGAGTCCTCAAAATGTCAATCTGATCAGTTGTCATGAGTCCGGCATGATTGTCTTTGTGTCCCTGTAATGGAAGACCGTAACCTTTGATCGTATAAGCGATAAAACAAGCTGGCGTCGGATCATTTTTTAAATCATCAAATGCTTCTAACATGACATCCAGATCATGTCCGCCAAGATTGGTCATTAAACGACTTAGGTCTGGGTCATCGTGCTCGTCGAGCAGTTCACTTATACCTGAAGTGTCGCCTAAATCTAGTACAAGTCGATCACGCCATGCCGAACCACCTTGATAGGCCAAGGCCGAGTACTCCGAATTGGGACACCCGTCGATCCATTCTTGGAGTGCATCTCCACCTCGTCGCGCAAATGCCTGATGTAGTAACTTCCCATATTTAAGGGTCACAACCCGCCATTCCATTGTTTCGAAAACAGTATCGAGACGACGAAAGAATCTGTCTGCAACAAATGCATCTAGACTCTGGCGGTTGTAATCGATGATCCACCATAAATTTGTAACATGATGCTTCCAACCCTCAAGCAAAGCTTCAAACACGTTTCCTTCATCAAATTCTGCATCACCTGCAACCGCAATCATCCGGCCCGGAGGCTGATCGGCGTCAACAAAATGATGTTGCCTCACATACTCTTGAACCAAAGCTGCAAAACTTGTCATCCCAACACCCATTCCAACCGAGCCAGTTGAAATATCGACATCATCGACATCCTTAGTTCGTGAGGGATATGACTGAGCACCACCAAACGCTCTAAATTTTTCGAGTTGATCCTGCGTCTGGTTGCCCAGCAAGTATTGGATGGCGTGATAAACGGGACTACCGTGAGGCTTTACCGCAACCCTGTCCTCAGGGCGAAGGGCTTCAAAATACAATGCTGTCATGAGCGTGACCATCGAGGCGCAGGATGCCTGATGCCCACCGACCTTCAACCCATCACGGTTTGGTCGCACACGATTCGCATTATGAATCATCCAGACACTTAACCAGAGAACCTTCTTTTCAAACTCTGAAAGACATTGTCTCTTAATTGTTTTTTCGCTGGAACCTTGCAAAACAGTCGATATCGGACCTGTCATCTTTCTCCTGTAGAATGCATACTGTTTGAGTCTGATCGTATCAAAAATCTAAATGGAGGAACCATAAATCGCTATATAAGAATAGTTTTGGAAACTACTAAAGTCCTTATAAAACAGGGTTTATAGAAGTGGATGGATGGTGGGCGCTAGTGGATTCGAACCACTGACCCCCGCCGTGTGAAGGCGATGCTCTACCACTGAGCCAAGCGCCCGTGCCCAGTTTTCAGTTTACTGTAAGTCTATTGCGGTTACCAAGATTTAGTTTCTAATCCGCAGTCCATCGAATCGCTTATTAACCTTGAACAGAAAGCAAAAACCGTCATATGGATTTATGTTCAACCAATAAATAGAGCTTCCTGATCTTCGCCTACAGAATCTTCTGTCTGTGTATTCATTCGATTCGACACATCTCGAAGAGCAGTAACTGCCGCTTTTAAGCCAGCCAATACAGCAACACCCTTCCTTAAGGGCTCAACTACTGCATCTTGACCAACAGTCATCAGGTGTTCAACTCTCTCGGTCAACTGTCCAAACAGTTGATCGACCCGTTCCAACTGAGCAACGGCTAGAGAAGTGGCCCTCGTAACGTCACCAGTTGCATCATTTACACGATCAAGAGCCGGCTTTATCTCCTTTTCGATCTGATCAACCATCCGATTGACACGCTTTACCAATCTGACACCATAGACGACTGCCGCAACCTGTACAGCAGCCATCACAACAACAGATAGCGTAATAGCCAGCATAAAAATAATTGGGATTTCCATTATATTTCACCCTCAGTAGCATCGACTTTTCCGTCACGGACTCGCTGATAAGCTTCTCTGCCTCGCTCCACAGCTGTAGTAAGCTGCTCGCGCTGGCGACGCACAAACTCACGGCCTTGCTTGGCTGCCACATCCGCCTTCTCAAGACCTTCTTGTGCCTTCTCGTTCAGAGCTCGACGCGTCTCAGAACCAGAACCCGGAGCCATCAAAAGTGCTGATGCTGCACCAGCAATAGCTCCTAAGGCGAAAGCGACTAAAATAACCGTCGCATGACCTTCATTTTCTTTTGACATAACGACCTCCGTGATCACACACCAAATTCAAAATATTATCTTTTGTATCTCAACCTTGCCCAACAAACCACAGATCTCACTCAGTTAGACCAAGGTTCCTCTCTCTGAGCATTTGTATCCTATCCCTAAGATTAGCCGCAAGTTCAAAATCAAGATTACCTGCAGCCTCACGCATCTCCCCGTCAAGTTTATCTAAATATTCATTCATCTCAGAAAGATTTTTAAAACTCTCCTGTTTGTTTGCTTCGGCAGGAATAGTTACATAGTCCTGCTCGTAAATGCTAGACAACACGCCGCCAATCTCTTTAACAATAGACTTCGGCGTTATACCGTTTTCTTCATTGTACTTTTGCTGAAGCTGTCGACGTCTCTCCATCTCACTAAGAGCACTTTCCATCGACCGAGTCATCTTGTCAGCATACATGATCACACGGCCATTCACGTTTCTTGCAGCTCTCCCAGAAGTCTGTATTAGCGATCCTGTTGAACGAAGAAAACCTTCTTTATCTGCATCAAGAATTGCTACCAATGACACTTCTGGCAGATCCAAACCTTCTCTTAGTAAATTAATTCCTACAAGTACATCGAAGGCTCCACGACGAAGGTCTCGCAAAATTTCGACTCGTTCAAGTGTGTCAATATCTGAATGTAAATAGCGCACCTTTACACCAAGTTCCTGATAATACTGGGTTAAATCTTCGGCCATCCGCTTAGTCAAAGTCGTCACTAAGACTCTTTCACTCCTGGTTGCCCGAACCCGAATTTCATGAAGTAAATCATCAATCTGTCCTTTAACTGGACGAATTTCAACCTCAGGATCTACCAAACCAGTTGGCCTGATAATCTGTTCAACCACCACGCCACCACTCGCCTCCAATTCAAAACCGCCTGGGGTTGCAGAAACAAAAACAGTTTGTCCAACTCGTGATTTCCATTCGTCAAAACTCAAGGGACGATTATCCAATGCAGACGGCAGTCGAAATCCGTGCTGAATGAGTACTTCTTTCCGAGAGCGATCACCATGATACATAGCTCTTATTTGAGGAATCGTTTGGTGGCTTTCATCAATAATAGTAAGTGCATCGTCCGGTAAATAATCAAGTAAAGTGGGTGGTGGTTCGCCGGACTTTCTTGCAGAGATATGCCGCGAATAGTTTTCGATCCCATGGCAATATCCAATTTCTCTGATCATTTCAAGATCGAACATTGTCCGCTGGTGCAATCTTTCAGCCTCAGCTACTTTGCCCTCACGTTCCAAAACACTTCGCCAATTTGTGAGTTCCTCCTTGATACTATCCACCGCCTGATGAGTCCGCTCTCGTGGCGCAACAAAATGGGATTTTGGATATACCGCAAGACGGTCATGTCGACTAAGAGTTTTTCCAGTTACGGGATCAAAACTTGCTAATTCATCTACCTCCTCACCGAACAAATCAATCCTGATTCCCTTTTGATCATAAGATGGGTAAACTTCAATGCTATCTCCCCTAACTCGAAAAACACCTCGGGTGAATTCGTGATCATTACGCTCATACTGAATTTCGACTAATTTACGTAAAATCCATTCACGATCTACCAGCTGCCCTCGTTCAAGTGGAAGTAACATCCCATAATATGCCTCGGGAGATCCAAGACCATAAATACAAGAAACGCTGGCAACTATAATCACGTCACGTCTCTCAAAAAGAGACCGCGTCGCAGAAAGACGCATCCGGTCTATCTCATCATTAATAGTTGCCTCTTTTTCGATATACGAATCCGTTGCAGGAACATAAGCCTCGGGTTGATAATAATCGTAATAACTAACAAAATACTCAACTGCATTATTCGGAAAAAGTCGTCGGAATTCCTGGTACAGTTGCGCCGCCAACGTTTTGTTATGGACTATAACCAGACTTGGCCTATTCAGTTTCGCGATAACATGAGCCATGGTAAAGGTCTTACCAGAACCCGTAACACCCAACAAGACCTGGTGTTTCGTCCCTAAACTAAGGCCAGAGCTAAGTTCACTGATAGCGTTCTCTTGATCTCCCTCGAGCTTATAATCAGTGACGATTGAAAATTTGTTGTCAGTTGAATCCAGGACAGATTCCTTCAAATTTATTAGGGTTCAATAAATGGAGCATAATAACCCTTTCGACTTTTCACACGAAGCCGCTCAAGTTCTCTACGCGAACCTACAATCTTAACCGTTACATCTCTCCACGTTCCATCAGTAGCAGAATTATTCGACTCATAGCCAAGCGAATATCGCGCATCAAGCTCATCAGATATTCTTTCGTAAATCTCTTCAAGATCATCGATATCGTTTGGGAAATAAGACCGACCTCCCGTTAAATCTACCAGCTGTTCAAGCCTCATTCGTTGAAGTGTCCTCTGACTACTACGCAAATATTTCTGAAAGCCAATTGCGTAAATAGTCACATCCGATGCTCGGATCAGATCGAGAGCCTCTGAAAATTTAGTTCGGCTTCTCGTATCGGCACCGTCCGTATATAGAAGTAATACCTTACGACCATCTTGTGAAAAGGCACCGTCTAAGTAAACACCTAAGGCGTCATATAGAGCTGTGTCTCCATTCGACTGACTACGTCTAATTCTCTCTACCAGCCTAGGAAAATCAGCCTGGCTGTATCTCCCAACCCGAACTTCACTATCAAAATCAACTAGAGTGATATCCTCGGCATAAGTAACGGTATTAAAAAATTTTATCGCGGCCGTCTTTGCGAATCTACCTTCTCTCTCCATACTTCCGCTAGTGTCAAAAAGCAAACCAAGGTGAAAGGGTATCGTCGTTATATCAGCAGCAATATTATTTGAAAAATACCGGACAACCTGAGGCTCATCATTTTCAAAGACCCTGAAGTCCTCTCTTCTTAGATCCGTTACAGGCGAACCATCCTCATCCTCGACTGAAATACCAATTCTGACTAGATCAACACGACTTTCAAAAACAGCCTCTTGAGCAAAAAGAAACTCGCAACTTAGAACGAACAAAAACAATGCAATACAAGAAATATGTTTTTTCATTCTCAGCACTCTCAAACAGTTTTTTTTAAACCATCAAAAAAACAACAGTCTACCGGCGGTTCTCTGAATCTATCCATTCACCACTAGCACCTACGACTGAATCAACGAACTGTCTTCGCGCATCTTCATATCCTCGATCAACCAGTTCATTAAGAGAATAATTGCGGTCAGAGCTCTCATCATAACAACCGTCAAAATCAAACATTCCTAATGGGTTATGGGAAGGACGGACTTGAAACACTCCCTGGAAATAACCAGCACATGACACTAAAGCATCTCTCACAGACGCAGATTCAAGAGAAGTCAGATATTCACTTACTTTACCGCGTGCATCACGTCGTTCTGCATTTAGGTTATGTGGACCTGGTATTTCGGCCGCCGCCGTGACGAGAATAACCTGCTCGGCTCCAGCATGAGCGACCTCTTCTAATAATCTACTCGTAGACTCCGGACGATCGGCGAGCCGATGGATTTCACCATTCCATGCACTCTCTTTTGAAAAACTAATCAGATGAGCCTTCGTTGCTAAAGGCACACCCAAGGCTGCCATCATAATATCAACAACGTGCCGACAACCTGCTCCCGCCAGGTCTATTGTTTCTAAATGCCGATCTCGACTTTCGTCATTAGGACTCCTAGAAAAGAAATAGCGGCGATCTTTTTCAGACAAAAGGGCGGATACAAGATCCCGTCTCCCGTCAATATCATGCACAAGCATTATCAAATCTCGATAACCAGGTTGACCCAAGTTGTCAATCAATAAGTGAGCGTAGCGCTCACTTAAATCCTTATTATTTGGACGACCTATTTTCGCCGCTCCCCGCATGCGTCTCCATAGACTGTCTGACGCCCAATCACTAATGCGCGATATACTTAGCGGTCCACCAAAAAAATTCCACCAAAAAGAACCTCTCCCTCTTCTATGTAATCGGCTCTTCACTGAACGTACAAACACTCCTACCGCGAGCGTAATCAACAAAAGCAATAGAACGCTGGTCACAAATCGTGGAAGATAGAGAGGGAGTATGTGAGGTTGAAATATAAGTTCTACAATTTGCGTGTACCAACTAGCCATTTCCGCTCCGACTTCAAAACCGCTAAGCCTTAACAAAAACCCCAACGGAAATACTAAAATTCCTCCGCACAAAACAGCTAAGGGAAACAGAATCGCTAGAAAAACAACACTCAATATCCATGTGGACACTCTCAAAGTCCATCGCCATTGATACAATCTAGAAACCAGTGAAGACGGCCATCCATACGATTTATTCCAAAGATGTTCGCCACCGTCAATCGCTGCAAACATCGCACTAAGCGCTCCGATCCCTCGGCCGGCAACGAGATCTATTTTTACTCCAGCCTCTTGTACCGCCTTGATTACTCCGGCATGGTAGGCTCCGAAGGTTCCAGTTCCCGTAAATACGAGCGCTGTCCTGAGCTCTGGTGAATACCGAATCGGTGTGCCCGGATTTTGAGAAATTGTTCTAATCCTATGCGTCGTGAATAGTAGCCAACTTAATAATTTCAAATTCACGAACCCCATTCGGGGTCGGAACCTTCACTTCGTCCCCAACCTCTTTACCAACGAGAGCACGTCCTATAGGAGATGCCGTTGAAATCCAGCCCCGGTCAGGATCCGCATCCTCTGCCATAACAAGTTGATAGACAACCTTTTCACCTTCCGGTTTCATTAGGTGCACAGTCGAACCAAAGCCTGCGCGGTCACGGGGCAACTTGTCAAGATTCATCAAGGAAATCTCAGAAACACGAGCCTGAAGCATACTAATTCGTGCTTCAACAAAACGTTGTCTCTCTTTTGCGGCCTGATATTCCGCGTTCTCCCTCAAATCTCCAAGCTCACGGGCCTTTTGAATCTCCTTTGGCAATTCATGTTTCAGCTCATGATCGAGAGTCTGTATCTCATCCCCAAACCGCTTCAGTAGCTCAGCTTTCATAATCTTTTCAACCTTCCTCAGTAAACATTACAACTTCCCATACGGTACTCTATTACTCAGACTAGCATATCTGGTATGCTCTGCCTCCCCGTGAAAAGAATCACCAGTCGACGAAATCCAATCGTGACCGCGTTCAGATCTGCCGCCAAATCTGACAAGATAAACAGGCGACATCTTCTACTTGAAGGATCGCGTCTTATCGATGACGCCTTGCAGTCAGGCATACGCATTGAAACGGCTGTGTTTTCAATCTCGGTATTACAAAAAGCAGATGAACGTCTGCAAAGAATTCTTGAACAGCTAAAAAGCACTGGCACAGAAATATTTTCAGTTTCTGCACCAGTATTATCCGCTATGAGTCCGACCAAATCACCCTCTGGATCGATCGCTCTCGGACAATTCAAATCCATCCGAGTTGAACATGTTTTTAAGAACTCTGGACCTGTCTTGTTACCCATCAAGGTCCAAGATGCCGGTAATGTTGGCGCAATTATTCGAGCAGCAGACGGTGGTGGAGCCTCAGGAGTTATCATAAGTTCTGATTCGGCAGATCCATTTGGATGGAAAGCACTACGCGGAGGCATGGGGAGTACTTTTAGACTTCCGATAGCTGCCATAGAGGACCCAAAAAGAGCAATGGCAATTGCAAAAACAAAAAACGTTCCTATATTTTGCGCCGTCCCCCATGACGGCCGTTCAATATATGACATAGATTTAAGAACACCATGTCTAATTCTAATTGGAGGAGAAACCTCGGGATTACCAGATACATTGATCGCAGAGTCAAACCAGAAAATCTCTATTCCTATGAAACCAAAAGTGAATTCGCTTAACGCAGCAGTCGCGACAGCTGTTATTGTGTACGAAGCATATCGGCAAAGATTGCTTTCAAAAAAATGATACGTTAAGGAAAAATACTGTGAGTTCTACAAGAGGACAGCTATTTGGTGATGACAATAATTCCTCCTCACTTGTTAAAAATCCTCTTGCTGATCGCATGAGACCCAGCACTTTTGATGATTTTGTAGGTCAGTTGGAACTCTTAGGGCCTGGGGGGGGGCTACGCCAAGCAATCGAACAAGATAGCCTGCAGTCAATTATTCTTTGGGGACCACCTGGAACAGGTAAAACTACGGTCGCACGTCTAATCGCCACCGTAACCCAGTCACATTTCATTTCCTTTAGTGCTGTCCTATCTGGCATTAAAGAAATCAAAACCGTCATGGCCGAAGCAATAGACAAACGAAAACATCTCGGCCGGCGCACCCTCCTCTTTGTTGATGAAATTCACAGATTTAACAAATCGCAGCAGGACGCGTTTCTCCCACAAGTTGAAGCTGGAGACATATCTTTAATAGGTGCGACAACCGAGAATCCTTCTTTTGAAGTAAATTCAGCTTTACTATCTCGTTCGAAAGTTTTTTTGTTAAAACCACTCACGTCAGAGGAAATCGTCACAATTCTAAAACGAGCTCTGTCCGATTCTGAATACGGACTCGGCCAAACTAGACTAACCGCTGACGACAAGGCACTTAACTCAATTGCTCAATATTCGAATGGCGACGCCCGCGTTGCACTTAACACTCTTGAGTTTGCTTCAACCATAGCTATGCCAAACACCTCATCTGCAACGACTAAAAATATTAAGGAACACGCAATCAATGCGCCAAAAGTTATTGACACAAATCTTCTCAAAAAAGTGTTCCAGAAAAAGACACTGCTTTATGACAAGACCGGTGAGGAACATTTCAATCTAATTTCTGCGCTTCACAAATCTATGAGGAACAGTGATCCTGACGCAACGGTTTATTGGCTGGCCCGTATGCTTGAAGCCGGAGAGGATCCTTTATACATCGCTAGGCGACTTATCCGTTTTGCTTCAGAAGACATTGGAAACGCAGATCCGAGGGCACTCATGCTAGCCGTGGCAGCCAAGGAAGCCGTTCATTTTATAGGCATGCCTGAAGGCAATACGGCACTAACTCAAGCAGCACTTTACCTATCTATCGCTCCCAAAAGCAACGCTACCTACCGCGCCTACAATCGCGCGGCCGAAGATGCCGATAAAGCCTCAGCAGAACCTGTTCCACTTCATCTCCGCAACGCACCAACTGCTCTCATGAAAGAACTTGATTATCATAAAGGCTATCAGTATGCGCACAATGATGAAAACGGCGTTACAGAAATGTCATGTCTTCCAGAGAATTTGTCTCACCGTGATTACTATCGACCCACACAACGTGGCCTTGAAAAAGCTATCAGTCAAAGAATTAAAGAATTAAACAGATTACGAAAAAAAGAATCGATTAAGCAGAACAAGCGAAATGACTAATATTTTTTACTATATCGGTCGTGGATTACAGCTATTAGGAATGTGGCTTTTACTTATTTCCATAGTCACTGCGGGCCCCTTGGGACCAAGCCCAAGAATCTTTGGTGTAGGAGTAGGCAGTTTCGTAATTGGCTGGCTCATAGTTAAGAGGCAAACAGGAAAAGCTTCATAGCTTTCCAAGAATATTTTTAGCTTCTTTCAAAACTACGTTCCAAATAACGCCTGGATATTTTAAACATGATCGGACGACCGTGAGGACATACGGTAGAGTAATTTGTTCTGCGCAATTCACTTAGAATAAACGACATCTTCTCATGCGTTAGTCGGTCATTAGCCTTAACCGCTGCATGACAGGCTGTCGTCGCTGCGATACGCCGAAGCGCATCATCAACACTTGATTCATCTCTCAAACCATTTAGGTCTTCGGCCAGAGCACTTATAATCTGCGTAGCCTCCTTAAGATTTAATAGCGCGGGAACAGCTACAACCTGAACGCTATTTCCACCAAATTCAAAAATCTCAAATGCCAACCGTTTCAAATTCTCCCCGTGCAATAACAACACGTCACGAAGGCCGGGCTGAAGTTCAATAACTATTGGAGAAAGCAACCGTTGGCCCTCCAATCTCCCACTAGTCAGTCGACTCATTACTTGTTCAAACAAGACTCGCTCGTGGGCAACATGCTGATCGATAATAGAAATCGCTTCATTATCGATAGCAACAATAAAGGTATCTCTAAACTGGCCCAAGGGGATCATTGGAAAAACAGGTTGATCAGATTGAATCGCCTCGTCGTGATTAACTTTGAGCACTGATGAATCTAAAACCTCAGAAACGTTTATTCCCAATTTTTCCGCTTGTCCTATTTCTTTCGGCTTTACATGAGTTCCAACAACACCCAAATCCTCCACAAAACCAGAAATAGTTGGATTAAACATAGAGTGACCCTCGTCTGGATCAAACTTCGGCGCAATTGGTGTTGAATCAACTCTGCTCAAAGCGTCTCCAAGAGCACGTCTCAATAATTCATGGATCATTGACTGCTCGAGAAATCTAACTTCGGCCTTTGTGGGATGGACATTAACATCCAATCTGTCAGAAGGAATCTCTATAAAGAGATGTACTTCTGGGGTGCGAATCTTTACCGTCGCCTGTCTATATGCCTCGTGAATTGCGTGGCTAATAGTTTTGTCTTTGACAATACGACGATTCACAAACACATTCTGAGGACCCCTCGTAGAATCGCCGCCAGCGAGGGGTGCAATATAACCAAGGACACTAACACCAGCGGCTTCTTTTTGCACCTCAACGAGTTGGCTTCGCTTTCTGTCGATCTGATAAAACCTTTCTTTCCAACCACTTACTGGTGGATAATCAAAACTTTTTCGGCCGCGGTTAGTCAGTGCAAAACCAACCTCTGGATAACAAAGTGCTAACTGCGTGACTATCCGAGACACCTGTGATGTTTCTGCCGCATCTGCTTTTAAAAACTTTTGGCGAGCCGGAATGTTCCTAAATAGGTCTACGACCTCAACAGTGGTCCCTTCACGCATTCCGATTTCATGAACAGATTCAATTGCGCCGGCATTGGATCGGATCTCCGTGCCAGTTTCCTTTCCAGTCAACCTTGAACAAAGTATTAATCGCGATACAGATGCGATACTCGGAAGGGCTTCACCTCTGAATCCAAACGTTTCAATTGCACCTAAATCATCAACAGAAAACAATTTACTCGTAGCGTGACGTTTCAACGCAAGTAACGCATCATCCGGACTCATTCCAGATCCGTTATCTTCCACTCGAATTAAACGCTTGCCGCCAAATTCGATAAGGACAGAAATGCGGGTCGCCCCGGCATCGAGAGAATTTTCTATTAACTCCTTGACCACAGAAGCGGGTCGCTCTACTACTTCTCCCGCCGCAATTTGATTAGCAAGCTCAGAGGATAGTTTTTTGATGAGTCCCATAGGACGCAGTTCTACAAATCCGTTGATTGAAATTGCAGCGCAGCTTGCGCCGCCGCAAGACGCGCAGTGGGAATGCGATAGGGAGAAGCACTTACGTAGCTCAGACCCACTTTCGCAAAAAATTGTACGGACGATGGATCACCACCATGCTCTCCACAGACACCAAGTTTAATATCAGGCCTAACTCGCCTGCCTTTTTCAATTGCAAGACTCACAAGCTGCCCCACACCATTAACATCTATAGAAGCAAACGGATCGCGATCGAGAATTCGCTTTTCCCGATACAATCGAAGAAACTTTCCGGCGTCATCTCGAGAAAATCCAAATGACATTTGTGTGAGATCATTTGTACCAAACGAAAAGAATTCAGCTTCTTTCGCTATTTCATCCGCAGTCACCGCACCACGAGGCACTTCAATCATAGTTCCAACTAAATATTTCACCTTAACCTTTTGCTCTTCCATTACTTGAACCGCGACTTTATCCACTATAGCCTTCTGGTTCTGAAACTCTCCTACATGCCCCACCAAAGGAATCATGATTTCAGGAATAACACGAACACCTTCTTTGCGAAGGAGACACGCTGCTTCAAGAATCGCCCTAGCCTGCATCTCAGTAATTTCAGGATAGCTAATGCCAAGCCTGACACCCCTATGCCCCATCATTGGATTGAATTCATGTAATGTTTCAACACGCTGTAAGAGTTTCTTGGTCTTTGCAAGTTTTCTGGGATTTTTTTGTCTTTCTTCGAGCCGAGCAATTTGGACCATTAGATCTTCACGCTTTGGCAGGAATTCATGAAGAGGTGGATCAATCATTCTTATGGTAACGGCTTCCCCCTTCATAGCTCGAAAAATACCAATAAAATCCTCTCTCTGCAACGGTAGTAATTCCGCAACCGCTTCGAGTCTTTTTTGCCGACTGTCCGCCAAAATCATTCTCTGCATGACTGGCAATCTATCTTCCCCAAAGAACATATGTTCGGTCCGGCATAACCCGATACCCTTAGCGCCAAATGAATGTGCTACCCTCGCCTGATCAGGGAGATCGGCATTAGCACGAATTCCGATACGCTTTACCTTATCAGCCCATCCTAACAGCTGTGAAAATCTCTTATAAAGCGGTGAACGTTTAGGGCTCAACTTTCCATTAAGCACCTGCAAAATCTCACTAGGCGTGGTGGCAACCTGACCAACCTTCACTTCACCAGTGAGTCCGTCAAAGGAAATAAAGTCTCCTTCTTTTACGACTTTTCCATTAACTTTAAATTTTTTATTCACTTGATCGACCTGCAGGTCTCCGGCACCAACAACCGATGGCTTGCCCATTTGCCTTCCAACCACTGCCGCGTGTGACGTCATGCCTCCCGTTGCCGTTAACACACCACGAGCAACATGCATTCCATGAATGTCATCTGGTGCAGTCTCCTTCCTTACAAGAATTACTGATTCACCCTTATCTGCCGCCACCACCGCATCGTCAGCAGTAAATACCACCTTTCCGGAAGCAGCGCCAGGAGATGCAGGTAACCCACGTGTTGCAACTGGCAAATCATTCCATTCATCTCGATCAAAAACAGGAGACAAAAGTTGCGATAAAGATTCAGGATCAACCAGCAACAATGCTTCATTTGGTTTCAATAGACGTTCTCTAACCATGTCCGTCGCGATCACAACTGCCGCGTAACCGGTCCTCTTTCCACTTCGAGTCTGGAGCATGAATAATTCGTCGTCTTGTATTGTGAACTCAAAATCTTGGATATCCTTATAATGTCGCTCTAACTTCATAGTAATGTCACGCAATTGCTTATAGGCTTTCGGCATCACGTTTTTGAGTTTTACAATCGGTAGTGGTGTTCGTATCCCAGCAACGACATCTTCTCCTTGAGCATTGATCAGAAACTCCCCAAAAAATTCTTTTTTTCCCGTCGCTGGGTTTCGAGTAAAACCTACCCCTGTCGCCGAGCGGTCACCCGTATTGCCATAAACCATAGCCTGCACATTAACAGCGGTCCCGATCGCATCAGGAATGTTGTAAATACGTCGGTATTCGATAGCTCTCGGATTCTGCCACG
>CEUS01048078.1_pt1 | contig 17035 bp, 15 predicted proteins | sample 427031 | NCBI WGS metagenome assembly CEUS01 (sample SAMEA2622837, study PRJEB7988) | marine metagenome | biome: marine biome (ENVO:00000447); feature: marine epipelagic mixed layer (ENVO:xxxxxxxxx); material: "saline water (ENVO:00002010), including plankton (ENVO:xxxxxxxx)" | depth 140 m | reverse complement strand
AGATCGACCGAGGATTGATGGCACCCACTCCCTGCAGGGGCCATGGCTGCGCGACCGGACCCTGAGCCATGCAGAGATCAGGACAGGGGCCTTTTCGAGATCACCCAGAGGGACGGCTCTGCCCGGATAGGCCGACTGCACACAAAGCGCGGCGTCATCACGACACCGATGCTATTGCCGGTGATCAACCCCAACCTAAGGACGATAGAGCCCAGGGAGATGTGGGAATCCTACGGCGTCGATGCACTGATCACAAACTCATACGTCATTTGGAAGCACGATGACCTCAGGGAGGAGGCCCTGTCCAAGGGGGTCCACTCCCTGCTTGACTTCCCGGGAGTCGTGGTGACGGATTCGGGAACCTTCCAGTCCTACGTCTACGGCGACGTAGAGGTTGGCCCTGAGGAGATAGTCTCGTTCCAGAGGGACATGGGGGTGGACATAGGGACGATGCTCGACGAGTTCGGCCGCCCAGACATGAGCAGGGAGGAGCTGGAGAAGGCAGTCGAGGAGACTGCTTCCAGATCCGAGCCATCACTTTCTGTAGCAGGGGGGGATATGATGCTGAACGGGCCAATCCAGGGGGGCACGCATCCCGACCTTAGGGCCCAAGCCGCCCTCCTGATGGGGTCTGCCGAGGTTGACGATCGGGGGTTCTCGGTCCATCCAATCGGAGGCATCGTCCCCCTCATGGAGCAGCAGAGGTACAAGGAGCTCTTCGAGATACTCCTCTCCTCCATTGCCTCGCTACCACCAGATCGCCCAGTGCATCTCTTCGGATGCGGACACCCTATTCTGTTCCCAATGGCCATAGCGCTAGGAGTCGACCTGTTCGATAGCGCCGCCTATGCGATTTTCGCTAGGGACGGTCGCATCCTGACCCCATACGGGACGGTGAAACTAGAGGACATCAACGAGTGGCCTTTCCAATCTAACGCCCTCTTCGGGACAACCCCAGAAGTCGTCAGGTCGATGGACAGGGACGAAATTTCTGAGTTGCTAGCTAGGCATAATCTCGAAGTCACACAAGCCGAGCTGGCTAGGTGCCGAGAGGCTATTCGGAGCGGCACAATTTGGGAGCTGGCAGAGCAGAGGAGCCATTATTCGCCATACCTCAGGGAGGCATTCGTATGGCTGCAGGACCAGTTGGACGTCCCGGACGACGGCCCGGTGGGGGAATCTGTTCTTCGCCTGATAGCATCATCAGACCCCCTTAGGAAGGGGGGTGAGAAACTAGGCGACGACATCGAGTTCAGGCCGCATATTCTGCACATGCAAGCCCTTCTAGCAATGAGGTGGAGGGTGCCGGGATCGTGGTGGGACTCGACCCTCGGAAGTCCCGAGAGGGTAGTCATGATCGAGGAGACCCCCCCGCCCTGGAGAGTCACCGCCCTAGAGGCGGCGATTTCTCACCTGATCGAGGAACCTAGGACAGTTGTTCTAGTGTCCACGCCCATCGGCCCAATCCCATTCTCCCTCGAGGACCTATCTCCATGGTGCCACCTGACCGGACCAGATGTGATCTGGGGAGGCACCTCCGAAGACTCAGATTACAATGAGCCATTGGAAGATTTAGGCTTGTCCGGCGTCCCCCTCACCCGTGTAAAACCTGTTGAAGAGTACGAAAACGACACCGAAAGGAGGGAGGAGATCCGTCATTGGATAGACCGCTGTTCCATAGTGGACAAGCTCAGCTTACTTTGTGCGCTTCACCCACTTGACGGTTGCAAGATCACAGATGCAATGACCTCTCGGAGGTCTAGGACCGATCGAATAGTGAACGTGCATTCGGGAGGCGAGCACATCCTCTCCCCGAGGCTCACAGACGGAGGAATCTCACTGACCTTGGAGGGGGCTAGGAGAATGAACGAACTACATGACACACCTTCTCCCGAGTTCGGCCAAGACTCCCGCGACGAGGACTTCCCCGGAATCCCACGCGTCAGGATAATCGACGACGCAGTCCCTTTTGTAGGAAAGGGCAGGAACGTCATGCACGGATATATCTCCGGAGCCGACCCACACCTAGTGCCCGGCCAGCCCTGCTTGGTGGTGACCTCCGAAGGCGACCTCGTGGCACACGGAACCCCGCTAACTTCACACTTCGAGATGGCATTCCTCGGTAAGGGAGTAGCCGTAAAGGTCCGAGAAGGCGCATTGAAGCATTCAGAATGAGCCGGAACGTTCCGGGGATTCATTCAAGTGATTGGCGCCCAACCGTGTCACGACTCCCTACGGGAGTCGGGGCCAGAGCATGTCTGAAGAATTCGAATCCCCCATCATCACTACAAAGGGGCTCAGCAAGATGTACGGGCCTCACATGGCCATTGATGACATAAACCTGGAAATCTCCCGTGGAGCCATAGGAATCCTAGGTCCCAACGGAGCAGGTAAATCCACTCTTTTCAAATGCCTCCTCGGGCTAATCGGGACTACTTCGGGAGAGGGAACTGTACTCGGGTACGACATCCGGTCCGAGGGCGAGCTAATCAGGTCAAAGATAGGCTACATGCCAGAGTACAACGCCCTAGACCCAAACCTGTTCGCAATAGATCAGGTCAGGTACGCTGGAGAGCTACTGGGGATGAACACGCAGAACGCCACTCAGAGGTCCCACGAAGTCCTGGAGTACGTCGGCCTGAAGGATCAGAGGTACCGCAAGATCGAGACTTTCAGCACAGGGATGCTGCAGGCTACCAAGCTGGCTTGCGCATTGGTCCACGATCCCGAGATACTGATTTGCGATGAGCCCACAAACGGCCTTGATCAGAGGGCAAGGGCATTCATGCTCCAGACCCTGAATAGAACCGTCAAGGAGGGTGGCAGGTCTGTTCTGATGAGCAGCCACGTCATGGATGACGTGCAGGAGGTTTGTGACAGCATTGTGATGATTCACAAGGGCAGAGTAGTCCTCCAGGGCTTCTTCGACGAATTAGCGGGGCAGGTGGACAAAGAGATTGAGGTGGTCATCTGGGGGGGCGCCAGCAGGATGGAGGCAGAACTGACCTCTGAGGGGCTAGACGCCAGGCGCCTTGGCAGGGTTATCAGGATCAAGGTCGAGAGCGACTCCACAGTGGACAAGATACTGAGGGCTGCTGTTAGGGCGGAGGTGCAAGTCCGTCAAATGAAGGAGTACGAGCCAGACCTGGAGGACATTTTCCTACTCGTCATGGAGAAGCTCGGAGCCCAGATCAAGGGCACCTCCGATTTGATGACCCCGGAACACAAGGGGGAGATTTGAGTGCCGGATGACAAGATCGACATCGAGGGTGGGCAGACTCGAATGGAGGTTGCCTTCGGGGCAGGAGACGGGGACGAAGAAGCAACTGCAGTAGTTGCAAAGGCCGACGCTTCACTGGGGACTATTTTCGAGCAGAGCTATCGCCCATGGGAGGGCCAACTGGGGCCTAGATGGATGAGGAACTATGCGATTTACAGGCATCACGTATACGGAATTTTCACGAGCAAGGGGCACAGGCAGTACCACCCCATGGTTCGACTTCTCATACTCGTTATTTTCCTTGCGTCACTCACCCCAATCCCTATGCTCTTCCTTTCATCACTATTCGGCGATGATGGGGGGGCACTGGACAAGATGTGGGGGATTAACAGATACAACCTATGGGGACAGGTCCTGGGCTACTTCCCGCGAAACCTGTGCATGTGGCCACTGCTAACTGCCGTGGTGGTGGGCGGCATGATTTCTGACGACCGTCAGCACGGAACAAGCGCGATATACTTCTCGAGGCCGATATCTAGGCTGGACTATACTGCGATGAAGTACCTGAGCGTTGCAGTAATACTGGGTTTCGTTATCGTTTTCTCGTATTTCGCGTACTATACCAGCGCGATAGTGTTCAAGGCAGAGGGTTGGGCATACCTCTCGGACACGCTCCCGATATTCCTGGCAGGGATGCTGGCTGGAACAATTCTAGTCATCACATACACCTCTATTGGCCTCGCTCTTTCGAGCATTAGCCAGAGCCGATTCTTTGCAGCCATAGGATTCCTAAGCATCATCTATGGGACAAAGATAGTCTCGCAGCTGGTTGAGTCTGCCTTCGAAACCACATTCCTATTCATCATCAGCCCATACGACTGCCTGGCCCACCTGGGGCAGTACCTCCTCGGTTTGCCGCTAAACTACGACCACCCAGTGTCTTTCTCTATGGCTTCGATATTACTGATGAATGCCGTATCTGTTTGGATCCTCGTCAGCAGGGTCACATCTTTGGAGGTGACTAGGGAATGACAGTTGGAAGTCAGCAGACCCCTGCCGTACTCATCGACCAGGCATCCAAATGGTATGACCAAGTAATTGGCATCAATGACGTGTCACTTGCCATAGATGGTGGTGTGACAGGCATACTTGGGCCCAACGGAGCAGGAAAGTCGACTCTGTTCAAGCTAATGATGGGCCGCATAAAGCCGAATCAGGGGTCTGTAAGGCTGTTCGGAGTGGACCCATGGACCAGCACATCCCCTTACAGGAGGGTAGGATACGTCAGCGAGTCAGAAAAGCTGTACGAGTGGATGACTGCACTGGACTTCGTTACCACCCTGGCTAGGCTCCACGGAATGACGAGGGAGGAGGCAACGGATAGGTCGGCACACGTGCTGGACTTCGTCGGCCTGTCCGATGTTATGCACAAGGAGCTAGGCAAGTACAGCAAGGGGATGAGGCAACGGGTCAAGATAGCTCACGCACTGGTCCACGATCCAGACCTGATAATCCTGGATGAACCCCTCCATGGATGCGACCCCATCGCTAGGACTAGCATAATGAGCGTGATTAGGGAGCTAGGAAAGCAGGGCAAGACTGTTCTAGTTTCGAGCCACATTCTGGAGGAGATAGAGAGAATAACCGAACAGATCGTGATTCTCCACAACGGACGACTTCTTGCAATAGGCAACCTTCACGCGATACGGGACCTGCTGGACAAGCACCCACACAGGATACTGATCAACTGCGAGGATCCTAGGGGTATGGCAGGGCTATTCGTGTCCCAGGAACCTGTCTTCGGAGTACGGTTTCCCAGAGAGGGCCAGCTCGAGATTCAGACCAACAACCTGTCAGCAGCGCACTCCTTGCTTCCATCAATAGTGGTGAGCTCGAAGCAGAACATAACCAGCATAGAGAACCCAGATGACAATCTCGAGTCCCTTCTGGATTACCTGATCAAGGAGGCCAACTGATGGACAGGCAGGGCAGGGGGCTCTCAGAGACCGTTTGGACTCGCTTGGACCGAAAAGCGGGAGCCATAGTTGAACTAACGGTGAGGCAGCTTAGGCACCGACTATCAACTTGGGTAGTCCTAGGGGTCGGGGTTCTCCTAATGGGCCTGCTTCTCACCTTCTACATCGACGCTGTCAGGGAGACCTTCGAGCCAATAGACAACGATGGTGACAGCGTAGACGCTGACGGGGACGGATATCCCAGAGGACAGGAGGATAAGTACGGGACGAGCGACGACCCCTGGGACGGGAGCAGCGAGTATCCGGGATCTAGCGTCTACGTGTTTGAGGATGACATAGACTGGAATGACGACGGGAGAACCATCTACGCGAACAAGAGCTGGGACGGGACGGCCTTCTTCGAACCGGTCTGGATAGACGACAATTACAGCGGGGACTGGTGGGACTCCCACATAGACTGGAGAATGGGCGATAACGGTGAACCACTCCTCACCGATTGCTCGAACTGGGACCTGCAGATGATATACAATAGGATAGAATGGGGAGGGGCCTGCTTCCTCGGCGACGCCGACGGAGACGGATTGGACGCCTACTACGTTGCAGGAAAGTGGAGGGGCGAGGGATGGATATCGGTTCCGGAGGAGCAATACCTACAGTGGGGTTACTGGACCGAGGAGGTCTACATCGAGCCTCACCCAAAGGAGATGTACATCAACGAGGACGGCATTGACTGCTTCGATTCGAACGGTGAAAAGGTGGATTGCCCGGCTGCCGACCGACTATCTGGGAGCCACGGATTCGACGACGACGGGGACTGCCTATCAGAACCAATTTACGAAGTCGACGAGAATGAAAACGGCATACTGTGCGACGTCGTCTGGCGATCCTCGAACGGGGTAGTGACTGGAATCACATCGGACCAGAACGTCGACGAGGACCCCGACGAGCAGGAGTACATTGGAGAGCTGGGACACCGAATGTTCGTCATAGCAGTCGGGAAGATGGCCTTCGTCATTCTCCTGGGCTTGTTCATCCCCCTATTCCTCGCTCTGGGGCTCGTCAGGGATGAGACTGAGAACGGGACCCTACACCTACTCCTATCCAAGCCAATCAACAGATCAGAGTTCATCGTCTATCGTCTTCTGGGATACCTCGCAGTTTCAGGAAGCTACGTAATCGCGCTCTCCCTTGTTGTAGGCCTGATAGCATCGGTACTCGGCCCGGGGGAGCAGTTGGTCAGGCTCTCAGACCTCCCCGTGTGGTTGGGGATAGGGATAGCCACAACGCTGGTCTTAGCAGCATATGGCTCCCTCTTCAACACCCTGGGTCTTATATCCCCGAAGTACGGGGTTTACATCTGCATAATTTTTGGAATTTGGGAGTTCACCATGGGGAGCTTCTCAATCATAAACCCGAACTGGTCCGTAGCCAGCGTCTCAATATCCCACTGGGCCCTGCAGATGATAGATGCGATTGTTCTCATGGCCTGGCCCGACACCATCCAGTGGGCAGCCATGGACTCAGCCTTCTCGATAGACTCGGGGCTCTCATTCTTCTGGCAGCCGCCTGTCCATACCCTGGGGACCCAATCTGCGGGCATCTCACTACTTGTCAGCACCGTGGTTCTACTGGTAGTGACTGCTTCATGCGTCTTCGTCGGGAAGTCCATCTTCAACAGAAGGGAGATAATGTGAGGGAACATTATGCAGGAGGGGCCGAGAAGCTTCGGAGGCGATTTCTCGTCCCTTTGGCGCCTTGATGTTATGCCTGCCATACACAGACTATCCTGGTGGTGGTACTGGGTGATAGTCCTGGTACCGGATCCCTCCAACCCCAAGAGGTCCCGTCAGCTAATGACCCTGTGGTCCACAAAGGAGACCGAGGCGATCAGGGTCAGCGGCCACTGGTGGAAGCCCGGCTCCAGGATGCACAAGGACGAGCACGGGGGATTCGTAATCCCGGGAATGGTCTGTGCATGGTGGTATGACGGGGAAAGGATGCACGAGCCACTCACCATGAGGGAGTGCAGGATGGCGGTTGTTAGTGACCAGCACCCTCTGTGGCCCGGTGAGGGAAAAGGCCTAGGCCCTGGAGCCGTGGTTCCCATAGACAGAGAAGACCTGTCTATGGGGATGAACCCCGGAAATCAGTCTATGTGGCTAAGCCTGTCAAGCGACAAGGAGGCACAGGCACGCGGGGCTCCCTCTAGGTTCGAGGCAGAGCTCACCCCTTGGTGGGGCCCTCCCAGCGAACTCACATACAGGAACAACGAGATCGCCCTTGGCATGGGATATGACATCCTGAGGCTACAGGGTATGAGGTCTAGGCTATCAGTAGATGGCGAGGAGGTAGAGGGGACAGCGTACTTCCAGAAGGTTACCGTTCAAGCCCCCTCAGTGCCTTGGTTCTGGGGAATGCTTCACTTCGACGACGGGTCCTATCTTGACTGGTTCCTACCTCATCTCACACCTCTTTCAACCACCAAGGACGACATGCCATGGAGGAGCAGGGACACAACCCGTGCCCCCCTAAAGGAAGCCGGAATATTCCATGACAGGATTAGAGGGAAGACCCACGACTTTGATCACTGCGAGGTGGATCTACTCCAGTCCGGAGCGGGGCTGGTCGACGACGGCGGAAATCCACTTCCGGACTTCCGCATTCGCTTATGGAATGAAGACACCAGAGTCGATATGTCAATCCGGGCATACAGCAGAGCAAGGTGGACCTTCGACCAACCAACAAGGGGGGGCATGGTAAGCCACCTGACTTACAACGAGTATCCGTTCGAGGTAGTAAAAATCTCAATCATTGACCCGGATGGAGAGAGGTCTTTGGATGACTACGAGTGGATGTACGGTAACGCAGAGCACTCATGGGGATTCTTGCACTGATTATTGCAGGATATGGGAAAATCTTGAGAAAGCCTATGCAGCGGGACAGTAACATGACAGAATATATTGAAGACTTCAAGTCTAGCATAGACGAGTCTTCCACACGTGCAGACTTCCCAGAAATTACAGACTCGGAGACCCCGATATGGAGAGGGGGCCCAGTAATGGCTTCAATGGCAGACAAGTACTCATTGGCAGTCGTCGTTTTTCTAGTCCACATCATCTTCTGTTTGGGAGAGGTTATGCCTGACCCAGAGGGGGATAGTCAGGGCAAATTACTTCTCAAGGCTCTTATTTGGATAATTGACGTCACTGGGGTGACCGGATTCCTCGTAACGATGCTAGTTCTAACCAAGCTAAACCACTACGCTAACTTCTCAACTTCTGGTGCCTGGACAACCTCTTGGCTGTTGGTGAACTCACTCGTCCCATTCGTGTGGAAATTTATGGGCATACTGGAGTGGTTTGGCGGAATAGTAGGGTTCGAGTTCTCTAGCCCCCTGCCATCATGGGACTTCATTTGGTTTGGAATTCTGGGTGCCTTTTCCTTTACTGTGATGACCGTCTTAACCCTGGTTTACCAGAGATCGTTTAGTTATGCAATCACAGACAAGAGGATACATATTAGACAGAGCTTCCTATACTTCGATACCAGCTCCCATGGAATACCATACCACAAGGTGGAGAACCTGAAGTCCGACCCCACGATCCTTGGAAGGATCCTAGGATTCGGCACTGTACACGTAGTGACCGGTTCTGGAGTCGGCCTACAGGTGGAGTCTCTCGGCACCAACTTAGGCGTGGAAACCGAGGTCGTAGAGGTGCCAGGTGGGAGGCGCCGTTTTCTCTCCCTTCTTTTCGGATGGATATACAAACAGAGGGAGAGGTCCGTGATGGCCACTGATCCTGCAGAATGCCTTTACGGCATAAAGGGCCCAATGGAGGTTTACAGACTGATAAACGAGCTAATGGACATCTCGATAGGCCATGCAGGCGCAATCCAAGCCTCAAAGGACTCCGAGATGCAAGGTTGACCTCCGCACCGTTCATAACCCCGATACTCCCCAGTGGGTTCAGGGATTGGGATGTCAGATGAAGACACAATTACCAGGGCAGCGCAGTGCATTACTCAAGGTGACTTCCTCGGTGCGATGGAGATTTTCGAGGGCCACATCAGTTCTAATCCCGAGGATCCAGCAGGATACCACGGATGGGCAGAATCGGCATTGTTCGAGATACAGGAGAACGGCAACTTCGACGAGAAGGGGAATGACCGGATAAACGAGGGCCAGGTTGCTGCATTCTTCAAGAAGGCAGCAGCTCTCGATCGCGAGAGCACCGAATACCAGGCTGCCTACGCCAATGCTCTAATCGAGTTCGACAGAATCCCAATGGCGATTAGGGAACTCAAGAAGCTCAAGGAGCTGGGGGACTCTTCTGAAGACTTTGACGTCACACAGGATTTGTACCAAGCAGCCAAGATGCTGATCGACAATATCGACTTCAAGACTAACTTCGACAGGAGTGAGGGATTCGCCAAGCAGTTCCTTCCCGTCGCAGTAGAGTTTGCTCTACTCGGCATGGGGTTCGCCTCCGCTGATGAGGCACTAGAGTACCTCCAGACAGAGTAGGGGTGTTCCATTGCAAAGCGACCGGTTCATGGTCGCAGTAGGCTACCACGGTCATGCCTTCCACGGCTCCCAGATTCAGCCCGAGGTCCGGACTGTGGAGGGTTCAATTCGACAGGCGCTGAGGAGACTTACCTGGTGGTCAGAGGGCTGCCTAGAGATGTCAAGCAGGACAGATGCCGGAGTCAGCGTCAGGACGAATCTAGCAAGGATAGACCTCCCTGTCTCGGTCTCACAAAGGGCAAGCGAGCAATCCATCATAAGGGCCCTTAACGACAACCTCCCAGTTGGCGCGATAATCCTCTCGGCCAAGAGGGCACCAGCAGACTCCAAAGTCAGATACGTTGACTTCCGGAGGTATCTGTTCCGACTCGAGACCATAGAGGAGTGGCCATTCGATCCTGATCCTAAGCAGCTCGCAGAGGCTTGCAAGATGGTAGAGGGGAAGCACGACTTCTCAAACCTGTCCAAGGTCGAGAGTGACAGAGACCCCGTGAGGACCGTACAAGAGTGCTCACCGTGGATTTCGTATGACGACAGACCAATAGGTTTCTCGATCAAGGCCCCATCGTTCTTGTGGAACCAAGTCAGGAGGATAGCCTCCGCATTCTCTGGAATTGCATCTGGGCGTATCGGGCTTTCCGACCTAGACCAAGCCCTCAGCAACACTCGTGACAGCATCGACCTTGGAAGGGCCCCGTCAGACGGATTGGTGCTATGGAGCATCTCGCACCCCGACATCCAGATGCCCGTCGCAGACGAGACTCCAGATTGCACGTCATTCACTAGACGCCCGGAAGACCCGAGGGAGTTCCGACGCTGGCTGTCGTTGTCCAGTTACGAGATGAGCGCCCTTCTGGAGAGGGAGTGGTTAGCCAGGCTCACTTCAGCTCGATGTGGACCAGGTCTCCGTCAGAGCACGGCAGGCTCTCCCTGAGGAATGCACCGGAGATCACCTCAGCCGTGCTTGTATGCCTTGTAAGGTCGGGGATCAGTACAGCGCAGTCCTCCCATGATCCTCCTTCCCTGTAGATCCTGGCACTGAAGGCGGTGGCTCCCCCGAACGAGCTACCATCCCTCTCGAATCCGTTGATCCTCACTGAGTCAACTGCCTCTGTTACTTTGCCCTCTTCTAGACCTGCGATCATCCTCAGATTCCTGAACCTCTCCTCGCTATCTCCTTTCATTTCGACGTTCAGGGTCCCAGGCCAGGCACCAACCCCAAGGACTCGCTTGAACTGGGTTTGGTAGTGCTTCTGGGACATGAATACGTGAGCCCTTCCTAATCCGCTGCTGACTTCCCCGCTGATTCGCACGCCTTTGGCCAGGCTAGACGCCTCATAATGTTGGGCCTGCTATCACAGCACTATCGAAGAGCCTTGCTTGGCCACCGACCAGCCCTTGGAGGCAACTTCTCCGTATTGGGCAGATTGTTTGTCTAGGACAGGGTTAGTGTGGTTGATGTGTATGAAAATGATATCGGGGTCCTCTTCCCCCCTGTTGCCAATCCTTTCCAGGGTCTCGGAGATGGTCGGGTGAGGAATCTGCGACATGTCACGGCCCCTCAACTCCGAGTTGTCCCAGAATGTTCCATCTACAAGGGCGAAATCGATATCCAAGGACAACAGCCATCCTCTAATGTCTTCAAATCCCGAACTTTCTAGAGTCTTCCCCCAATCGTCGTGATCTGGTAGGAAAAGCAACTTGGAGTTAGGGCCCTCTACCACGATTGCATGGGTGTCGGAGAACTCGTCTCTGTGAGGAACTGGGATCATCGTGTATTGGAAACCACATCCCTCGGAGGGGTGGAAGGGCGTCCCAGCTTGGACTTCCTTGGCTTGGAAGGGATTCAAAAACCCCCTGGAGTCCAGAAATTGGACTACGCTCTTACTTGCGAAAAGGGGGATTTCGCTAAGGCCCATGGACTCCTTTCCGAACTGCCCAAGGCCATCGATATGCCCAAGGTGTGCGTGGGTCAAGCAAACGGTGTCGGGAATCGATGACCCCCCTAGACCCAGAACAGAGGCCGCAATTCCCAGCTGCTCGGGTAGATTCCTAGTAGCTTCGATAATGTGCAGGCTTCCATCGGACCCCCTTATCGCGCAACATACAGGGTGAAGCCTTAGTTTAGGGTCTAAGATCGCAGATGAACAACTCTCACATTCGCACCCAGCTTGGGGGACTCCTCCATCCTGGGATATTCCGACAATAGCGAGCTCCACCTCACCGGGTGCCATGAAACGCGATGGAACCTCACCCATCAAGCCTGTCCCACTATAACACACTCCGATGAAGCCATGAACAGGAAGCCCTTCAGGAGGTCATGCCCGTTGACCTGTCCTGGATGCGAGAAAGATATGAGGAACTCAGGTCTCAGGGATTGGATTGGAACCCCCCCACGCTCGAGGCTGCAAGCGAGCCTAGGTGCGTGATAGATGGGAAGGAGCTGATCATGCTCTCAGCTAACAATTACCTCAACCTCACCACTCATCCAAGAGTCGTTGAGGCAGCAATTGAGGCTACCAGGAAGTACGGGGCAGGCTCGGGTTCCGTTCGCGCAATCGCAGGAACCATGGACCTTCACCTAGATGCAGAGAGGGTATGTGCCGAGTTCAAGGAGGTGGAGGCATCTTTGATCTACTCGGCGGGATACACAGCCAATGTCGGGCTAATCCCTACCCTAGTGAGGGGGCCAGAGGACGTGGTTATCTCCGACGAGTTGAACCACGGTTCGATCATCGACGGAGTCCGTCTGACCAAGGCCTCGAGAGCAGTCTACCCACACAACGACATGGACGCGCTTGAGAGGGTGCTCAAGGATCAAGACGACTCTGAGAGGAAACTCATAATCACAGATGGGGTGTTCAGTATGGACGGGGACATTGCTCCATTGGACGAGATAGCAGACCTTGCAGAGGAGTACGGGGCGATGACCTTCGTGGATGATTGTCATGGCGAGGGTGTTCTCGGTGAGGGACGGGGGATCGTTTCCCACTTTGGACTACAAGGCAGGGTAACCTTCGAGGTCGGATCTTTCTCGAAGGCACTCGGCGTCCAAGGGGGGATTCTTGCCGGAAGCGAAGAAGTGAGGTCACACGCTCTGAACCACAGCAGGTCATGGCTGCTTTCCGGAAGTCAGCCCCCAGGGGTAGCCGCTGCACAGAAGGCTGCGATAGAGGTACTTATGACAGAACCTGAGCACGTCTCTAGGCTTTGGGACAACACGTCGTACTTTAGGTCAGAGCTCGACTCCATGGGGTTCGACACAGGGGTAAGCGAGACGCCGATCATCCCTGTAATGTGTGGGGATAGCAGGAGGGCGCAAGATCTCGCATCCTCCATGAGAGATGAGGGGGTCATGGTGGGCGCTATCGTCTTCCCCATGGTCTCTAGAGACAAGGCCAGGGTGAGGACACAGATGTCCGCAGGGCTTAGCAGGGAAGATATAGACGCCGTCTTGGAGTCATTCGATAGGTGTGGGCGCAAGATCGGTCTAATTTGAGGGATATCTTGGATTCATCAGAAGGTTTGCTTGGGAATTGGCCCGTCTCCACAGAGATCCCTGTCCAGTGGGGGGATCTAGATGCACTGAATCACGTGAACCACACGGTTTTCCTGACTTGGATGGAGACTGCCAGGATGATATACTTCGAAAAGTGTGGGATGATGGATTTGATGGACTCCGAAAAGATTGGGCCAATACTGGCAGGGCTCAAGGCCGACTACTCTTCTCCCGTCCACTTCCCCGACACAGTCACTGTTCATGCCACCATGTCGAGGATGGGAAACTCCTCATTCGACATGAATTACAGAATAACCAGCGACTCAAATGGGGGTAATGTGGTTGCCACCGGGACAGTTTTCGGAGTAATGTGCGACTACAGAACCGGCAATTCCACACCCATCCCCGATGACCTCAGGTCAAGGATACTGGGGGTCGAGGAGACCCGTTCAGAATAGACCTATTCCTCAGAAACCACTGTCGGAGGGATTATGACAGGGTAGCCGATACCCACCGTGCAGGGAGCCACATGTCCGACGATGAAACAATATTCTCTATTTCGGAGGGCCATCTAGACACCGGCCTCAGGGGGATTCCCGTTGGAACTTGCAGCACGTCCTACGTGGACCCGATTGAAGGCGTCCACTACGTGGGTTACCCAGTAGGAGATCTCGCGAACCTGGAGGAGGAAGACGTAATCTTCCTTCTTATGCACAAGAGACTGCCGGACGAGTCCGAATCACAGGCGTTCAGGAAGGAGCTCGCACACAGGGGGGAGGAGATTCCCACGGGAGCGCTCAGGGTTTTGGAAACCCTCACTCCTGGAACTGGCCACCCAATGGACTGGCTTTCTATCGGCATAATGGCCATGGGTGCAGCAGAAACGACTGGTGATGTTAGGGCGGACTCAATGAATCTGATAGCAAGAATGCCCGAATTGATGGCCCGCATTTTCCTGCTAAGAGGGGGGAATCCAGAAAAGCTGAGGCCAAGGAAGACCAAACTTGGCCTAGTTGAGAACTTCGTGCACATGCTAGGGGTCGATGGGGATGAAGCAGAGAGGATGAACAGAGTACTCCGCTTCTTCTTCATACTACACATGGATCATGGTGGTGGCAACCTCTCCACATTCTCGGGAAAGGCCGTCGCCTCCGGCAGGGCATCAGTTTACGCCTCGCTTTCCAGTGCAATGAACGCCCTATCCGGGCCCCTGCACGGCAGGGCGAACCAAGCCTGCCTCGAGTTCGTCCAGAGAATCGGAACTTCTGATCCGGAGGAGATAGAGAAGTTCGTCAGGTCGGAGCTGGCAGCTAAGAGACCCATCTACGGGTTCGGACACGGTGTTCTGAGGGCAGAGGACCCTCGGGCTCGCCTGCTGATCGAGCTAGGGTCAGAAGTTTGCCCCGATGACGAGTACTACCAGGTAGTCAAGTCCCTGAGAGAAGTTGTACCCCCTATCCTGAAGGAGCACCCCAAAATAAGCAACCCCTATCCCAATGTGGACATTGCAAGCGGCAGCCTGCTCCATGCCATAGGGTTCAGGAAGCCGCACTACTACACCACCTTCTTCGGTTGGGCCCGTGTTGCTGGTATCTGCGCCCAGATTCTTGACGAGAGGGAGGCCAGAGACGGCAGAGGAGTCCCCATCTACAGGCCCAAGTATATCGCAATTGATCAGCCTCACAGAAGGCTAGAGTGATCACGAGCTGTGAGTCTTCCCCGCACCTCTGTGACCCAAGAGTCTGGGACTCCCCCATGGGATGCCATCCTCGGAGATACGCGCCCATTTCTCGGCATTTCCAGGCCAAAGCATCCTTCTTGCTTGCTCTTCGATCATTGAAGACCTACGAGTCCTGCTAAGTTCAGACCACATAGGAAGGGACGCGGAGGCCTCCTCGACCAGTTCGCCCCACTCGGAGGGGGGTGCCTGCCCTATCCTGGTCCGCCACTCCTCGTCAAGCGGCTGGCTCGCAGGCCTTGGCCAACGCAGACTCCCGTCCGGCTTCTCAATCACCGTGGGGTCCAAATCGTCAGATACTAGGGAGACTCCTGCGTTAATCAGTGCCTTCTCGTACCTTATCGGAGCAGGCCATACGAACGCACCCATCCCCTGTCTAGATTCGTGGAACCTCTCTAACCCCCTCCCCTGGAGCCCAACTGGGAAAGTTGGATTGATCCATTTGGTCCACCCTACCAAGTATTCCAGTGCCATTCCGATAGCTTCCATCCCCTCTCTCCTGTGATTCTTCGTTATTCCTTGGACCGAAGTCCTAGCGAAGTTTGGCATTGCAACCGTTCTCTTCACCCTCCAGTACCTACCCCATGCCCTAATGTGTGGCACTAGCCTAGTCACTGGCAGGGAGACTCCCGAGCTCCTAGCCACTGGGCCTATCCTTGGGGAGAAACTGGAAACTATTGCAGACCTATTCGGCAGCTCGAGTTCGCCTAGCTCGCCCTCCAGCCTTTCCATCATCGAACTGAGGTGCGAGTCAGTGGATATCTTGGTCATAGGGTGCGGTATCTTGATCTCTATGTCTACCGTCTTACCCCCAGACTGCCAAGATTCGGTGAAAACCTTGTTCGATAGAAGCTCCTCAAATGTCGTGACACCCGAAGATCGCAACTCCGCTGTTGAGAGCCTCTCAATGCACCTATCAATAATCGGATCAGATCCAGGAACGAACTCGTCGTGGTATATCACGAACTCCCCCTCACTGTCCATCCTGAGATCGAACTCCACCCCATCAGCGAACTCCATGCCATGCTGCAAGGCTTCCACAGAGTTCTCCTTGGGCGCCTCCCAATTTGCCATCGATCCTCCGAGTGACAATCAGCCCAAGAATACAGGGGATGGGAATTATCACGCTGCTAATCAACACTAAATCCCAGTTAGGATATCTGGTGTCCGTAACAACACTGATACTCCAGCACTCCTCCCTCAGGCCGATAGACATGTCAGAGACAGTAGAATTGGACCGTGCGTCGGACCCGCAAGCAGTAACAGGATACGTACTCTATGACTGGGGTAAGTCAGCCTTCGAGACTAGCGTCACCGTTGCAATACTTCCGCTATGGTACGCATACTTGTTCTTGGAAGCGAATGGACTAACCACATCTGTATTCGGAAAGCTGATGACTTCAGATGCGATTTGGGCTTATTCAGTGTCCGGTGCCGCATTGATGGTAGCACTGATTAGCCCCTCTTTGGGGGTGATTGCAGATCGTCGCGCAATCAAGATGTGGTGGCTCAGGATATTGACCTACGTTGGAGCTGGAGGGACATTCCTCATCGGTTTTGCATTGCTGGTCGATGGCTATGAGTGGTTGTGGATTCTAGTTATGTTTGTAATTGCAAACGTTGGACTTAATGGCGCCGGGGTGTTCTACAACTCACTTCTCCCACACATGGGAACCGATGATGAGATGGATGATATCTCCAACAAGGCGTTCGCATATGGCTACCTGGGAGGGGGCCTTCTGCTTCTGATTCACTTCGGAATGGTCCTCTCACTTACTGGTGACTGGGTCGTTCCTTTCTGTATCGCTTCGGCGGGTGTCTGGTGGTATGGGTTCGCCCTATTGACATTCAAGTGGGTCCCCGAACCACCCATCCAGAATGAGATGGCCGCAATGGGGGTAATGAACTCAACTCGATTGGCACTTTCCGAGATAAAGAAGACCTTGAGCGAAACCAACAAGTTCCGTACCTTGTTCATTTACATGCTTGCATACTTCTTCTTCATTGACGGGATCAACACAGTTACGGCCCTAGGTGGCGTCTATGGGCCAGTAGTCCTAGGACTCACAGCCACACA
>CEUS01098076.1_pt1 | contig 17040 bp, 15 predicted proteins | sample 427031 | NCBI WGS metagenome assembly CEUS01 (sample SAMEA2622837, study PRJEB7988) | marine metagenome | biome: marine biome (ENVO:00000447); feature: marine epipelagic mixed layer (ENVO:xxxxxxxxx); material: "saline water (ENVO:00002010), including plankton (ENVO:xxxxxxxx)" | depth 140 m | reverse complement strand
AATCCTATAGAGTCAGCAACCGTCTTTTGGTGTGGATATCTAACGGTTATAGCAACGTTGTTGGTGCTGTCTCTTGCCAACAGGCCAGACAGCAACCCTATTGTGCCTCCACCCAGGATGAGTACACGGCTGTTCTCGCTCATTTTACCTAGTTTAACTGCTCTAAAGCTTACAGCTAAAGGTTCTGCTATCGATGCTGCCAGGGGCTCCACATTTTTATCTAACTGGTGTAAGGATACTGCTGGAGCATCTACAAACTCTGAGAGGCCTCCTGGAAAAGCACCGCCGGCCATGTTTTTTGTGGGGCATAACTGCGGTTTTCCCGATGAACACATTTGACATGTGCCACAATAGACGAACGGTTCTACGGCGTACAGACTGTCATCTAACCCTGCTGGACCATCAATTATAGTTCCTACAAATTCGTGTCCAGGGGTACCACTTATATTGACCTTTTGATGCCTTCTATATGTATGCAGATCAGATCCACATATACCACAGGCTTTAACTTTTAATCGAACCCAACCTGGTTGAAGTTTGCCTGGTGTTACGTCAACCAGAGTTATACCGTTTTCGGTCCATTGAGATTGGATCATTTAAAAACTCCTGAGTTGTATTTTGTCGGCTAGATTAGTTTGATATGTTCCTATTGCAGTCATTGTAGCAGTTTTTGTTAAGTTACTGTTTGATGTATGCTTTACTTATTTCTTGACGGAGTTAATTTTGCACTGGATTTCACTGGCTATATTAAGTACCGTTCTGTTTTCTATAGTAGCCGTGCTGGACAAGAAATTACTGGCTCGTTACATACATGACGTAAGAACATTCTATTTTTGTGTAGGTGCTTTCCAATTCATCGTTTCGTTACTCGTGATTCTTATAAACCCATGGGAATCGAATCCATCCACGCTTACTTTTTTTATTGGATTGTCTTCAGGTATAGTTTGGGCTTTGGGTCTTATGACAATGTTTTTTGGAATGAGCAAATTGGAAGTTTCCAGAGTGATACCCATTTCACACACTTACCCCGTGTTTGTAGCTATTATGGCGACCTCTTTGTTGGGTGAAACTCTATCGTTCATACAATGTTGTTCTATATTGCTAACGGTATTGGGTGCTGGCTTATTAGCTAGGAGTGGTGTTGTATCAACGGATACCTCCAAGAAGAAACACGACGTGAGAATTTACCTACTTGTTTTACTAGGCAGTGTTTTAACAGCAGTAGCTAACGTAACTTACAAATACGCATTATCTGAAATTGAATTCTGGAATTTATTTGCTATGCGATCATTCTGTTTGTTTTTCGTTTTGGCAATTGGAGCATTGCACACAAAACTGATACTTGAAGTCAAGAGGTTCTGGTGGAATAGGGAGGCTCGCTATTTGTTTATTCTCGTTGAATTCGTAACAGCTCCCATGGCAATGATACTTATGCTAGCAGCATTGGCTGAGGGACCAGTGTCTATGGCGTCGACTTTGTTCTCGACAAGACCTTTGTTTGTGCTTATTATCGGAGGCTTATTGAGCACACAACATTGGAACATCTTGAATGAGCCATTGACCCGGGAAACACTGCCTACCAAACTACTATTCACAAGCATGATCGTATTCGGTGTATGTGGTTTAACGTTGTTTTAATAGCTTATCTAAAATAACTAACGAGGGGTTGTCCACCGGCAACCCCTCGTTAGTAAGATCAATACCTCGACAGGTTGTTTTCTTCAGAGGTCATAAATTCTATTAGTGCTGGCTTTCCATCTTTCATAGATTCCATGGCTCTTTTTATCCCGGGTATTACTTCGTTAGGATCTTCTATTCTTTCACTATGTGCTCCCAGAGATTTTGCGAGGTCGGCGTACTCTCCATATAGATTTGTAAATCCGAACTTTTCGGTTGCAACTGGATAGTTTCTTGAGTAACCACTAAGAACATGATTGTTCAGAACAATGGTCAATATTGGTATGTTATGTCTAACCGCGGTTTCGATGTCCATGCCGGCCATTCCTATTGCTGCATCGCCCATTATATTTACCACCAGTTTTTCTGGTGCTCCAAGTTTTGCTCCCATTGCTATCCCAAGGCCATAGCCTAACTGCGAGGAGTTGCCCCAACCCAAGTAACCTCTGGGTGTTGTTGTTTCGAAAAATGGAATTGTTTGGTCTCTCGGATGTCCAGAATCGTGAGTAAGTATTGTTTGAGACCTGTCAACGGTGTTCATCAAATCCCATATAATACGATATGGGTTTATTGGCACTTCATCTGACGTCAACAGAGGCATCCATTCTGCAAGCCATTCATCTTTCACTTGTTTGATTTCTGCTCTTACGTTCTGCGTGTCTTCTCTTCCATTGGAGCCAGCTTGTTTTTTGACCTCATCGATCAGTTGTCTAATGACTAACTTGGCATCACCGACTACTGCTTGTTGTATTTGATGTTCCTTATTCAAGTCTTTTTCGTCTACAGTGCATTGCACTAAGGTTTTGCCAGTTGGCACGGCTATAGATGCCAAATTTGTTGTAAAACTACAGCCTATTCCAAAAACCACATCAGATTTGTTGAGAAAATGAGGCACCATTTTTGTCATGGTGTTAGCACCAGTGCCTATGGACAAAGGATGGTTTTCTGGGAAGGCGCTTTTGCCGGTGTTTGTTGTCATGACAGGGGTATTAGTTAACTCTGCAAATTCCACTAATTCGTCTGAAGCCTCTGCCCACAGAATGCCTTGGCCTGCATATATGACGGGGTTTTTGGACGAGAGCAATATCTTGACTGCTTCTGCTATATCTGACGGATCTCCAGCACTTTTTACTCCGTTTACTGGTTTATATTGTATAGCGGCTTCATCGATTTGCTCATTTGCAACGTCTCCAGGTAACTGAAGCATAACTGGCCCCAACCTACCTGACCGCAGGAAGGTATAACCTCGCCTCATCATCTCCGGGATCCTCTCTATCTGATTTATTTGAGACACCCATTTTGTAACGCCTTTATATGCAGCCATAGCATCAAAGTCAGGAGATTGTCCTATTTTACTTCTAGCTGTTCCGCCAGGAATCACCAATATGGGCGTGGACTCTGCATAGGCATGAGCTATTCCAGCAAAAGCGTTTTCTATTCCCGGGCCAGCTTGAGTTACTACTACACCTATCTTACGACCGTTTGTTGCTCTACTATAACCGTCTGCCATATTTACAGTAGTTCGTTCAGTTCTAGACATAATAGGTTTTATGTCAGCTATTGCCGCTGCTTCAATTAATGTGTTAGCAGGGTAGCAGAATAAATATTCCGTGCCTTCCATCTTTAAGATATTTGATATTGCAGTGTTGCCGTTCATGGTTCCCTCCTTATTTTTTGGGACAGGGTTAGATAAACCGTCTCAATTCCATAGTACTATCATCAGACTTATTTACCTAGTTATAACCTACAGGTTTTTCATCTATATCGACTTAAATAATATCATGTATATATGTTAATATCATCGAGGAAAAGCTAATTTAGCTATTAAATTATTACGGAGAAACAAATGGGACAGGAAAATAGGTCAGATGATAAAACTGAGATGACAGGTGGTCAGGCCCTGATAAATTCTTTATACGAAGAAGGGGTTAGAGTGATATTTGGTTTGCCAGGTGTTCAAATGTATCATGCAGTCATGCCAGTGTTAGATTATCCAGATATGAAATTTATTACTACTAGACATGAACAAGCTACGACCTATATGGCTGATGGATATTCACGTGCCAGCGGTGACATAGGGGTTTCTATGGTAGTCCCGGGTCCGGGCTTGCAAAATGCTTCAGCTGGCATAACTAATGCCTACTCTGCATCGGCTCAAGTATTGGTTATCGCTGGTCAAATTAATAAAGACAAGATATCCAAAGACGTGGGTATGCTACATGAAATAAACGACCAGATAGATATAATAAAACCCATAACCAAATGGCAGTCTAGAGTTTTAGATGCTGATAAAATACAGGATGCAGTCAAGGAGTGTTTTTATCATTTAAGGACTGGTAGACCAAGGCCTGTGGAAATAGAAATTCCTCCTGAAACACTTTCAGATTTGGCCGAGTTCGGGTCTTATATTCCTGAGGAATTATCTATACAGAGCATAGATGGATCTTCTATAGAGGAAGCAGCAGGATTACTTGTTTCGTCTGTGAATCCGGTAATTTGGGCTGGTGGTGGTGTGAATTTGTCTGATGCTTCTCGTGAACTTATTTCTTTAGCTGAATATTTGCAAATCCCTGTTCTAACCACTGCAGAGGGCAAAGGGTCAATATCAGACAAACACTATCTCAGCCTAGGCACACCGCAGGGTAGATCTACGGGAGAGAGTAAAGATGAATTGAGAGATTTCTTTAACAAATGCGATGTTATTTTGGCCGTTGGGACGCGCTTTAATACGGCTAATCCCTCAGACTCACAAAAAGTTATACAGATAGATATTGACCCAGAGGAAATAGGTAGGAACAATAATAACACATTGGGTATAGTGGGAGACGCCAAAAGGGGAGTCGAACAACTTTTGTTTGCTGTCCAATCTATGACTGAATCTAGGGCATCGCGTAAAGAAGAACTAGAAAAGATTGTTTTCAGCAGAAACAATAATCCAAAAACCCGTGTAGAGCCTCAGGCATCCTTTGTTGAAGCTCTCAGGGAGGGCCTACCTGAAGACGGTATAATTGTTACTGACATGACTATAATGGCGTACTATGCCCGGGCCCATTTTCCTACTTATAATCCTAGGAGTTATTTCACATCTTCATACACCGGTAATTTAGGGTCTGGATATCCGACTGCACTCGGAGTCAAAGTGGCTAAACCAGATAAACCGGTTGTAAGTATATCCGGTGATGGGGGTTTCCTGTTCAATTCTCAGGAATTATCAACGGCAGTTCAGTTTGGTATAAACGTGGTTGCAGTTGTCTTTAATGATGGGGCTTATGGCAATGTAAAACGAGACATGAAAAATCTATTTGGTAATAAGTCTCTGGGCGTAGAGCTCGTTAATCCTGACTTTATGAAACTCGCAGATGCTTATGGCGTGTTAGGCATGCGGGCAGATACTCCGGATGGTCTTAAACAATGTCTACAAGAAGCTATTGCTATGGAAAAACCGGTACTGATAGAGGTGCCGATAGGTGAAATGCCTTCGCCGTTTTAATTTGTAGCGTTAAGCTATACGTGTTTGCCAAGAAACAATCCTAGCATGGCAGCAATCAGGCCGATCGCTACGCTTGCTACCAGATTTAATCCTGCTGCATAGAGTTCTCCCTTTTGTATGAGCTGGATAGTATCTACACTCAATGTTGAGAAGGTAGTATAGGAACCTAAGAACCCCACTGCCACTACTAGGCGTATTTCGTTTGACCAATTTGTATGTGTAGCTATCATTCCTATGAAGAGGCCCAGCAAGAATGATCCACTTGTATTTGCAAAGAAAGTCCCTAAAAGATTGGAACCGAAGTGGTGGGAGACATATTGGTTTACACCATACCTAGATAAGGCGCCTACTGCTCCGCTTAAGCCGATCAGGATTATGTTGTACATGGGAAATCTTCATTCATGTATATATACATCCATACAAAGGTATTTATTTAGGCAGGCACTGATATTTGGGCCGATATTCTAGGTATATCACCCACAACTTTTGTGATGTGTCCTTCTCCTGTTAAGTCATCTGCCAGAACTACGTCTCCAGGTCCAAATAGTCTTGAAGATCCGTCTCCCATAGTAATTTCTGATTGGCCCTGTAATGTTATGACATATTGTCGTCTGGGAGCAGGATGCATATCTATTACGAATCCAGGTGGCTGATAAACGAATTGCATTCCTTGGCTTTCTTCATTATCAGTTCGCTGGGTTACATCACTTAACTCAAAGGGCAATTCTATGTCTTCAAAATGAGACTTTCCGTCATCGCCTGTAAACATTCTTGTTATTTGCATCGACATTCTCCTCAGTATATAATTTCCGTCATTGGCAATCCCTTTTTTATTATTACCATATACTTGTTTGATTGTCATTGGATCGTCTGATAATTTAAAGTTTGAGGTGCCGGAAATTTGAAATCCACCTTGGCTAACTTGAGAACATTGAATTCAATTGTATTTGCTGGCATTTCTATTGCCTTTGTGTTTTCTTGTTCAAATAGCACACCACTGACGCCTACACCTAATGTTAAGGAAACAGTTAAAGTCGAGACAATGGTTCAAGTCGAAAATGTTGCAGCGAAAGATGGATTTGTTTCTATATCTTTGACAGATACAACGACGGCAAGATATTTGATAAGAGAAAGACTTGCTAGATTGGAACTGCCAAATGACGCGGTGGGTGAAACTAAAGAGGTGACAGGTAATATATTATTTAATTCTCAAGGTTCTGTTCAGAATTCATCTCAGTTCACTGTTAACGTTAAATCGTTGGTCAGTGACGAATCAAGGCGAGATAGATATGTTCGTAATAACACTTTGAAAACTGGTATGTATCCAGAAGTTTATTTCAAACTACTAGAAGTAAAGGATTTGGGCTGGCCTATTCCTTCTGAAGGGTCACATCAGTTTAGTTTAATAGGCGATATTACAATAATGGACGTAACTCGCAGTATAACTTGGGACGCAGAGGTAATATTTTCCGAACAGTCTCTAACTGGTGTAGCTAGGGCTACAATTTTGTTCGAAGACTTTGCAATAACTAAGCCTAGTTTGTCATTTATTTTGAGCGTGGCGGATGAGATCCGGTTAGAGTTGGATTTGTCAGCATCCATATTAAGATAATATATGCTAAATCAAATTTTTTGAGAAACAGCATTTTTTATGGCTCTGGCTACATCTGCAATTGCCTGTTTTGAGGCGTCCACGTCGTCTAACATGCCAAAAAAACCGTGTATCATACCTTCATAACAAATGTATTCAGTTTTGACAAAATTCTCATTGAGGAATTTGGCATATGCTTCCCCTTCATCTCTAAGAGGGTCGTATTCAGCAGTGAGCAAAAATGCCTCAGGAAGCCCCTTGGGGTTCTTGTTTTTTATAGGAGCTGCATAAGGGTTATCAGCATCACTTTCATTTTTGAGGTACTGATCCCAGAACCATACCATTGTGTCTTCAGTGAGACCATAAGCTTCCCCATTGTCTTTATAGGATTGGGTTGTGAAATTCTTAGCTATGACCGGGTATACCAATACCTGAAATATGATCTTCGGAGTTTTCCGGTCTTTGGCCATGATAGATACGGCTGCAGCTAGATTTCCTCCTGCACTATCTCCGCCAACCATTATATTGTCTGGGTCGCCATTTAGTGACAACGCATTTTCATACACCCATTTTGTCGCCTCATAACAGTCTTCAACAGGCCCAGGGAATTTTGTCTCTGGAGCGAGTCTATAGTCAATGGACACAACTATACAGCCTGCACTTGCACACATGCTTCTACATACTCCGTCCGATCTGTCTAGATCTCCAAGCACCCACCCTCCTCCATGAAACCAAACCAACACAGGAAAGGGCCCATTGCCTGCAGGAGTAAATATCCTAGCGGTCAATTTTCCGTCGGATCCTGTAACTAGTTTGTCTTCTTCTTTTTCTACATTAGGACCCATAAGTGGTGGCCTTAATCTGGAATTAGCTCTTGCTTGGGCAGGAGATATGGTATCTGCAGCTGGCAAATTAGCTGCAGCTCTCTGTTCTAAGACTGATTTGGCTTGATTGTTTAATGGCATTTTATACCTTTCTTTAATTGGGACTTTCAACTGATGTTTTTTCGGTAGTACATTAACTCTTCAATATAGATTTTGCCGTAGTCCCCATAGTGACCAGTGTCTTCTGAACTCTGTAGAGGTTCGGCCCACATGTATTTTATATCAGACCAGTCTATTGGGAATGGGGGATCATCGAAAAACGTTCTTACTGCTTCTGTGGGATCTGTGGCATACACATACCCCAGCATCTGGAAATTCTCATATACGTTACCACTGCTTGCTAGAAAATCCCCGTTCATAGAGGCTAGGATGATGAAATTATCTGTTATTGTCTTGACCTCCCTTCGGAGACCTAAAGGCTTAAGCTGGGGTGGTGGGTATTCGTTGAATGCAACAACAAAATTATATCATTGAATAGAGTATTTTCAAACCAAAAACCCAACAAACTGACAAATGTTGTACGTCAGACCCTCGTTGCTATTCGTGAGAATCTAGAGTATGACGAGCTTTGTTATTTAGGAGTGAAGTTAGTAGGATCTAATCTGAGGTTCCCATTGGGTTATTTTAACCGGTATGTAGTCTACCTTAGGTCCTTTATCGGTGCTAGTAATGCGTATATGTTTTAGCCAATTTTCATCATCTCGGTCGGGGTAGTCTAGCATTGTGTGTGCGCCTCGGCTTTCCTTGCGTTCCTTTGCGCCTATAACTATTGTTTCGGCACAATCAAGCATGAATCCGAGTTCTAGAGCAAATATTAGGTTGGTATTGAAAATACTGCCCTTATCCTGCACCGGTACTGATTTGTATCTTTCTTTAAGTAGTGCTATTTTCTCTTGAGCCAATTGCAGACCTTCTGTAGTGCGGAAAACTGCTGCATGCTCATTCATTGTGACTCCCATGTCTAATCTAATTTTAGCCGGTGTATCAGTATTGTCTGGTCTTGCTAGTATTGCTTTAATACGGTCTTCGTCCACCGAAAGTCGTGATTCGGAGATTCTGACTTCAGGTCTTTCTTTTGCAAACAACGCTGCAGCTGCTCCTGATCTGCGACCGAAGACTATTGTGTCGAGCAGTGAATTTGCTCCTAGCCTATTGCCTCCATGTACGCTGACACACGCAGCTTCTCCAGCTGCATATAGGCCTGGTACCACAGTTGCACCATCAACATCCGTCTTAATGCCCCCCATTTGATAATGCATTCCCGGACGTATTGGCACCGGTGCGTCTGCAAGGTCAATTCCTATAAAATCCATAGAAACTTCATTTATGTATGCAAGCCTCTCGTGTATTTTTTGACGACCCAGATGCCTTAGGTCCAATAATACACAACCATCAATTCCTCGACCTTCATTAATCTCTGTTTGTTCAGCCCTTGATACGACATCTCGTGATGCTAATTCCATCATGTTAGGGGCATATTTCTCCATGAACCTTTCGCCTTTGGCATTCAGCAAATAGGCCCCCTCTCCTCTTGCTGCCTCGGTTATCAGTACACCGTTACTCTTCAGAGTGGTAGGATGATATTGAACCATCTCCATGTCTATTAGGGGAGCACCTACATTGTACGAGAGAGCTATCCCGTCACCAGTGCAGATTAAAGCGTTAGTTGTAGGTTCATAAAGCCTTCCAAGGCCACCGGAAGCCATGATAACGGCCTTTGCTTTGATAAGTTGTGTTTTTCCGCTTATCATTTCTATCGCAACGACGCCATGACATTCGCCATTTTCCATTATGAGCGACGAAACGAACCATTCTTCATAAACTCGAGTTCCTGCTTTCATTATTTGTTCATACATTACATGGAGCATTGCTTGCCCAGTAAAATCTGCAACAAAAAAAGTACGTGCTCTTTGTTGTCCTCCGAAATTTCTGGTACCCAGTTGCCCGTCTTCATTTCTGCTGAAGATCACGCCCATATGTTCCATATCAATTATTGCTCTTCCAGCCTCTTCGGCGAGAACCTCTATCGCGTCCTGGTCGCCCAAATAGTCACTTCCTTTGACTGTTTCGTATGCATGTTCTTCCCATGTATCACCCCTGTCTGTTAGAGCCGCATTTATCCCGCCTTGGGCTGCATTGGAGTGACTTCTAACAGGGTGCACTTTGGTTATTATTGCTACGTTGGCACCCTCATTCTGTGCCTCTAATGCTGCTCTTAACCCGGCCAGGCCTCCTCCGACTACTAATACATCGTGCTCTAACATTCAATTCCTCCTAATTGGTTTTCGGGAATCCTTCCACAAATTAATTGGTTCATCGGATCCCTTATATTTATTATGACATTTTTGGGTCAGTGGTTTTGTGAAACACTAACAAAAAATTCCGCACCTTTGTTTGGTCGACCAATAATATAACACTCATCCGTCTCAGGGGCTATACCTAAAAGGATCATTTGTTATTAAATTCACCACTTTCAAGATGCAATAAAGATGTTACACGAATGCTCTTAACCAATAATCTTAATTTGAGGTGTTTATATCCTTGAATATTAGTCAACATAATGTAATATACGAAACAGTCTTATCCCCCAGAGGTAATTTATTGGTTAATCAACACATTTACTCTGGAAATCCTCTAGATAGAGGTGATGCAGAGAGAAGAGACGAACAATTTTTAGTCCATGCTTCCGAGCATTCGTCTAGCAGGTTTCTTCTGTTCAAAAATCAAGAAATCTTGATTACACGATCTTCCAAACCTGATGTAACTTGGTTGAGCCGTAAAGATTTGGAAGGCATGCGTATTTCGGAGCCGGTTTTCCTCGGCATATTGGAATCTGTGTATTATTTTGCGGTGGATAACATTGATGAAGAATGTAGCTTGACGGGTTTTGAAAACAGCGAATTTATTGATCTAAGATCCTTGACTGACATAGTTGACCATTCTGAGGCGTCAATGGCAGCTCAAGGGAAGGCTCAATTAGATTGGCATAAACGCAATGGGTTTTGTGGAGTATGTGGGGCCAATACTGTTATGAAAAGAGGGGGACAGGTAAGACAATGCTCCAGGTGCTCGAGTTTTAACTATGCGCGTACTGACTCGGTGGTAATAATGATTATATATTCGGGTGATTGGTGTTTATTAGGCCAGACCAGAGGTCGGTCAACTGATAAAACTCGCTACTCTGTTTTGGCTGGCTTTGTAGAGCAAGGTGAATCTATTGAAGAAGCGGTTGCGCGTGAGGTAATGGAAGAGGCTGGGGTATCTGTAAAAAATGTGAGGTACCATTCGTCGCAACCTTGGCCGTTCCCATCTAATTTGATGATTGGCTGTTATGGGGAGGCAAGTAGCACTAATATCAAAATGGATAATGAAGAGATGCAGGATATAAGATGGTTCCATAGAGATGAAATTGCCCGATCCCTGCAGGGACTAAATGATTCCCTGACCCTTCCGGGACCGATAGCCATAGCACACCATTTGATCAAAAGCTGGGTGGAAGGCACACTACATCAGATTGATGAATCGTAACTCTATTTAATTGTTACAGTGTATTGATAAAACTATATTCGGAGGCTTGATTTGGACGCATTGGAACCAGTAAATATTGCTTTGGTTGTTACACCTCATCCCGATGACGCAGAATTTGGATGTGCTGGAACAGCCGCACGACTCATATCGGAAGGGAAAACGGTTTATTATTTGGTAACTACTAATGGAGACAAGGGTGGTAGAGATACTGACATGACTGCTGAATATCTCATTAATGCCCGGCAACAGGAGCAGCGTGAAGCAGCCAAAGTTATAGGGGTTTCCGAAGTGGTTTTCTTAGAGTTCGGTGACGGAGAGTTGGAAGATAACAGAGAGTTCAGAGGCCAATTGGTCTACTATATCCGGAAATTCAAACCTGATATAGTTTTTACCACTGACCCTTTTCGAAGTTCTTTTTATATACACCGTGACCATAGAATTACAGGCCTTGTGACTCTAGACGCTGTGTTTCCTTATGCTAGAGATTTACTTCATTTCCCAGAGCATATTGAAACAGGTCTGACTGGGCACAACGTAGAGGAAATTTTCTTTTGGGGTTCTGAAGAGCCAGACACTTTTATTGACGTTAGTTCGGTGATAGATTTAAAGATCGAAGCTCTTTTAAAACACAAAAGTCAGATGCAGGATTATGTAAATCAATCTGGTGGCGAAGAAGGCTTTGCAGATAGAATGAAAGAAATGGGGCGTAGGCAACTAGACAAATACGGGATTGAATTCGAACATGCTGAGATGTTCCGAAGATATGGGATCAGGCGGATGATGTCTAGCGATTGAAGCATTTTCAGAGTGTAAACTATTTTTATGCCTATGTGACAATAAGAATGCAATCGAGTCGAGTAATGAGAACGTATAATGAATATTAATGATTTGATCAAAAATAACATTGAAAGGCTGCACCGAGATATTGAAGAAGCAATCGAAGGATTGACTTCAGAGGAAATACACTGGGTGCCTTCAGATAGTTTTAATCATATTGCATTTAATTTGTGGCATTATGTTAGAACCGAAGATAATTTGATACGATTTGTTATTCAAGAGCGGCGACCCACAATATGGATAGAACAAGATTGGTATAGTAAGTTTGAGCTTGATAGAATCTCTCAAGGTACTGGTATGCCTACAGATGAGGCAAACGCAATAAGAATAAACTACTTAGATCAATTTTGTGAATATATGACTGAAGTGTGGAAGTCAACTTCTGAATATCTTTCCGGGGCTTCGGAGGCTGATCTTGCTAAGGAATTTATTATTAGGTCTTTTGGAGAAATATCTGCAGCACAGATCATAACTGAAATCCTTTTGACTCATGGATTTACACATGTAGGTGAGATTTTGATGTTGAAAAAGTTGCAAGGTATTTCTTTTCAGAGCCCCTGAAACATTTGATATACTTTTGGTAATGTGTAATATTTAGGGTGTCAATTTTAAAGCAACCGAATAAAATTTACGGAGTTAGATAATGGTCAATGTGAAAATAAAATCGGGTTCAACACTTGAAGTGCAAGGTGCCTTGTACGATTTCGTCAAAGATGAATTAGTAAAAGATACTGATTGGGATGCGGATTCATTGTTTAATGTTCTGGGTGAGTTAGTTGAAAAGTTTGGAGATAACAATCAAAGACTTTTAGATAGACGTAAAGAAATTCAAAATAGTATTGATAATTATTATATCGACAAAAGAAAAACAGGTTGGGAACCAACTGTATATAAAGCAGAGCAAGATGCTGGCGAGTTGGAGAAGTTTTTGATAGATATTGGGTATCTTTCCCCCACCAGTAACCCTACATTTCGTATGACCACTCCTGGTTTAGATGCAGAGATGGATCAAAACGGACCAGAACTGGTAACACCTGTGTCTAATGCAAGCATGGTTGTAGGTGGGGCGAATGCAAGATGGGGAAGTCTGTATGATGCCTATTTTCTCAGTGATATACATGCTGAAATAGATAAAGATTCCCAGAGATCGGAACGATTAAGAATGGTTGTGGATGCCACTAATGACTTTTTAGACGAATGGATTGTGCAGTGGGAGAATGGCATGAAATTCGGGGATATGTGCTGCTATTCCATATCTACAGGTACCGACGGGATAAAGAATCTACTGGGTCATACTAGGAATGGAGACACTGTATCACTATCGGATGGGAGTAAATTTAGAGGCTATAATCTTGACGAAAATGGCGATATATCAGACTTCCTTTTAGAGGACAATGGGCTTTGTATACAGTGCCACTTGTATGAAGGTGGCAACGTGGATCCAAATAATGGTCAATTCAAGGATTTGATTGTTGAATCTGCCGTCACCAATATAATTGACTTTGAGGATGCGGTTTCTATAGTGGACGTAGATGACATGGTTGATGCATTACGCAATTATTTGCAGCTCTTAAGAGGAGATCTCAAGGCTTATGGCTCCAGAGGTAACCTGAAGACTATAAACTCAGACAAAACATATCTGGATGTTTATGGGACAGAGCAAAAATTGAAAGGAACGTGTCTACTCTCTGTTCGTAATGTTTCCATTCATATGTATACAGATATAGTTAAACTAAATGGAGAGGAAATACCTGAGCGCATGTTGGGTTTGTTGATAACTTCGTTTATAGCTTCAAAGCATGACAAAGGTTCAAATGGCGAAAACGATGGATCAGATGGTGTTATGCCAATTAGAGGCCCCAACAGTGCCAAGGGATATATATATCAAGTTACTCCTAAGCTTAATACATCAGACGAAGTTTCAGAACAGATGAACATATTTTCGTTCATAGAGGATAGTTTAGGTATTGAGCATGACAGTATTCTTATTGGAATAATGAATGAGGAATTGGGAATGACTTTACAACTACCCGAGTCACTTAATGCCTCACAGGGCCGGACATTTTTTATCAACACTGGTTTCCTTGACCGGACAGGGTCGCAAATTAGAGCACAAATGCATGCTGGCCCAGTAGATCTGAGAGATGATCTAACACAGGCGAAGTACAATACAAGTTATGAATTGCATAATGTTCAGATCGGCATACAAAAAGGAGTCCATGTTAATGGAAAAATTGGTAAGGGTATGCAAGTCAAAAACAGATCAATGGCTGAAATGATGAGCACCAAAATTAATCACCCACGAACAGGCGGTAACACTGCTTGGGTGCCGGCACCCTATCCCAGTGATCTACATTCAATGCATTACCATATGATTGATGTAGATGAAATACAGCGTGGTATGGAAGATGCTCCAGAAGAGACTGTAACCAGGCAAGCTATTCTTAACTTTCCGGTATTGGATTCATCAAAAATAGCAGACAATAACAAGAAACAGAATCTTATACAGCGTTACATTCATAGCATGCTGGCATATTCAGAGCCATGGGTTAACCGGGGTATAGGTTGTAGCGGTGTGGCTAATTTTGATGCTGTGGAAGAAATGAAGGACAGGGCTACCGAACGAATTGATGGGGCAATACTAGCTAATTGGAAGTTACATAATGTAATAACTCAGGATGAAATAGAAGATGCAATGTTTAGCGTAGCTCAACTTGTAGATAAACAGAACGAAGGGGTTGAGGGTTATTCTCCATTAGCAGACGAATCTTTGGATAGGGAACATTTTTTGTCTAACCCGGCCATAGCATCTGTGCTGGGGGTTATAGACGATTCACTGACGTCTGCGAGTGGTTATGTTGAACCCTCATTGTTCAAGAATCGTAAAATTGTAAAAGGTTAGACGGCTACGGCATAAAGATGAACAATGTGGTGCTGCAGCTTTCTTAATAGCTTAACCTGGAGTGGAACTCCAAACGGTGAAATTTCCTCCGGTTGGCATAGGACCTCCAGAAACACCAATTTCTGGTTTAACTTTTGTTAAAGCTCTCTTCCCAGCCCTACCTTGTATCTGTTGAATACAGTCGGTATGCATCCAGAATCTAGTTCTACCGCTGCCCACATTGCCTCCACTAGGAGAAACGGGGTTGGGACCCTGTGGGCTGATGTCTGTTTGGTAAAAATCCAATGCCTCCCCAAACTTTATTCCTCGAAAGCCCAGTCCTTCGAGATGAAACTGATGGAACAGGGCGAAGCCGTCATACATGTTCTCGAAAGAGAGATCATTGGCTGTAATACCTGCTCCTTCAAATATCTTTCTTCCAGTGCTGGCAGTCTCAGCTTCCACTTCTTCCAATGTAGGAGTAAGACTTCTGGCTTTACCCCTACTAGATACATGATTGAGGATATAAACAGGTTTTTGTTTCATATCTTTTGCTCTTTCGGCCGTGGTGAAGAGGTACGCTCCAGTTACCATTATGGGGATGTCGTTATCGAACAAATTGGCGGGTTTTGCAATCCATCTCGCACTTATGTAGTCTTCTGCAGTTATCTCCTCAGGTCGGTGCTGTGCCCAGAATCCTTCAGGAAATACAAGCCCATTCTTTTTCCATTGGACGATAGCTGGAGCCATCATGTCGTGGGTCTTATTGTATTTTCTACAGTATTCAGCGAATTGCAAGGCAGTTCCGTAAGAAGCAGGTGTTCCCCAAATGGAACTAATTCCCTTTGTGCCAGGAACAGTATCCAATGCATTTTCACCACCTTGGTAATATCTGCCTGCAAAATTATGCCATCCCTTTAAGACCAAGCAAGTTTTGGTAAGGCCGTCTCCAACAGCTTGGGCTGCTACAACTATGGAATTAGACATGCAACCGGGACCGTACATGGTGAATGTGACATTCTTGAGCTCAGGCATGTTCTTCAAAATCCATTCAGCGCTTAATTTGGCAAGTCCATCGAGTGGATCCGATGAAGGATTAAAATATTCTATAAAATCTTGCGGTATAGGATCCCCAGCTGTCCAATGGGCTCCAGTGGTAGTTGTTCCGTCCATTACCAGTCCATCAATATCTGCAGGATCTACGCCAGAGTCGGCTATGGCTTTTCTAAGGGCATCTAGAGCTAGAGCCCCAACTGTTGACTCCGGCCGTCCGTCCCATCTTCTGGCTGTAGGAGAATGTCCGATACCTACAGCTGCTACCTTACCTCTGTGTTCCCATATCCCTAATCCTTCTCTATCCCTATACATTGAACTTGGAGCATTTTCAGTAGTCATTTCTTAGTTACCTTTCTACCTGTATTAACTATTCAGGAGCGGGTCTCATTTTTCAGATATTTTCCACTCTGGCACCTTCTGTCCGGATCCTGTTGTTTCGAATATTATTTCCACAGATGCACCCACCGGAACTTCGTCTACCGCTATTCCGGGCAGGTGGGAATACATTTGAATGCCTGGGTCTTCTTCCAGCATTACAACAGCTACGTTGAATGGCTGATCTTCTTGAAGTGTTCTTATAGGGCAGTCAAATACTACACCGTAGTTGTAGATGGTGCCCTTGCCACTCATTTCCTTCCATTCCATGTTGCTTCCTGAACCACATAAGTCACATTCAGTTTTTGGAGGATGATGCAACCTTTCACACGACTTGCAATTTTGTATCACAAGCTTTTCTTTGTTTGCTGCATCCCAGAACGGTTTACTCAATTCGTCCGGAACAGGTGACTGTTTAGCCAAAATAACACCCCCTAATTTATTTGTAACTTTCTTGATCTATAATTATGTCTTTCATAGCATCCACATTCAATTCAACTCCTAGGCCAGGACCTGTGGGTGGTATGAGGTATCCATTTTCAAATACAATCGGCTCCTTGAAAATTCTTTGGTGAAGTGTACCTTGATTAGCCTCTTGTATAAGAAAGTTAGGCGAGCATGTGTCCAATTGTATTGCTGCTAACGCAGCTATAGGGCCACAGGCCATATGCGGAGCAATCATTGCGTAATGTGCTTCAGCGATGCCTGCAATCTTCTTAGC
>CEUS01102437.1_pt1 | contig 17045 bp, 22 predicted proteins | sample 427031 | NCBI WGS metagenome assembly CEUS01 (sample SAMEA2622837, study PRJEB7988) | marine metagenome | biome: marine biome (ENVO:00000447); feature: marine epipelagic mixed layer (ENVO:xxxxxxxxx); material: "saline water (ENVO:00002010), including plankton (ENVO:xxxxxxxx)" | depth 140 m | reverse complement strand
TTAAGTCCGTCAGCTCCATTAAAAATCACATCACCCATTTTGCCTGACCTTAAGACTGAGTATTTTTGTTCGCCTAATACCCAGCGGATTGCATCTACAATATTCGTTTTACCACATCCATTAGGGCCAACTATTACTGTGACTCCTTCACCAAATTTCAGCTTTTCTTTTTTGGCAAAGGATTTGAATCCATGAAGGTTAAGTTCTGAGATATACATTTACGAGGTTAAATTGTTTAAATAATCTAATAATGTTTGAGCCTGAAACTATAAAGATAAATCATCAAAATTGCGGCAAATTAATTATTCTGCAATTCAACCTGGTGGCCAATCCATTTTACGACCACCAATTAAATGCATATGAATATGAAATACTGTTTGACCTCCATCATCATTTGTATTAAAAACTGTTCTATATCCAGATAAATTAATTTTTTCAGATTTTGCAATTTTTTTAACAGAAAGAAGCATCTCACCAGCTAAAAATCTATCTTCTTCTGATAATTCATTTAATGAACTAATATGCTTTTTAGGAATAATTAAAATATGAGTTGGTGATACTGGCGATATATCTCTGAAAGCAATTAATAATTCATTTTCAAAAACCTTATCACAAGGAATTTCACCAGCTACGATTTTACAAAAAAGACAATCACTCATATTGATTTTCCATAATTTGATTTGCATTCACAATTGAAACAATCGCTGCAGATTCACTTCTAAGCCTTCTTGAGCTGAGTTTTACAAATTTAATTTTTGTTTTTTTTAACTGAATTAGTTCATTTTCAGAAAAATCTCCTTCAGGGCCAACAATTATATTGATTGAATTCATTTTTTTCTCAATTGTTTTTATCATTGAATTATTTGAATTAATATGACATAAAATTGAAAATTCATCAGAATGATTAGCTAACCAATTGTGAAGATTAGTGAGCTCGTACAGCTTTGGGAAAAAACTACGACCGGATTGTTTAGCAGCAGAAATAATAATTTTTTCCGCTCTAGAATAATTTAATTTAGTTTTAATACAACGATCTAATAAAAGTGGTTGAATTGATTTTACTCCTAGCTCTGTTGCCTTTTCTAACAATAAATCCATTCGCTTTCCTTTAATCAATCCTATAATGAGATTAATATCAAACTTAGATTCACCATAATTATTAAATGAATTAACGATATTACCTTCTACACAATTATTATTGATTGAAGAAATCAATCCTTTATATGCTACACCTAAGCCATCTAAAAGCCAAATTTCATCTCCAATATTAGAGCGTAAAGATTTTATTAAATGCTTAGATTCTGATTTTGAAAGCGAAAAACGGTTTTGATTTATAGTTTCTGGATCAACTTTAAAAAAATTTTCTTCCATTATTTTTGGCGACTACTACCAAAAGTAAATGTTACATTTATTGTTGTCCCATCATAGCTTCGACGCCCATCAATTGATCTGCCTAAAGGTAAAAATTCATATCCAATAGATGGGGAGATAATTGCACCACTCATTTGTAGAAAAGCCACACCAATAACAATTTGGCCACCATAAGAAGTATAGCTAGGTGCCCCATCCCACCTGTCTTTAAATCGTCTGGCATCTCCATCTCCATCAATCGCGAAATTTGGCCCCAATTTAAACTCAATAAAAGGTGAAAAATTGTTAGCGATCTTCCCCTCAAATGGTAAGTATCTAATTTTAGCATATATAGGAAACATAATTAAAGCTTTGTCACCTACGTTAAATGAATTGCCTGTATAAGGGTTATAAACTGGGAGCTCCTCTTCATTCTTTATATCGATAAATCTTAATTCAAAACCATAAAACATATTATCATCTAATCGCCAGTCTCCTGCGAAGTGAAAACCTGATCCCCACGTTCCTGTTCCAAAGCCAAGCCCGCGTTTGAACTGAGAAAAAAGTGGTGAGCATACGTTTATTAAAAATATAATCGTGATTATTTTTTTCATTCTAAAATATAGTCCTTTTTTCTAATACTATCTATTTCTTGCCAAGTTTGTTCTGTAGACACTAATCTTTCAACAATTTTATCATTCAGAACAGATGCCTCAAATATTTCATCTACATCAGAAACTTTAAAATTAGTATACCATACACCTAATGGATAAATAACAATAGCTGGTCCCATTTCACAAACATCAAGGCAACCACTTTTATTTGCACGCACTTTTCCCTTCAATGCGTGTTTGTTAATTAATTCTACAAAGCGCATTCTAATTTCTTTGCCACCTACGCTACTACAGTCACCTTTAGTACTGCACTCAGATCTTTCATTTATACAAATAAAAATATGTTTATTATATTTCAAAATATGCTCTAGAAGATTACGAATTATTATTGGAAAAAAATATTTTATCCAAACTATATTTACCTGGACCTAATAGAAAGATAGCTAAAAAAATAGAAAAATAAAGCCACGCCTTCTCAGGGCTACCGGTTGTAGTGATATGTTTTAATGCAGCTATGAGCATGGTAAACAAAGCCAAAAAAGATGCTGGTCTAGTAAATAAACCTATTAAAATTAATATGGCACATATAGATTCAGAAAAGGCTGCAAAAAAACCAAAAAATGGATTTGCAAAATCTAATAATCCACCAAAATATTTTGTAAAGGCATCTCCAAGATTTTCCCACTTAGAAGGATTAGTGATTTTACTCCAGCCATGATCTACAATAAAATAATATGCTGGGAGTATTCTTAATGCAAGTAATCCTAAATCATTTGAATTAGGATTTTTCTCAAGAAAACTAATTATATTTTTCATGATTCATTTTCCTTCTCTATATCTTCATAATCAGCATCAGTAATATCAAGATTCTTATACTCTTCTTTTTCTTTTTTCCTATTAATACCAAAATTTGATAGAAATTTGGTATCTTTAAATAAGTAATAAGCCAAATAACCGATTGCAAAGTATATTATTATCTTAATCAAAAAACTATAGACCAGAAATAGGATTAAAAAATTTGGTACCAGCGACAGGCTTTCTAATATAATTAATCATCTCTTCAAGATCTTCATTATTATTTACAAAATCAATGTTATTTGTATTTATTATGACTAATGGTGTATCCTGATATCGAAAGAAATATTCATTATATACTTGGTTAAGTGCATCAAGATAGTCTTCAGAAAGATTTTTTTCAAATTCTCTACCTCTTCTAGAAATATTTTTCATCAAAGTATCAGTATCAGCCTGCAAAAAAATAACTAAATCAGGATGTATAACATTTTTTTCCATCATATTTGCTACCGTATCATAAAGAGACATTTCTTTTTCACTAAGATTTAAAGAAGCAAATAGTCGATCTTTGACAAACATATAATCCGTAATAACCAGGTTTTGGAACATATCAATTTGCCTAAGTTCTTGTTGCTGTTGATATCTTTGGAGTAAAAACCATAATTGTGTTTGGAAAGCGTGTCTTTCAGGATCATCATAAAAATCAGATAAAAACGGATTTCCTTCAAAGCTCTCTAGGACTAACTTGGCTCCCAGTTTTTCAGATAACAAATTGGCAAGGCTTGTTTTACCTACACCAATTGTACCTTCTATTGCGACATAATACAAATTTCTCATGCTGTTTTTTCCAATTTATAATCCATTACATTTGAAGTATCAGGGCAAATTTTTAATAAGTCCGAAACAGTACGTCCAAAATCTTGTACCATGAAGTCCGGAGCAATTTCATTCCAAGGAACAAGGACAAACTTACGAGTAATTAAATCAGGATGTGGAATCTTTAAATGATCTAAATCAATTGATTTTGTTTCATAAGCCAAAATGTCTAAATCAATTACTCTCGGATCATTTTTTTTATGATTGCTTGATCGACCCAGCATTAATTCAACACCCTGGCAAACCTGGAGCATAATCTCAGGATCTAAACTAGTTTTTAATTCAACAACGGTATTCAAAAATTTGGGCTGTTGAAGATTGTACAATGGATCTGTTTCATATATTGAAGCTGTACGCATAACTTTAATATCATCACGTACATCAAGCGCTGCAATTGCTGAAAAAATATTTGTCTCTCTATCTCCAATATTTGAACCAATCCCAAGATAAATCAATTCAGACATAATCTTCTTTTTTTCGCTCTAATTCAACTTCAACAGTATCTAAAACCCCTTTAACTGGCGCATGAGGTTTACGGACACGAACTAAAAGAGAATTAATTGGGAAATTATCCAATACATCCACAGCTATAGAATTTGCCAATGCTTCAATAAGATAAAACTTATCTTTTTTAATACATGAATCTACAATTTTATAAATTTTTTCGTAATCAACAGTATCGTTTAAATCATCTGAATCACATGATTTTTTTAAAGAAAGCTCCATTTCTAAATCAACTTCAAAGCGACCTCCAAGATGTTTTTCAGATTCACTTACTCCATGAAACCCATAAAACTGCATATTTTTTAAACGAATTATATCCATATGAAAAAGAATTTAATTGGTGAAATCTCCTTTAGTCAAGATGATGGGAAAATTGCTTTTTATTTTTTTGAATTTAAAGAAATTATAAAACCATTGTAATTATTATCAGGAAGTTTAGTTGGAAGCTTATAATCAAAGTTTGTCAAAATAGAATATATTGAAGGATCACCATTTTTAACTTTCTCCAAAGTATTTAATTTCCATTCATGCTTGATTTCTTCAAATCTTCCTGGATATGCTTGTGCTCCTAAAATACTCGTTAGCGACCAATAAGTGTATTCAGTAATCATACAACTATAATCACAGGTTTTATCATCATAAGAGTACCATGCACCTGTTGGATATTTTGAAGGAACAGTTATAAAATAACCGCCTCTTGCATTATCCATAGCTTTCGCAACTTCCGATCCTTTACTTTCTCCAAATATTTTTGGATATACTTTTGCATATCCCTCATGTGTTATCAAATGGAGTACTTCTTCTAATGAAGCATCAAAACGAAAATTATTAGTATTTTTATTAAAAGAAGGAATTGTTTCATCATCCCAAAGACCTTGAATATGCCCATGATCAGGTATTTTATAATTAGAAGTTTCTGCTTCTAATTCAGTTTCAAACATAATTAACGTAGCATTTACGGATGTTAACTTATCAACTACAGCCTGATTATCAACTTTTCCATCTTCATTGTTATCCAAATACTGAGCCATAATTTTTGCTGCATGAATTATTTTCTCATCTTTCACTTTTTCAGAAGCTAAAATAGTTATTCCAAAAATATTTATTTTCTTTGGAAAATCTTTTAAATCATCTGAGCTTTGTTTTTCTTTACATCCTGATACACTAAAGAAAAATAATAGCAATAAAAAAAGTGATTTAGATAAATATTTTTTAAACAAAATTGACATAATATAGATTGAATAAATAATTAATTATACAAAAGTAAAATTTCAAATTTTTTTATCCTAAACAAAGTTGAAAAACTTTATAATTCAAAAAAAAACCCGCTATTATATAAAATAGCGGGTTTTTCTTATAAGCTAATAAAAAAGCTAACGTATGATTACATCATTCCGCCCATACCGCCCATTCCTGGATCCATTGGAGGCATTGGAGGTGCTTCCTTTTCAGGAATTTCAGTAACAGCTGCTTCCGTAGTCAATACCATACCTGCAATTGAGGTAGCATTTTGAACAGCAACACGTGCTACTTTAGTTGGGTCAATAATACCTGCTTTAAACATACTAACATATTCACCTGTTCTCGCATCATAACCATAATCTCCCTTACCATCTCTTACTGCTTGGGCAACAATTGATGGTTCAACTCCAGCATTATCGCAAATTTGTCTTAAAGGCGCTTCCAAGGCTCTTCGCATTATATCAACTCCAACTGCTTCTTCATCATCAACCTTGACTTTATCTAAGGCAGATACTGAACGAAGTAAGGCAACTCCTCCACCAGGAATAATACCTTCCTCTACCGCTGCTCTGGTTGCATGCAATGCATCTTCGACTCGAGCTTTCTTTTCTTTCATTTCTACCTCAGTAGCTGCACCAACATTAATCACAGCAACTCCACCAGATAATTTTGCTAGTCTTTCCTGTAGTTTTTCTTTATCATAATCAGAAGATGTTTTTTCAATCTGAACCTTTATTTCATTAATCCGCGCTTTAATACTATCTTTAGAGCCACTTCCACCAACAATGGTTGAATTATCTTTATCTGAGACCACACGCTTACATGTACCAAGATATTCTAAAGTAGCATTTTCTAATTTATAACCTGCATCTTCAGAAATCACTGTAGCACCTGTTAAAACTGCAATGTCCTCTAGCATAGCTTTCCTACGATCACCAAAACCTGGTGCCTTCACAGCTAATACTTTAAATGTGCCACGAAGTTTATTTACAACAAGCGTTGCTAAGGCTTCACCTTCAACATCTTCAGCTATAATCATTACAGGTTTTCCTGTTTGAACAACTTTTTCTAATAAAGGTAGTAAATCTTTCATATTAGAGATTTTTTTATCATATATCAAAAGATATGGATCTTCTAATTCTGCTTCCATATTATCAGAATTGGTAACAAAATAGGGTGATAGATATCCTCTGTCGAATTGCATCCCTTCAACGGTTTCTAAAAATGTTTCAGCTGTTTTTGATTCTTCAACTGTAATAACCCCATCTTTTCCTACCTTATCCATAGCTTCAGAGATTTTTTCTCCAATTTCACGGTCATTATTAGCAGAGATAGAGCCAACATTAGCAATCTGTTCAGCATCTGGAAGATCTTTACTCTGTGACTGAAGCGCATCAACTACAGCATTAGCTGCCGAATCAATACCACGTTTTATTGACATTGGGTTAGCACCTGCTGTAACATTTTTTAAACCTTCAGATACTAAAGCCTGTGCTAAAACTGTTGCAGTGGTTGTACCATCTCCAGCAACATCTGATGTCTTAGAAGCCACTTCTTTAACCATCTGCGCCCCCACATCTTCTAATTTATTTTCTAATTCTATTTCTTTAGCAACAGTAACGCCATCTTTTGTAACTGTAGGTGCACCAAATTTCTTTTCTATAACAACATTACGACCTTTTGGGCCAAGTGTAACTTTTACAGCATCAGCCAGTTTGTCTACACCTGCCTTGAGGGCATTACGTGCTTCGATATCATATGAAATTTCTTTAGCCATTATTTTTTACTCCTTAAAGCACGGCGAGAATATCACTCTCGCGCATAATTAAATATTCGGTTCCTTCAAATGAGAATTCGGTACCACTATATTTTCCATAAAGTATTCTATCCCCTTTTTTAACTTCCATTGCTACAGTTTTACCTGAATCTGAAACTTTACCTGGACCAGCAGCAACAATAGTACCTTGTTGCGGTTTCTCCTGAGCAGTATCTGGCAAAATGATGCCTCCTGAGGACACATCTTCAGCCGGAGCAGGCTCTACAACAACACGATCTGACAAAGGTTTTACTTTAAGTGCCATTTTGTATTCTCCTGTTTTAATTTATCTTTAGTTTTTATAATTAAATTCTAATTTGCAATATGCAGCGCGGAATTTAGATGCAAAGACTTGCAAATTCAATGATTTTTAGCAGTCTTTGAATAAGAGTGCTAAGTATAGTTTTATATAATATTCTTATTATTCGCCAGTACTTCCAAACCCGCCCTCTCCTCTAGTGCTTTCAGAAAGGTTATCAACGAGTTTGAAATGAATAGGTGAACCGTCCATAGCGACTAATTGAAACAGTCTTTGTCCAGGGTTGACAGTATAAGATTGTTTTTTAATATTATCAACAACGGCCATTATTTCACCTCGATATCCACCATCAATAAGTCCAATAGAATTACACAATCTTAAAGGTGTTTTTGCAATACTAGATCTTGGCATAAGAAGATAAGGACGTCCATCATCTGTTTCGCAGGCTATCTGCAGATGGATAAATGTTGTTTCATCAGGCTCAATAGTTTGTTTATCAATAACATATAGATCAAGCCCAGCATCACCATCATGAAAATGTCCGTGATCTTGATATATTTTTTTTACCTCACTATTAAAAGGTCTGATATTTAAATTCATTTACAATTGGTCTCTTTTATTTATTATAGTCTCTAATTTATTTATAATCATTTATTATAACGCACGCATCTTTATTATAAATAGTACCCATCCAGCAATAAAAGATAAACCGCCAATTGGAGTTATGGCCCCAAGCCAACGATAGCCAGTTAGTACTAACGAATAAAGACTACCTGAGAAGACAAAAATACCTAAAACCAACAAAATCGCAGGTAAGCGAATTAAATTTTCATCATAATTAAGACCTACTACACCTAAAATAATAATTGCTAAAGCATGATACATATGATAGCGGACTCCCGTTTCAAATATCGCAAGATCTTCAGGAGGCAGTTTACTTTTTAGAATATGTGCTCCAAAGGCACCAAGTATCACTGCTATTATTGCTAAAAAGGCTCCGATTATAATCCAATTTTTCACAACTAATCATTCTTATTTATTATTGTACGAATTGGGAATGGGATTTCAATTTTTTCACTTATATAACGCTTATGTAATCTCCGAATAAATTCATCAATAATCGGATGTTGATCTCCATACTTTTCACCGCTAAAATATACTTTTAAGTCTATACTTGATGGCCCAAATTGAAAACAACGGACAACTGGAGAAGAATCTTTTTTTGCACCGTCAACATCTTTAATAACGCTATTAGCGACATCTTCAGTCACTGAAATAACATGATCCAAATCACTATCATAAGATACACCTACTGGAACTCGGATTGAAAAACTCGGATCACCTTTATCGTAATTCTTTACTATTGCTGCAGATATTTTTGCATTTGGAACAGTTACAACATTATTTGTTCGCTCCATGAGCGTAGTATGCCTCCAAGTGATATTCTGAATATATCCCATATAGCCAGTATCTAGCTCAACAAAATCACCAGGCTTTACTTTTTGAGAAAGCAAAATATGTAACCCCGCAAAAAAATCAGACAAAGTATCCTTTAAAGCAAGTGATACAGCTAAGCCTCCAACTCCTAAAGCAGTCAGTAATGGAGTAATAGATATACCTAATGATTGTAATATCACCAAAACCCCTACTGATACAATTACTATTCTAGCTAAATTAACAAAAATTGTTGTAGAGGGAAGATTTGTGCCTTGTCTCTCTGCCCAAAAATTCAGCAATCCTACACCCACTTTTGAAGCAGCCAAAGTAACAGATAGAATTAAAATGGAAATAATAATCTTACTTACATACTCATGGTAAGAATCAGTTAAAAATGGTAAATCACTTGAAGCTATATTTAATGCAACTAAAAAGAACCATAAAACTATGTGTGACTCAATGGCTTGAAAAATAACATCATCACCTTTCCATTCAGTACTTTCAGTAAATTTTTTTAACCTTTGATGGATAAATCGCTTAAATATCCATCCCAGAACTATTCCAATTATTATTGCTGAAATAGGCATCAAATATGCATCAAAATAATCTATAATTAATTTTTCCATATATAAAATTACATCGTTTATTGATTGTTATTCATTTGTTTCATATTCTATTTTATGAGAGACAATCATTCTTCCATTATCATACAAATTTATTTTAGTTGGATTCCTCTGATCATCAAACCACCATTCAATGCCATGTTTTTTTGTCCCTTTATAGATACACTCGTATTTAATATTTCCTGAAATAAAATAGTCACTATCTGTTCGAGTCCCAGAGATAAATAATTCATTTGTTTCTTCAACACCGTTATAATTCCACTTACGCTCATAAAGTGTCAATCCATCATCAATAGTCATTATCCGCTTGAACCGTTCATTGTCATGATACTCAAATCTCGCAATTTCATCTCCTTTCTTATAATACGATTCACGCTTCAAAATGTTTGACAATGAATAAACTTGCATTAATCCATTTAATAAACCATCTTTGTATGTATATAAAGATGCTGGCGATCCATTCGAATACCATCTTTTTATTTGACCATGTAACTGATCTGACAAGTATGAACCTATTTCTTCCATATTGCCACTTGGAGCCCAAATCTCATAATTACCCATTTTTTCACCTGCACTATATGTAGTTTTTTCTTTTAATTGTCCAGAAACATAGTATATTGATTCCACGCCATCTAGTTTATCTAATCTAAAATTCGCAGATCTTGTTATTTCACCATTATCGTAATATATCACCAAAGGTCCATTTAAAGATCCGTTAGAAAATGTTTTAATTGAATCTATACTTGCATCCTCTGCCCACCATTCCCATCTACCCTCGCGATTAGCATTAAGATATTTTCCAGCAATTGCCTGCTCACCATTTTGATGATAAACTTCATATAAACCATCACGGAGTCCTTTTGAAAAGGTTATTAATGAATCCAACTTTTTTCCTGATCTAAACCACTTCCATTCTCCACTCTGAAGATCGTCTTCAAAGGCGCCAGATAAAGTTAATTCACCACTATTCCAAATTTTAAAATCTCCAGATTTTATACCTTGTTTATAATTAATCAATCTTGAATTTGATTTATCCTCTAATTTCCATATCCATTGTTCATTAGGGATATCATCTAAATATGAGCCAGAAACTTTTAAACCACCTCCAGGATAATATTCGGTAAACTTTCCATTAAGTTTTCCATTAAGGTATTTTTGTCGAATTATTAATTCTCCATTATTAAAAATTTTGCTCCATCCATTTAATAAATTTCTATCATAGGAATGAATAGAATCGATCATGCCACTAACGTTTCTCCATGTCCATTTCCCATTTTTTTCTCCGTAACTATATCTACCTTTAACGTTTATTTGTCCATTAAGGTGGTATTGAAAAAAATTACCATGCATTTTTTTATCAGCAAAAGTTACTTCAGATAAGATTTTGCCATCTTGATAATAATTAATTCTTTTAATGAGCTTAAAGGAGTCTCCCTCTTCTTTTATCACATCAACAGTCTTTTCCTGATTGTTAGGATAACGATCACTAACTCTAATAGTTGGCGCGCATGATGATAATAAAAAACCAAAATAGATTATATAATATCTATACATCATCTAAAATTACTTATGATAATAGGTTTATCAAAAATCTTGAAATGAAATCAAAGCTTATTGTGATATAATGTCCTAAATTTACTAGCTGTTTTAAACCTATTATATTTGGATTAATTAAATGATTGCGGCCATTTTAAAAGAAACTATCGTAGGGGAAACCCGTGTTGCAGCTACTCCTAAAACCATTTTAGAATTAATTGATAGTGGTTTGACAGTCTATGTTGAATCCGGAGCCGGGAACGAGTCTTGTTTTTCAGATCAAGATTATATGGAAGCAGGCGCCCAAATTAAGGAAGATGCTAAATCTACTCTTAATGGAGCTAATTTAATATTAAAAGTAGTTCCTCCAACCTTAGATGAAATAGAATTATTTCCTAATGATACTATATTTATTTCTTTCTTTCAAACAACAAATGAAACCAAAACAGTTTTGAAATTGAGAGATAAAAATATAACAAGTTTCTCAATGCATTTGATTCCAAGGACAACTTTAGCGCAAAGTATGGATGCTCTAAGCTCTCAAGCTAATATTGCAGGATATAAAGCTGTTCTTGTAGGAGCTTCACACTTATCGGTATATATGCCTTTACTAATGACAGCGGCCGGCACAATTGCTCCTGCTAAAGTCCTTATAATTGGTGCAGGCGTAGCTGGACTTCAAGCTATTGCAACTGCCAATCGTTTGGGTGCCCAAGTAGAAGCCTTTGACGTTAGGCCTGAAGTAAAAGAACAAGTTGAATCTTTGGGCGCAAAATTTGTGGAGGTTGAATCAGAAAATATCGAAGGTGTGGGTGAAGGTGGATATGCTAAAGAGACTTCCGATGATTATAAAAAACAACAGGAATTAAAAATTAAAGAACGTGCGATGAAATCTGATTTAGTTATTACAACTGCACTAATTCCTGGCAAACCTGCCCCTACATTAATAAATAAAGATATAGTTGAAAATATGAAGATGGGATCAGTAATTGTAGATTTAGCTTCTGAGAATGGCGGAAACTGTGAATTAACGCAAAAGGATGAAATAATTACTCATAAAGGAGTCATTATTGATGGAACATCTAATTTTCCTGCTACTATGCAAACTCACGCATCTCAACTCTATTCTAAAAATATATCTTCTTTTGTCAAACATATGCTTAAAGAAGGTGAGTTAAACTTGGATCTCAAAGATGAAATTATCGCTGGTGCAATGTTTACACATAAAGGTGAAATTACTCACCAAGCAACTAAAGAATTAATATCAAATACTTGAGGTATTATATATGGATATGATTAACATTTTTACTGTATTTATACTTGCTATTTTTGTAGGTAATGAGATAATTACTAAAGTACCTCCAACATTACATACACCTCTCATGTCAGGCTCAAATGCAATTTCTGGAATTGCAATAGTTGGTGCAATTATTGCAACTAAAATAGATGGTGGATTAGGAACATGGTTAGGCTTGGTTGCTGTAATCTTTGCAACCATAAATTGTGTCGGTGGTTTTATGGTAACAAATCGAATGCTAAAAATGTTTAAAAGGAAATAGACTTTTGGAATATACAAACTTGGCATATGTCCTTGCTGCAGTGCTATTTATTATAGGAATTAAGAGACTTAGCTCACCTAAAACAGCACAGAGTGGCAATACTATTGCATCAATTGGCATGCTCATAGCGATCATTGCAACTGTTCTATCATTTGAGTTATTAGATTTTAAATTAATTGGAGTCGGAATAATCGTTGGAACCATTATTGGCTCAACTTTTGCTCTGAGGGTTCAAATGACTCAAATGCCACAAATGGTCGCCATATTTAATGGGTTTGGTGGTGGTGCATCTGCTCTCGTAGCAGCTGCAGAATATTTCGGAAAGTACGATACTACTGAATTAGGTTCATTTATTTCTGGAACAATAATTTTATCTGTTTTTATTGGAACACTAACTTTTTCAGGTAGTTTTATAGCTTTTGGCAAACTGCAGGGGTTTGTGAGTGGAAAACCTGTTGTTTTTAAAGGACAACAAATTATTAACGCTCTAATGGTAATTGGAATTTTGTTGTTGGGTAGCTTTATTATTTTTGGAGTGAACCAAGAGTTAAATCTTTTTTATGGTATTGTTCTTTTAGCACTTCTATTAGGCATTACGCTTACAATCCCAATTGGTGGTGCAGATATGCCAGTTGTGATTTCTTTATTAAACTCATACTCAGGAATTGCAGCATCAGCTACAGGATTTGTATTGATGAATAATGGTCTTATCATTTCCGGTGCTTTAGTTGGTGCATCAGGTCTTATTTTAACTAATATTATGTGCAAGGGAATGAATCGATCTTTAGCCAATGTTATTTTTGGTGCAGTTGGATTAGATGAGCAAACTTCAAATGATGGTGGCGAGCAAATTAGCTTTAAATCATCAACAACTGATGAAGCAGCGATGATTTTAGATGCAGCAGATAAAGTGATAATTGTACCTGGGTATGGTTTGGCTGTCGCTCAAGCTCAACATGCTGCTCGTGAAGTTGCAGATCAATTAGAAGCCATGGGCAAAACTGTTCTTTATGCAATTCATCCGGTAGCTGGACGAATGCCTGGCCATATGAATGTTTTACTTGCGGAAGCCAATGTACCTTATGACAAACTAAAAGATCTTGATGATATTAATCCTGAATTTGAAAACTGCGATGTCGCAATTGTGCTTGGTGCCAATGACGTAGTTAATCCAGCGGCTAGACATGAGACCTCAAGTCCTATATATGGAATGCCAATTCTAGATGTAGATAAATCTAGAACGGTTATAGTGAATAAAAGGACAATGAACCCTGGTTTCGCAGGAATTCAAAACGAACTCTTTGGATTTGAAAATACAGTTATGGTATTTGGCGATGCAAAAGAGATGCTCACTAATCTTTTTAAAGATTTAAAAGAGCTGTAATGCAAAACCACAACCATTCAATAAAAATAATAACTATTTTTCTGCTATTATTTACAGCAGTTATATGTCAGCAAAAAAGGACTACAATTATGTCAAAAGAAGAATCTCAAGTAGCAATCTTAGGAGGTGGTTGTTTCTGGTGTGTGGAAGCTGTTTTTGAGCGAGTAGATGGAGTGATTGATGTTATTTCAGGATATGCTGGAGGACACACTAAAAACCCTACTTATAAAGATGTGACTAGTGGCAATACAGGCCACGCTGAAGTGTGTGAAATAACCTTTGATACAAAACTGATCTCTTACGATGAAATATTAGATGTTTTCTGGCAAGCTCATGATCCTACGACTTTAAATCGACAAGGAAATGATTATGGGACCCAATATAGATCAGCTATTTACTATAAAAATGATTCACAAAAAAAATCAGTTGAAAAATCAATTTTAAAAGCTAAAAAAATGTTTGATGATCCTATAACTACGGAGATTAAGAAATTAGATAAATTTTATAAGGCTGAGGTTTATCATCAGGATTATTTTGAAAATAATCCTAACGTTCCTTATTGTACATTCGTTATCGCTCCAAAACTAAATAAACTAAAGAAAAAAGGTACAATCTGGGATTAATAATTATTGAGCATTCTTGAAACTGATCGATTAATTCTATCTGAATTAAAAACCAAAGATGCAAAGTTCATCCATAAGCTATATAATGATCAGGACTTTATAAATTATATTGGTGATAAGGGTATACACTCTGTTCAAGATGCTCTGAGTTTTATTAATACCGGTCCAAAACAAAGCTATAAGAATCATGGACATGGTTTATATCTCGTAAAATTAAAAGACGAAACATCCATTGGTGTCTGTGGATTACTTAAACGTGATGATTTGGATCTTCCAGATATTGGTTTTGCGATACTTCCTGATTACAGAAGAATGGGATTTATTTACGAAGCATCTAAAGCAGTGATCGAAGATGCAAAGAATAGACTTCATCTTGATAGCCTTTTTGCCATTACTACTCCAGATAATAATGGATCAATAAATTTACTGAAAAAGCTTGGCTTTACATTAAAAGATATTATTAAAAGAGATAAAAATAATGAGCCAATTCAATTATATGCTATTTACCTAGACTCATAATCTTTCATTGCTTGAATTAAAGCATCAACCCCAGCTTCAGGCATTGCATTATATATTGATGCACGAAAACCACCTACCGAGCGATGGCCCTTTAATGTTCTTAGTCCTCGATCATTACAAAAAGATAAAAAATCTTCTTCGTCAGACTCATTAGAAAATATAAATGGTACATTCATTATTGAACGATCTTCTTTGGCTATCGGGCTAACAAATAAAGAATTTCTTTCTATTTCTTTATAAAGCTTATCAGCTTTTAATTTATTTTTATTTTCAATAAAATCAACACCACCAATATTTTTTAACCAAACCAATGAACGATTAACGGCATATATAGCCATTACTGGTGGCGTATTAAACATCGAATTCTTTTCAATATGTGTCCTATAGTTCATCATTGTAGGAATTTTTCGATCAATCTTATCTAAGATATCCTCTCGAATAATTAGTAAAGTCACTCCAGCTGGACCAATATTTTTCTGAGCGCCAGCATAGATCAATCCAAATTTACTTACGTCAATTCTCCTGCTAAAAATATCGGAAGACATATCTGCAATTAAGTATGCATTAGTATTGAACGGCTTAGGAAAATCATGCCACTGAGTTCCAAATATTGTGTTATTACTTGTAATATGTAAATATATAGCATTCTCATCTTGGGTAAGTTGCTTTGGTATATGATTATATATCGATTCCTTTGATGAGCATACTATATTTACTTTACCATACAATTGAGCTTCTTTAATTGCTTTTGCGGACCAAGCACCTGTGTCAGCATAATCAGCTATCATATTTGTATCTAATAGATTCATTGGGATCATTGAAAATTGTAGAGAAGCACCGCCCTGAAGAAATAATACATGATAATTATCTGATATATTTAATAATTGCCTGGTCAAAGATTCTGTTTCTGCTACCATCTCCACAACTGGTTTCGACCGATGACTCATTTCCATTAAACTTTGTCCATAATCATTATAATCTTTAGACGCTTTAGATACAGCCTCTAGGACTGAAGAGTGCAGCATTGCTGGACCGGCGCTAAAATTGTATATTTTTGACATTAAATATCTTAGATAAGGCTATACAAATTAGCACCTAACTAAAATAAAAAGCCCCCAATTATTGGGGGCTTTTTAACAATTACTATAAATTAAAATCGTCGTTTACCTTTTTGTTTTCCACCACGCATTGGAGGTCTATAGCTTTCTTTCATTCGTTTTTGAATTTGTTGCTTGACAGTCGGTTCAAACATTAGAAGCTTTACCTGTTGATTTGAATCCAAAATATCACCAGACTTTTTAATAAAATCAATTCTGCCTTTGGTCTTTTTTTCTTCAAATGATTTTATATTTCCTAGAAGCCTATTAACATCAGATTTGGAAACTGTTTCGCCTTTTTTCACTTTAGTAAAAGTAGGCTCAAATAATTCCTTTTCCTCTTTGCGAATTTCCATCAATTGTTTTTGATGTGCACGCATAACAGGAAAAAACTTTTCTGCCTGACTTTGTGAAAGTTCCAAATGATCGGTCAATTTCCAGACCATCATCATTTCCATTCTTTCACTATATTGACCACCTGGTCCTTTTGGTTTCCCAGGTTGAGCCAATAGAAATCCTGTGGCAATTAAAAGGGTTGAAAGGATAACATTTTTTTTCATTCTATACCTCTATTATTCATAGCAATTATAGGTTCATATTGGATTTCATCCAAAAATATTATTGTTTCCCAGATATCATCGCTTGTATCAACTAAATAAGAAGCAATCTCATAAACATACTCCTCTGTTTCTGCATCCATTACTTCTAATGCTTGCAGATCATTTGATGCATAAACAGTAAAATCATCAGTTAGTTGACTTATCGATGCAAATCCGAAGATAGCTAAAAATGCTGCTGCTGATACTCCATT
>CEUS01234034.1_pt1 | contig 17061 bp, 14 predicted proteins | sample 427031 | NCBI WGS metagenome assembly CEUS01 (sample SAMEA2622837, study PRJEB7988) | marine metagenome | biome: marine biome (ENVO:00000447); feature: marine epipelagic mixed layer (ENVO:xxxxxxxxx); material: "saline water (ENVO:00002010), including plankton (ENVO:xxxxxxxx)" | depth 140 m | reverse complement strand
CCCTCTTGACTCGGTGGGCTGCCACAGGCAATGAAAATGTCTACATCGGCCGCCGGGGCTGGCTCTACTATGCCCTCGACATAGAGCACCTAGCGGGACCGGGGTTTCTTGACGCCGGAAGACTAGCCCGGCGGCTAAACTCCGGAGACAATCTAACCAAACCACCACAGCCAGACCCCAGACCTGCACTAATACAGTTCAACGAGGTGCTGGCTGACAGAGGAATCTCCCTGGTAATACTTCCAACTCCAGTGAAGCCCAGCATCCACCCCGAACATCTCACAAGGCCTTTGACACAAACACCTCTCCAGAATGTTTCATTCGCACGGTTTGTAAAAGACCTCCAGAGTGCCGGGATCAAGGTGTTCGACCCGGCACCCCTACTCGCGGAGCTCCGGAACAGTGGTGAACAAACGTACCTAGCGACAGACACCCATTGGCACCCAGATGCTGTCGTGGCAGTCGCCACAGCACTTGCAGCATTCCTAACCTCAGAAATATCCCTACCAGAAGATGATGTTCTGCTGACAGAACGTCAGGGTCCCAGGGTGACTAATCAAGGAGATACCGCTGCCCTACTCAACTTGACCGACGATCTTGTTCCCCACACTTCTGAAACCGTGACTCTTCGTCAAATTTTGACCCCAGCACTCGACCCGTGGCGTCCAGATCAAAGTGCCGATGTGCTCCTCTTAGGCGACAGCTTCAGCAATATCTACTCTCTCCCTTCCCTAGGTTGGGGAGAAAGTGCCGGGCTTGCCGAACAGCTAAGTGCCTCACTGGGTCGACCTATCGACCGGATCACCCAAAATGACAACGGCGCCTTTGCCAGTCGAGAGAGATTAGCTCGTTCTCTCACTGGTGGACAAGATCGTCTGGCCGGAAAGCGGGTCATCATTTTCCAGTTCACTACGCGAGAGCTGACTCACGGGGATTGGAGGCTCATCGACTTCGACCGACCTCTGTCGGGTGTCACCGCGGCAGTCTTGACACCGTCCCCAAATCAGCGAATGCTCGTAAGCGGTGTGGTGCAGCAGAAAACAGTCCCCCCGCGACCAGAAACAGTCCCTTATCGTGACCACATAGTGGCCATCCATCTGAGTCAGATCTCAAGCGGCGATCAAGGGCTTGATGCCAATCAAGCACTCATCTATCTTTCGAGCATGGAGAACAATGTGTGGACAGATGCAGCCTCGCTAGCGGTTGGTCAGACTGTAACTTTAACGATCAGACCTTGGCGCGAAGTCGCACAGGCACTCGACGGCGTAACCCGCTCTGAATTAGCCGAAGGAGATGTTATGTACGCCGAACCCTGGTGGGGAGAATTGGTTGAACCATGAAACGACCTCTATGGAGCTCTCTTACCTGCCTGATGACCCTCCCCCTAATCAATGCCTGCGCCAGTCCAGATCCGGAGGCCCTGATCAATCCATTTCGTGAGGAATTGGCCCGCCTCGCCAGTGAAGCCGAATCCAAGCCGCGTGGTGCAGTACCCGGGCTCGACGGTTGGATTTTTTTCGGACCCGAACTACGTCACTTAAGTCTGACTCGGGTCTGGGGACCAGAATCAGCTAGCGTATCTCGATCGAGACGACCCGATGACGCCGACCCCTTACCAGCAATCCTAGACTTCAAGCTCCAGCTTGACAGCCTCGGCGTCGAATTCCTACTCGTGCCGGTCCCTCCTAAGGCGGTCATCTTTCCTGAAAAGGTATCTCAGGCAATCCAAGTGCCTATTCCTATTCCTCGACTCGACCTTTCACTCCAGGATTTCTATACACAACTTGAAACAAACGGGGTCAACGTCCTCGACCTAACTGACCATTTCATCGCCGAGCGATTTCATGCTGAAGGGCCCCTTTATTGCCTGACCGACACCCATTGGTCAGGTAGTGGGTGCACCGTAGCCGCTGGAGCAATCGCAGAAGACATCCGCATGCGCCCGTGGTACGAGTCTATCGTCCCACAAGATTTTGGAGCATCGTGGTACAGCACAAGCATCACAGGAGACTTGACCGAAAGTGATGGAGCACGAGCCAACCGCGAAGAAATAAGGCTTCGCGGAGTGGTGAGTGCAACAGCCGGAGGAAGTGGAAGAACTCCAGTCGAACCGGACCTAAATAGCCCTATCGTTCTCCTCGGGGACAGCCACAACCTCGTATTCCATGCTGGTCAAGACATGCACGCCAAAGGGGCTGGGCTGCCAGACCAACTAGCTTTCGAGTTAGGTATTCCACTAGACGTTGTCGCTGTTAGAGGTTCAGGGGCCACGGCTGCCCGAATAAATTTGCTTCGGCGGGTTCAGTCCGACCCAACCTACTGGGAAAGAAAACGACTGGTTGTCTGGTGCTTCGCAGCGCGTGAACTGACAGAAGGCGATGGATGGCGACAGGTGCCTATCATCCCGTGACCTAACGCCAAAATATATAGCAGACAGCCCAATAGCCTTCTAGCCAGGACAGTAGTAAGTCCCTGCCAAACCTACCAGAGGCACACACGTAACTATTATCCATAAAAACAGTAAGGGGCCAGCCAAGCGCTGCGGCTTCGTTCCTTCAACAGGCAATTTAAACGTCCTCCCGTCTATCTCGAATCACCTGCGCCGGGACCCCTGCTGCGATCTTGAAGGGTGGGATTTCGCCACGAACGACCGCCCCAGCCCCAATAATGGAATCGCGGCCAACCCTTGCACCGTCGGAGACAACCACATGAGCACCGAGCCAAACGTTATCGTCCACTTCAATCCCTAACGCCACGCGACCTTGGTCCAGTACAGGCAAATCGGTGCGATCATGCAAATGGTCGCCACCAACGAGATAAGTGAAGGCCGCCACGAGAGTGTTCTTGCCTAAACGCACCCTTCCACCCGAAAAAATTTCACAATTGAAACCAATATTGGCCCGGTCTCCAATTTCGATATCACCATTCTTGCAGCTGATTATCGTGTTACGGCCAATAAACACGCCACTACCGATCGTGATTCCCTGATTGTCCTCGCCCTTGGCATCGAGGCAACAATGATCATCTACCACCACATCATCGCCAATACGAATCTTGTGTGGATGTCTGAGCAGCACGTTCTGCCCGAAAACAACATTTCGTCCTACCCTTCCGAGGAGATACGGGTATAGCTTGGATCGTAAAAATAGCCCAAGCGCACCGGGGAGCGGCCCGCAGACTGTGGTGATGATCTCGTGTCGGAATAGGGCCCAAAACCCACTGAGACCCACAACAAGGCTAGCATATCGTTGAGCCTTGCTGCGCCCTGGCGAGAACAATTCATCCTGGATTACCGTGATCCTGCCACTAGCCCGATTTTTACGTAAACCGTCGGGCGGAAGGGGTGATTCAGTTACCAAAAGGGAATCCCGTGATGCCCACATGGAGCAGCCAGAGGCGTGAAGTATAGCATGTACGTGATATCCTCTTCAGTCCTATCGAGACTGGGAAGATTCACTCGGCAACTGGCAGCTTGACCTAGTGATATCACCGATAACCGGCATCTAGCGTCCAGGGACATTTGGGTAGCAACAACGGGGAACAGTGCTGCCAGGACACTAACTTCAAGGAATATCCCTCTGACGGATGTACTGGCCAGACTTCGTTTGACACAGTTCAGACATCCATCGGGGTACCTATTTTACCGATGACCTCCTGCCCTAGCCAATTTTCCCGAAATAAACCCACTCGAGGCCAGTAAGATGATTCCCCTGGTCGACCTCCAAGCCCAATACGCCACGATCAAGAAAGAAGTCGACTCAGCGGTGATGAAGGTCCTCGCTAGCGGCCAATTCGCCCTCGGTTCCGAAGTAACAAACTTTGAAGAGGAATTCGCATCTTTCTGTGGTGCGAGGCACGGTGTCGCCGTAAATTCTGGCACCAGTGCTCTTCACCTAGCGTTGCTAGCAGCCGGAGTCGGACCTGGCGACGAGGTGATCACTGTTCCTTTTACGTTTGTCGCAACAGTAGCCGCCATCCGCTACACCGGCGCGACGCCAGTGTTTGTAGATATCTCCCCAGGCACCCACACTATGGATGTGAGCCGGGTTGCTAAAGCAATAACCACAAGGACTCGGGCGGTCATTCCCGTTCATCTGTATGGACAACCGGCCGACCTTGACCCCCTGTGCACATTAGCCAAACGTTACGAAATATCAGTAATTGAAGACGCATCCCAAGCCCACGGTGCTGAATATCGTGGAACCCGTGTTGGTAGTCTTGGCGAGTTTGGATGTTTCAGTTTTTATCCAGGGAAAAACCTTGGAGCCTATGGTGAAGGAGGCTTGGTTGTCACTAGTGACTCTAACCATGCCAAAACCATTCGGTCTCTGCGCAGCTGGGCTGAAGAACCCCGCTATCACCACCAAAGGTCTGGTTTCAATTACCGCATGGATAATCTGCAGGGTGCTATCCTTCGCGTTAAGCTACGTCACTTACCCGCCTGGACCGAGGCTCGAAGAGACATTGCTTTGTCCTACGACCAAGTTCTGGCTGACATTCCCGTCACGGTTCCAACAGGCCTACCTTACACAAAGCATGTGTACCATCAGTATGTGATCGAGACACCACATCGCGATCTCCTTCATGCGATTCTGAAACAACATGGAATACAGACTGGGCTCTACTATCCTGTACCGCTCCATCTCCAACCTTGTTATGCAGAGCTAGGAGGACAGGTCGGTGATTACCCAAACGCAGAAACGGCAGCACAAACCAACCTTGCACTGCCGGTTTATCCAGAACTTCCTGAAAATGTACCAAAGATAATCGCTGAGACTATCCAGCCCTGTCTGTCTGACCTTGCTGAGTGACATTTGACCTGCCGCCTCTCCGCCCGGCAGGTCACCGGGCCCTATCCCTTTTTGCAGAGAATACGTCTGCCTGAGAATTTGTATAATTCCATCTAGCGCTTTTAATCACTGCCTCCTAGGAATATGTGGCCAATGAGCAATGATCAGACCTCAATCTTTACTCTTCAACTCATACCATTAGGATGTCATTCTGATTGGAAAGCCACCGATCCCACTGCGTTAGTACTTAAACCTGTCCTCCCCTCAATATTCGAGAAAACCGAAATACACCCTATCTACCTGCTCAAAGAATCTCGAAACAGTAAAGCCCCTAATCCCGCTCGTAGAAGGCCTCATCACCTATTCCTGGCACCTCAGGCCTCCAACCAATACTGCCACCGGCTGGAACCAGGTGGGCTGGCATTCCTGCCACAACACCTTGACCGAGGACACAGACATCGGGCACCTTCGGGACGCAAGCAGTATTTTCACTCCGACCGGTAGACATGCCTGAACCCCAAAAGCCGGGAAGAAACAGCCTCTCCACTAGTAGCAGACGCAACTTCATCTGCCTCAGTTTCATTTTTTTCGTCCTACTAGCCATCCTACACACTTGGCCCTTAGTTTTAGCTCCAGGCACCCTCTCGAGAAACGATAATGCAGACACAGTCCTTCATGAGTGGACACTCGCATGGCTAGCCCACCAGATTGTGGAAGACCCTCTCAACCTCTTCCACACGAACATTTTCTACCCAGACCGCCTGACCCTAGCTTATTCTGACCATCTGGTTATACCAGGCATCTTCGTGGCACCTTTGTTCTGGATCGGTCTTTCGCCGGTTCTCATCTATAACCTCCTGCTTATAACAGGCTTTGCACTAACCGGCTGGACAATGAGCCTTCTGATTCACAACTGGACCAGCAGTCAGCTGGCTGGGCTCATCAGTGGATCCCTTGTGGCGTTTAACGCGTTTACCCTTACCCGTTTTCCTCAAATCCAAGACCAGCACCTCGAATTCTTGCCTGCAGCTTTATGGGCTCTGGATCGACTCCTCTGCCGTCCATCAGTACAACGGGCTGTTTCGCTGTCTGGATGGTTCGTCTTGCAGTCGTTAACCACTGGCTACTGGCTTCTGTTCACAACGGTTGCTATGGTCGGGGGCGCCGCAGCCAGGCCGAGGGAATTCCTAGCTAAGCCCCGCTGGAGCTTTCTTCTCCACGCAGCACTAGCCGGCAGCGTTGCCATTTTGCTACTGCTTCCTTTCTTGCTACCTTACTGGACCGTCAGCCGTGAACAAGGCCTGGTCCGTTCGCTGGATGAAGTGGCCCGGTACTCAGCACAATTTGGCAGCTATCTCGCTACCGGAGGGCGCTTCCACTTCAATCTGTGGAGTGAGAGCTTTTACATTAACGGCGCTGAATCGCTGTTTCCAGGTGTTGTCGCCTTGTCCTTAGTGATAGTTGCTACCTGGTCTGGCATCGCGTTTCGAAACCGAAGAGCGAGGATGGCCTTATCGTTCGGATTGATAGCGTTTGCCCTCTCCTTCGGGCCGGCCTTCCCAGGATACGAAACCCTATACAACGTATTCCCTCTAATGCCAGGCATTCGGAACGCAGCCCGCTTTGGGCAACTTGTTTTGGTCGCGATCGCCGTTCTAGCAGGATTCGGGTGGCTCACAATTTCTCGTTCGCTGCAAAACTCCACCATATCGAATCCACGCCGAGTCATCTTGACACTAGGCATCAGCCTTCTCATCGCAGTACACTCGGAGGCGATCAGAACGCCAATCAGTTATTCGGTTGCTCCTGAAACCCCATCCGAGTGGAACATCATAAAAAGCCTTGGTTCGGATGCAGTTTTGGTGATTTTTCCATTCCCTGAACCCAGAGCATTCTTTCAGAACGGACGTTATTTACTTTATTCGACGAGTAACTTTACTCCAATGCTCAACGGTTATTCTGGATTCACACCGCCTAGCTACCGGCGCCACGCGGATGCGATCCAATCATTTCCAGAACAAGTATCACTAGATTATTTGCGATCCATTGGGGCCACTCACCTAGTGGTCGAAGTCCAGAATATGAACAACGCCACCATCGATTCGCTCAAGAGCAATAGGCGACTTCAGCTTATATTTTCAGGTCAACAACTAACGATTTACGCCCTCCCGAAAGGAACCAGCTGAACACAGCAATTTAACGGCAGAGTGAGGCTTAATTATCTTTGGCCACGCTACTCACGGCCTGGCAACTCATAGTACCGGCGGTACATCCCTCGGCGAAACAGCCATCCACCGAGAGGACCCAACCAGTTAAGTACATGATGCATGTAACCCAAATCCATAAGCTCGATCAGGTTGCCATCAATATCCTTCGCGAAGAAAAACGAATGACCCCGCGGGGAACGTTCCGGTCTACTGACGCATTCAACACCCTTAGCTACCAGGTAGTCGTACCACTTCTGTGTGTTGCGTACATTGAACGAGATGTGGGTAAGCCCAACTCGGTTCCATTTGATTTCTGTAGCCGACCGGCTGGGTCGAAATTCAAAAATCTCTAAGACAGCGCCACCTCGGACACGAATCCAGCCTATCTTGCAAGTCGGCTGTTCTGACTCCACACCGAAGAAGGAACGAACACGGTCCGAGGGGGTGTCAGAAACCCCCACGAGAGGGCAACCAAAAACATCCCAATAAAAACGAACGGACCGATTGAAGTCGGATACTGTAATGCCGCAATGACTGAACGATCTTGCGCGCAAATCACCCTCCAGTTCACTAGGTATCGGTTGTCAGCCCTGAAACTGAACTTCCGCCCCAATCAGGCCTCTACCCAAAACCAGCTTTCCTCCCAACGACCGAGTCAGCATGCACGCATTGGACTGTGGAACCACGATGATTCGCACTCGGCTTTTTACCCGCACCCAATTCGGTCTCCTTGATATGGTCCGCCACTCTGAGAGCCTGCGCTGCAATCGTAAGTCCGGGATTCACAGCAGCGGACGATGGAAAAAAGGATGCATCCACCACAAAGAGATTTTCGACATCATGGGCCCGACAGAATGTATCCAGAACCGAGGTTTTGGGATCAGTGCCAAAACACACCGTGCCGCATTGATGGGTCGTGTTTTGGGTCTTGCCAGAATGGGCATAGGTAATAGGCAAGCCCAACCTCCTTAAAATGCGTTTCACCTCACGCACCAGCCGTTCGTGGGCGGTCACATTATTTGCCAGATATTGAAGCTGGATCCGGTCATCACCATCCACAACAACCCGATTGCCAGTGCGTGGTAGATCCTCAGTCATCGCCAACCAATCAACTCCACGGGCCACCCAAAATTCAAAGAACCACCTCGGCATCCAAGGAGCTGCTGTCTGAGCCATCACACCATGGGTTCGTCCCTGTGATTGAATCTGGCCGAGTGGATACGGTACATCTGGACCTTCAAGATAAAAGTCATTAATGGCAACCGTCTTCTGAAAGACAGTGGGATTCACACGAAATGGGTGAAAACCGGCCAACATCGTCGCCAGATGGGCCATATAACGTCGTCCAACCAAACCCGATGAGTTTGCGAGCCCTTCCGGACGGCGACCAGTCCCTGACCGCAGCAGCAGTGCTGCCGAATTAACCGCACCACACGACACGACCACCAAAGAAGCCTCGACACGCCGCCGTTCCCCAGCGTGATCAACCTCTACCCCTTTAACTCGATGACCGAATCCGTCGGTTATCAATGTCTTCGCACGGGCTCGGGTCCACAACGTAACATTCGACTGGCCGACAACCGGTCTGATACAACAAACGTCCGCATCACTCTTGGCATCTCGATGACAGGGAAAAGAGTTACAGGTGTTGCACAGTATGCAGTGCGCTGGATTGCCAGGCTTAGTTAGCCCCAAAGGCAAGGGCGACGGGTGTAATCCTTGCTCTTTGATCCTTGAAAGATAGTGTTCTATTGTGGCCTCGTGCGGTACTGGTTCGTGGGGAAAAGGCTCTCTTGGCGCTTCTGTTGGGTCCAATCCAGCTTCACCGTGCACCTCAAAGAGTCGTTCAGCTTGCTGATAGTAGGGTTCGAGTGTCTCGTAGCTGATCGGCCACGCAGGAGACACACCATCGACATGTTCAACCTCGTTGAAATCTTCCTTCCTCAGCCTGAATAGCACACTACCCCAGAATTTCGTATTCCCTCCAACACAGTAATGAGTGTAAGGATGAAACTCTTGCCCAGTATTGTCCTTCCACCGCTCAGTCGTCCGATAGCGAAGGTCTCGCCAAACGGCCGTCGGGTCCCGGTTCTCAGGCTCCTGCGGCACAAAGTCGCCACGTTCCAGCACAAGAATTTCAGCGGCAGTGTTCGCCAAAGAATGAACTAGGGTTCCCCCACCAGCACCCGTCCCGATGATTACGATGTCGTAATGCTGGATCGACATTCTGGACATACCTGCTAACCAGCGTCCCTCAGAGTGGACCCGGCTGTGGCCTGAATTTGTTCCATTAGTCGCTGGTCTAGCATCGCTTTTTCAAGGCTCATCGCAGGGGATCTACCAAGCCGGATAGCATCAATAAAGTCGCGATACATCGCTCGGTATCCACGCATATCTCGAAACCCGGGAAACAACAGCTTTGGCCAACCCTCTCCACGGACCAGCACAAAACCGCCATTAGACTCGAACGAAATGACTCCCTTCCGTCCAAATAACTTTGATAGCCGAACTCCCCGGAGAAACGAGGGGACTTCCCGAGAGTAATAAAGACTGCCTACTGCGCCGTTACTGAAGCGAAAAGCTACCATCATGCTCTTAGAGCGACGGTCTGGTCCTCCCAAAGAAATATGAGGTCGGTAACCCACGACCGAATCAATGGTTGGACCTAAACTATTTGCCAGATGCAACCAATGAATCCCTTCTTCGAAGAATGCATCTCCCCCAGCCAAACGTTCATCATTCCGCCAATCATCAGCCGACTTCATTTTTTTAGCCAGCGTTACAAAGTGCCCAAACACCAGGTCTCCTATAGACTCTCGCTGGAGCAGGCCACGCAGACAAACTGCTAGCGGCTTGTAGTGGTCGTTCTCCCCAACGAGCACCACCCGTTCGGCCACATCTCGCGCACGCTGAACCAATTGATAGTCAGCCATCTTGATATAGGCTGGTTTCTCAACCAACACATGCTTTCCAGCCGATAGGGCTTCCAACGACAATTTCAAATGGAGATGAGGCGGCACAGCTATGACTACAGCATCAACCCTCGAATCTGCGATAGCGGCAGAATAGCTACCGTAGCTCCCCATGCCAGCATGCTTGCTGCAGTACGCTTGAGCCTTGGCCAAATCTCGACTCGCATAACTGCACAACACATCATTCCGGAGTGCCCGTAAATGCCTGCTATGCACTTGAGCAATGAAGCCACATCCCAAGAAGGCGATATGAAGCGGCCCTAATGTCATAGATCGGTATCAGTCCCCAGTCCTAAATCTAACTCGACCGAGGAGCTACGTTAAATTACTCGTTCTCATTCGAAGAATGTCCAATGTCTGCCACTAGCGCCAGCTAACCCACCAACCAACCGCACCTCGACCATCATTTCCCTGGAAAAGTCGTCAGCCTTCTAGGCCTACCTGACATGTTCGAGCTCAAGACATCGACTCCTCTGCCTGAGCCTCCAGAACCTCCCTGATGTGGTAGGTCGGTTTACCCTGCGACTCGTGGTAGGTCCGCGCCTGAAGTTCCGCGAGCAACCCAAGCGTAACCAACTGCAACCCTGTAAACAGCAGCAGGATCCCGAATAGCAGCAGAGGGCGGCCGCCTATTGCCTGTCCTCCGAACAGGCGTATCCAAGCAAGCCAACCAATGATAGTAGTACCCGCTCCACCCATTATTAAGCCGACCAGACCGAAAATCTGTAGCGGCCGTGTCGAATAACTCAGTAGAAACTTCACTGTAGCGAGATCCAGTAGCACCGGTACCGTCCGTGAGATTCCGTATTTGGACCGACCATGTCTACGAGGCCGGTGATTGACGACCACTTCGGCGATACGAACACCCTGTTCGCTTGCAATGGCCGGAATAAAACGGTGCATCTCACCGTACAAACGCAGAGACTTGACCACCTCAGAGCGGAAGACTTTCAACGAACACCCATAATCCTGGAGCCGAACCCCGGTGACTCGAGAGATCAATAAGTTAGCTAGATTTGACACCAAAACCCGCGACAGCCACGGATCTTGTCGCGCCTTGCGCCAACCACAAACAATGTCGAATCCTTCAGTGAGTTTCTCTACCATCCGAGGGATGTCTCTAAAATCATTCTGTAGGTCTCCATCGGCGGTCACGATCAGCCGACCTCGTGCATGAGCAAAGCCAGCCGAAAATGCTGCCGTCTGACCGAAATTTCGACGGAATCTAATCACCCGAAGCCGTGGGTCATTCGCTTGCAGTCTGGATAAAATCTCAAATGTGTCATCCGTACTGCCATCATCGATGACAATAGCCTCAAAGTTCCGTCCCCATGAAGACAACACCTCGACAAGCTCGCGAAACAGTGCCTCGATGTTAGGGGCCTCATCTAGGACGGGAATAACGACAGACAGCTCTGGGCGCATTTACTAACACTGACCTCAGGTCTAGGCGAGAAGATGGGATTTTTCCATGCGGCTCAGAACTCTCTTCTGGCGCAAGCAAAACATTAAGACTTACCGCCCTGATTATAGAAGCAGTCAGATTGAACCGTCAACACAACCCGTTGTATCGGAGTAGTTTACGGGTACCCATGGCAGGGAGGTCACTCACTATGAAGCCGATTCCGAAAATAAGCCACTATGACGCTGAGGCACCCTGCCCCCACTATGACCACCAATAACAATGCCCCGTGTGCATGTAGAAATTCAACCGCCTGTTCTCCGTAACGAAGGGCCAATACACCCTCTCCGAAATACCGGATGCCTCGCCCTATGACAACGGCTTTGCAGAACATGGCAAGAGGCATGCTCGTGATGCCAGACAGCAAGATAAAAGCTTTGAAGGGAGCAGGAGGGGGCAACACAGCAGGAACAATAATGGCAAAGACCCCAAACCGCTTGAAGGTCACCAACCATTTTTCACAACGAGAACCCCCAAAACGCTTCCTTAGAACCCCTTCTCCCCCTTTGCGGCCAACGAAATAGAGCAGTAGGCAACCGCTCAACGAGCCGAGGGTCGCCATTCCAGCATAGTAGAGCATCAGCTCTCTATTCTGAGTGACCATCAACACCAAGAGCAGGTCATTGATCTCTGGCAACGAGATGATAGAGGAGTCGAATAACGCAACAACAAACAAACCGATCCCACCCAACTGCGAGGCCAGTTCTTCCAAGACACTAGCTATGGAGATCATTGGTGTTACTTAAGGCGGAAGACAGACTAGACAGTTTACAGGGTCCAACATACACTCCTGCCGAACCCATTCTGGGCCAGCCATCTGAATTGCGGACCCGCCTCTAACCTGCCAGCTTCTCAGGTCAGGCTTTGAAGCCCCAGAAGATCCATATCAGTCAGAAAGATCCCCAGGCAAGCAATAGCCCTTGGTAACAGCTATTAACTCATCATGGATTCGCCCATTAGTAGCCACGATTTGATCTCCGTGGGTATCGAAAAGTGCACCGTCAAACCTGGAAAGACAACCCCCAGCCTCCTCAACAACCAAACTACCGGCAGACATGTCCCAAGGTTTCAACCGTTGTTCCCAAAAGCCATCAAACCGACCCGAGGCAACGTAGCAAAGGTCCAGCGCTGCCGAACCAAGCCTCCTAACAGCCCTCGCACGTCCAACTATTGCCCCGAATAAACCCATCATCTGATCGACAGTGTCGTGAATGTCGTAGGGAAACCCAGTACACAGCAAAGCATCGAGGACGCAACTTGAGTCAGACACTCTCACCGGTTCGCCATTCAGGCTTGCTCCACCGCCCCTCTCAGCTGTGAACAACTCCTGCCTAGTTGGGTCGAAGACAGCAGCTACCTCAGGCCGCCCATCGATCTCCAGAGCGAGGCATGAGCAGAAAATCGGTACTCCGTGGGCATAATTAACTGTACCGTCGAGGGGATCGAACACCCACCGAGGCTGATTGGATGTTTCTATATTTTCATTCTCCAGTTCCTCAGCCAGCACACAATGATCGGGGAATCGCTCCGCGATCAAGGCGCGCCCCATGCGCTCCACCTCAATATCGACCTTAGTCACCAAGTCGATCGCACCCTTCTTGTCCACCTCGAGTTCCTGTCCAAAATGGCGGAGCTGGATCGCTCCAGCAAGCTGGACGATCTCAATGGCTGTAGCTAACCAGGAAGAAGGATTGGACACCAATCGGCCTCTATCGACTACCAGACCCTAGGGTCTGGATTGACTATTTAGTGGGGACATCACCCGAACAACGCTACAGCCAGTTGCCACCAAATACCGACGGCAGTTCCCATCGCCAGAAACTTCTGATCGACCATCGCGGCTTAATGGTCGGCCTGTTATAGTGGCTTTATGGCATCGGTTATAGTTTATCCTGCTAAGTGCCTTCGCGGTCGTTTAACTGTCCCGGGAGACAAGTCTATTTCCCACCGTTATGCACTCCTAGCAGCGATAAGCAACGGTCGCTCAACTATAGAACGATACGCACCAGGCGCAGACTGCGCTTCAACCTTGTCTTGCCTCGCCACCCTTGGAGTAGACATACACAAGTCTCTCCCTAGCTGCCAAAGCTCTGATACCAGAGTAACCATCGAAGGACGTGGGCTTCGAGGATTAGTCCCTCCAGCCGCCCCGCTCAATGCCGGCAACTCCGGCACCACTCTTCGACTTCTGTCTGGCATACTCGCCGGACAGCCATTTCACAGCGAGATCACCGGCGATTCATCGCTCCGTCGTAGACCTATGAAGAGAATTATCGATCCACTCACCCAAATGGGCGCCAAAGTCATCGGCCACCATGATCGACCGCCCATTTTGGTTCAAGGTTCAAGTCTCCAAGGTATCGACTTCACTCCACCCGTCCCCAGCGCACAGGTAAAAAGTACAGTGTTGCTCGCTGGCCTGCAGGCGACTGGAGACACCACAGTTCGAGAACAACAAGCCACCCGCGACCACACCGAACGTGCATTTTCCCAATTCGGCATCAATGTCAAGCGTCACACAGACAGCATCACAGTCCAAGGTGGGCAGCATCCAACGGGAAGCCATGTCGTTGTCCCTGGAGATGTCTCAAGCGCTGCCTTTTGGGCTACAGCAGCTGCCGCTATCCCAGACTCCGACATCACCCTTCTGGACGTCGGACTCAATCCAACACGCGTAGCCTTCCTAACTATACTCGAGCGTTTTGGAACCCTAATTGAGACCTCGAACATCGCGGAACTTGGAGGCGAGCCCCGTGGTCAAATTCGTGTGAGATATAACGGTACCAGCTCTATCGAAATCGGAGAAACCGAAGTTCCCAGCCTGATCGATGAACTACCTGCTCTCGCAGCCCTAGCAACCCATGGAGGCTCCTTGCGAGTAACTGGAGCAGGGGAACTCCGGCACAAAGAAAGTGACCGAATTACTGACTTGGCTTCAGGCCTACGGGCACTAGGTGCTTCTGTCGAAGAGTGGGAGGATGGTTTTCATGTCATGGGCGGACACCAACTGACTGGCGGAGCCGCCGATGCAACTGGCGATCATCGTCTAGCGATGGCTTTTGCTATTGCCGCGCTAGGGGGCAAAGGTCCCAGCGAAATTCATAATGCCGAGGCTGTTGATGTGTCATATCCGGGATTCTTTGAAACCCTTGCCTCGCTTCGCGTTCAAATGGACGATAACGATGCTAGTTGACAAAGTCTATCTTGTCGGTTTCATGTGCTCCGGCAAAAGCACAGTCGCAGCTTCCTTAGCCAATAGACTAGGATGGCAGGTTCACGATATCGACACGTTAGTAGAGAAACGAGAAGGCATGTCCATCCCAGAGATCTTTTCGCAACGTGGGGAACTCTATTTCCGGAGTGTAGAACGAGACATATTGTCTGAAGTGGTAGCGTTTCGTGATGCTGTCGTCGCAACCGGAGGAGGCACTTACGTCGACGACGCCAACCGACAGAGCATCGACAAAGACGGCGTCTCAATCTGGCTTGATGTATCCTTGAAGCAGGTGACAGCACGTCTACCTGATAATGGGCATCGTCCGCTGGCTGGTGACCTTTCAAAAATGGAGCAGCTGTTTTACTCTCGACAGACCGCCTATCGTCGAGCCAAGCTTCATCTCGAGGCAGAGAGCGGGTCCGCGGATGAATTGAGTGAGCAGATTTTTGACTGGCTTCAGAAACGGGGTTAGGGTTGAGGTATCACGATTCTTGACCAACCGCTCGAAATCAGCCCTCTATTACACTTATTTCAGTTAGAAATGGCATTAAAGCGCCCCCAACGAGTGCCAATAACGGCAACTAGCCTCTCACACACGAGAGTTACTGCCACTGTCTGATAACCCTTTGCCTTGAGGTCTCCTCTACCAATGCGTTTCCTTATCCTGAGCGACATCCACGGAAACATCGACGCCCTTGATGCTGTGTTAGAACGGGCCCCTCGTGATTCCTACGATCGATTACTGATACTTGGCGACATCGTGGGCTACGGAGCTACCCCCAACGAAGTCGTCAGCCGCATCTTTGATCTCGAACCTGACGCTATCATTCGAGGCACCCACGACAAGGTTTCCGCGGGAATTGAGGGGTTTGAAGCATCCCGTCGAATAGCAGGGGAAGCCGCTCGCTGGACGCAGAAGACCCTCACCGCAGAGAATCTTGAACGGGTCGCCGGACTACCAGCAGGTCCAAAGAACGTGGACCGGGACATAGAGATTTGTCACGGCTCACCATTGGACGAAAACACCTTTGTAATCGACAAAGAGGACGCGGCTCAAGCCTTGGAAGACTCACAGCGCCAGATCTGTTTCTTTGGACACACCCACCTCCCGGTGGCCTATGTAAAAAAAGGCTCTAAAATCACGGTAACCCATCCCCAGCCAGGGGGTCAGGACACAACGGTTGTCCATGTCGACAAGACTAGGCGCTATCTCGTCAACCCTGGTTCAGTCGGTCAGCCACGGGATACAGATGCACGAGCGTCTTACGCCACATACGACTCAAAGAAATTGCGGATCGAGATCCGTAGAGTGGCCTACCGGATCGATCTCGCCCAGCAAAAGATCTCAGCCTCAGGCCTACCTGAAAGTCTTGCCTTTCGACTTGGCCTGGGACGCTAACCACAGTCGTCCCTGGGGTCAGAGCATCGATTACCGATGGAGCAACGACCCAGGTCCCCCCTCTTGCTAGCGGTCCGCTTTGTCTGGCAAATTAACCTCAAAGCGCCCTGTAATAATCCCCACTCCGAATAGTGCTTGGCTTAGAGGTATAAACCGGGGCAAGATATATGTGGGTAGCTCTTTAAAAGCAATGTCATATCACGAGAGCGTTCTTGGAGGCCTAAAGGATGTCACGCACTACTAATTGTGAGCTTAGTCTCTTCTTCGTCCTAATAGTCGCAATCGTATCGATGGGCGTACCGGCGGTGGAAGCAGCACAAAACAACGACCACCAGCCTACCTTCACCAGTGATATCGCACCCATCTTGCAGCGATCTTGCCAAGACTGCCACAGAACGGGATCCATTGCACCGATGTCACTACTCACCTACGAGGAGACCCGCCCTTGGGCTCGGTCCATCAGAGAGAAGGTGACCAGCCGTGCTATGCCTCCCTGGTATATCGACAAGAACATCGGCGTGCAGGACTTTAAGTACGACTACTCATTGAGCGATGAGGAGATCGCAACCGTTTCAAGTTGGGTCAACAACGGTGCGCCACGAGGCAATCCGGCAGATATGCCTCCCCCTCGTCAGTTTCGAGATATTGCTGAATGGAAGATCGGCGAACCAGACTGGGTTGTCGAGATTCCAGAGCCTTTCGTTGTAGCAGCAGAGGCGCCAAATTGGTGGGGAGACCTCTACGCAGATTCTGGGCTTACAGAGGACCGATGGATTAAAGCCGTCGAAACTAAACCATCTCTGGAAGGGTTTCCAGTCGTTCATCATGCCGTCACCAGCATGGAGGATACGGATTCCGAGGAAGGAGACTACAATTTTTTGAACGAGTATGCCCTCGGCAAGAATGGAGATATCTTCCCAGATGGCACAGGTCGACAAATCAAGGCTGGTGCACAAATCAAGTTCAACATGCACTATGCTGCGATCGGCGTCGAGACTACCGACCGCACGCGAG
>CEUS01158709.1_pt1 | contig 17076 bp, 18 predicted proteins | sample 427031 | NCBI WGS metagenome assembly CEUS01 (sample SAMEA2622837, study PRJEB7988) | marine metagenome | biome: marine biome (ENVO:00000447); feature: marine epipelagic mixed layer (ENVO:xxxxxxxxx); material: "saline water (ENVO:00002010), including plankton (ENVO:xxxxxxxx)" | depth 140 m | reverse complement strand
AAGATGGAATCAAAGTTGATACAAAAAAATTAAGAAATTTAAATACTGTTTTCAAAAAAAATTTATTAAAAATTGAAAAAGAAATTTTTAAATTATCAGGAATAGAATTTAATATTGCTTCCCCCAAACAGTTAGGGGAAATTTTATTTGATAAAATGGGTCTTGAAGGTGGAAAAAAAGGAAAAAGTGGAGCATATAGTACTAGTGTAGATGTTTTAGAAAACTTATCTTATCAAGGCAATAAAATTGCAGAATTTCTTTTAGAATGGAGACAAATTTCAAAATTAATAAGCACTTATACAGATTCATTAATAAAAGAAGCTAACAAAAAAACCTCTAGAATCCATACTTCATATTCTATGGCCGCTACAAGTACTGGAAGATTATCATCAACAGACCCAAATTTACAAAATATCCCAATTAAAACTTATGAAGGAAAAAAAATCAGAGGTGCTTTTATAGCTAAAGAAGGTTTTAAATTAGTTTCTTTAGATTATTCGCAAATTGAATTAAGATTGCTTGCTCATATAGCAAAGGTTAAAAATTTAAAGAAAGCTTTTGATAATAATGCAGATATACATAGTAATACTGCTGCTCAAATATTTAATGTTAAATTAAACGATGTAAATGAAGACTTAAGAAGAAAAGCAAAAACAATAAATTATAGTATTATTTATGGAATTAGTGCTTTTAGTCTTGCTAAAAGATTAAAAATAGAAAGGTCAGAAGCTGATACAATGTTAAAAGAATATTTTAAAAATTATAAAGAAATTCTAGATTATATTGACCAAACTACAAATTTTTGCAAAAAAAATGGATTTGTAGAAACTTTATTTGGAAGAAAATGTTATATTGAAGGTATTAACAACAAAAACCCTAGTTTTAAAAATTTTGCAATTAGAGCAGCGGTAAATGCACCAATACAAGGCTCAGCCGCTGATATAATAAAGAAAGCAATGATAAAAATAGACAATTATTTAGATAAAAAAAAGTCTAGATCTAAGATGATTCTTCAAGTACATGATGAATTACTATTTGAAATACATGAAACAGAAATTACCTCTCTTTCAATGGATATAAAAAAAATAATGGAAAATTCTGCTTTACCAGAAATAAACTTAGAAATACCATTAATAGTGGATATTGGGCAAGGTAATAGTTGGGCTGAGGCTCATTAATTTTTTTTATTTTTTTATTATGAAAAATAATATTTTTTTAATTGATGATGATAAAAATATACTAACTTCTGTTTCTATATTACTTGAAACTGAAGGATATAAAGTTAGCACATTTTCAGATGGAGAGTCTGGATTAAAAGCAATTTTAGAAAATAGTCCAGATATTGCTATTGTTGATATTAAAATGCCAAGATTAGATGGAATCGAATTATTAAAAAAATTAAGAAGAACGTCTGAATTGCCTGTTATTTTTTTAACTTCAAAAGATACTGAAATTGATGAATTATTAGGATTAAAAGTAGGAGCAGATGATTATATTACAAAACCATTTTCACAAAAAATCTTAATTGAAAGGATAAGAATTTTAATAAAAAGATCTGAATTAATTAATACAAAAAAAAAAGATAAATCTAATGATAAAAACTTAATTAAAAAAGGAAATATTCTTTTAGATACAGAAAAATATATGTGTAAGTGGAAAAATAAATTAGTTAATATCACTGTTACAGAATTTTTGTTGATCAAGTCATTAGTAGAAAATATTGGAGTGGTTAAATCAAGAGATCAGCTTATTAACTCAGCTTTTGGAGAAGACAAGGAAAATATTGATGATAGGTCCATAGACCATCATTTTAAAAGAATAAGAAAAAAATTTAAAAATGTAGATAATAATTTTAACTCAATAGTCACAGTTTATGGTGGCGGATACAAATTTTCTGAATAAGAATTTATAAAATGTTCAGAAATAAACTAACTTTTTCGCCTTTATTGTTAAGATTATTAACATTAAATATTTTAGCTCTTTTCTTTTTACTAGGAGGACTATTTTCTATTGATAGATATCAACAAACTTTACGAGAAAACGAATTTATAAAATTAGAAGATGAAGGAAGAATTTTATCTCAAGCAATTGGAAGAACAATACTTACAACAGGAGATTTAAAATCGCAAATTATTCTTACTTCTGAAGCTCAAGAAACTATAAGCTACTTACTTAGTAAAAGCAGAGTAAGAATTAGATTATTTTCTTATCAAGGAGATTTATTAGCTGACTCAGAAAGATCAGTTGGTTTTCAAACCAGAGTAAAGTCAAGTGAATTACCTTCCTTGCAGGAGAAAAATTTTATAAGAATATTTTTTGAAAAAATTTATTCATACATAACGTTATTTATGGCTAAAACAAGTGATTTAAGTATTTATAAAGAAAATATACTCCAGCAAGCAGAAGATTATGAAGAAGTTTTAAAGGCTCTTTATGGAGAAGAAACAAGGCTAATAAGACAGTTAGAAAGTGGAAAAAAATTATTAGGAGTTGCTATGCCCGTGCAATCATATAAAAAAATAACGGGAGCTATTTTACTTACTTTTGATAGCACAAACATTGAAAATAAACTTAAAGATTTTCGTTTTGAAGTTTTTAAAATTTTTTTTATAGCATTATTCCTAACTATATGTGTGTCAATTTATTTGTCTGCAAATATAGTTGGACCAATTAGAAAATTAGCACATGCTACACGAAATATTAACCCATCGGACGGAAGAAAAATTACAGTACCACAATTTTCTGATAGAAAAGACGAAATAAACGAACTAGCTACATCAATTAAAGATATGTTAAATTCTATATGGAATAGAATGGATGCAATCGAAAACTTTGCTGCAGATGTGTCACATGAAATTAAAAATCCTTTAACATCGCTAAAAAGTGCAGTTGAAGTTGCAAATAATACAAGGGATAGAAAACAATTAAACAAGCTTTCTAAAATTATAAATCAAGATATAAAAAGATTAGATCGTTTAGTTACAGATATATCTAACGCATCAAGGTTAGATGCTGAATTATCTAGAGAAGGAATGAAAAAAATAAATATAAAAAAAATTATTGAAGGTACTGTAGATTTTTATAATAGAGATAGAAAAAAAATTATATTTAATTACGAAAAAAATGATGATTATATTACTTACGGAAATGAACAAAGATTATCACAAGTGTTTAATAATTTAATTGATAACGCTTTATCTTTTAATAAAAATAATATGAAGATAGAAATTTATTTACGAAGCATGAAAAATATTCTATCAGTGGAAATTAGTGATTTTGGACCGGGAATTACAGTAAGTAATTTTAATAAAATTTTTGAAAGATTTTATACAGAAAGACCCAACGAAGAAAAATTTGGCGAGCATTCAGGTTTAGGACTAAGTATAGTTAAACAGATATTAGATGTTCATAAAGGATTTATAAAGGCAGAAAACAGGTTTGGAAATAATAAAAAAGTAATTGGAGCTAAATTTATAATAACTCTTAAAAAATTTGTTTAATATACCCATATAATTAGATTGATTATAAATTTTTTTTTAGTAAGTTCTATTTATCATGTCAGACTATAAAGTAAAAGATATAAAGCTTTCAGATTGGGGAAGAAAAGAAATAAACATTGCTGAAACAGAAATGCCAGGCTTGATGTCGTTAAGAAAAGAGTACAGAAATAAAAAACCATTAAAAGGAGCAAGAATTTTAGGATGTCTTCACATGACAATACAAACTGCTGTATTGATCGAAACATTAATCGATCTAGGAGCAGAGGTTAGATGGAGTTCGTGTAATATTTTTTCAACCCAAGACCACGCAGCCGCAGCTATTGCAAAGAAAGGAATACCAGTTTTTGCTTGGAAAGGAATGTCGGATGAAGAATTTTGGTGGTGTATAGAACAAACTATAATTGGGGAAAAGGGATGGAAACCAAATTTAATTTTAGATGATGGTGGAGATTTAACAAAAATAATGCATGATAAATTTAGAAATCTACTTAAGAATGTCAAAGGACTTTCAGAAGAAACAACAACAGGAGTTCACAGATTGTATGAAATGGAAAAAAAAAATAAACTACTTGTTCCCGCAATTAATGTAAATGATAGTGTTACTAAATCTAAATTTGATAATTTATATGGCTGTAGAGAAAGTTTAGTGGATGGTATTAGAAGAGCAACAGACGTTATGCTCGCAGGAAAGGTTGCTGTGGTTTGTGGATATGGTGATGTTGGAAAAGGATCAGCAGCAAGTTTAAGAAATGGAGGCGCAAGGGTTATGGTTACAGAAATAGATCCAATTTGTGCCTTACAAGCGTCTATGGAAGGCTATGAAGTTATAAAAATAGAAGATGTATTAGAAAAAGGTGATATTTTTTGTACAGCAACTGGAAATGTAGACGTAATAACATTAGAACACATGAGAAAAATGAAAGATAGGGCAATCGTTTGTAATATTGGACATTTTGATAGTGAAATTCAAATTGATGCACTTAAAAATTATAAATGGGATGAAATAAAACCACAAGTAGATGAAGTAGAATTTCCTAATGGAAAAAAGCTGATTATTTTATCTAAAGGAAGACTAGTAAATTTAGGAAATGCAACAGGCCACCCTAGCTTTGTAATGAGTGCTTCTTTTACTAACCAAGTTTTAGCCCAAATAGAATTATGGAAAAAACACAAATCATACAAAAATAAAGTTTATGTTTTACCTAAAGAACTCGATGAAAAGGTAGCAGAATTACATCTTGGTAAACTAGGTTCAAAATTAACTAAACTATCAAAAAAACAAGCAAGCTATATTGATGTAAAACAAAATGGTCCTTTTAAACCAGACTATTACAGATATTAAATAATATATAAAAATTATTAAAATTTTAATTACATCTCTTAAAAAGACAGAAACATTAGCTAACAAACTTGCAGCTAAATCAAAAATAGGAGATATTTTCTTTTTACGAGGAGATTTAGGATCTGGTAAAACTACATTTGCGCGTTATTTTATAAAAGAAATTGCGAGATTAAATAAAAAAAAATTAAAAGAACCAATAACCAGCCCAACTTATAATTTAATTAATAATTATAATTGTGGTAATAATATAGATGTTTGCCATGTCGACCTTTACAGAATGAAAAACATTAAAGAAATAGAGAAAATAGGGTTATTCGAAGAAATAGAAGATAAAATAACTTTAATTGAATGGCCAGAAAAAATTGAAAAGTTTGTTAAAAAAAAACAAAATATTTATTTTATAAAAAAAAGGTAATTAAATATTTTATGAATGTCTCTTTTTTAAAAAAAAATGGAATAAATGATTATAAGTTAAAATCATTAAAATCCGATGCTTCATTTAGAAAATATTTTAGAATATACATAAAAAATAAAAAAAGTTTGTTATTAGTTAATTCGCCAAAAGAAAAAGAAAATAATTATGGATATTTAAAAGTTGCAAGTATTTACGAAAAAATTAATTTATCTGTGCCAAAAATTTTTGATTTTGATAATTCAAAAGGTTTTTTTTTAATTGAAGATTTTGGTTCAAACACTTATAAAAATTCTTTAAGAAATGGAGAAAGTGAATTTAAACTTTATAATTTAGCAACTGATGTTTTAATATATGTAAACAATCAACCAAAAAATTTAGGAAGTTATTTACCAAAATATACAAACAAAAAGTTTATTGATGAGGCACTACTTTTTTTAGATTGGTACTGGCCTGCTATTTTTAAAAAAAAAGTAAACATAAAAATTAAAAATGAGTTTATTAAAATTTGGAAAAGCTTGTTAAGAAATAATATTAAAACTAATAAAGTATTAGTACATAGAGATTTTCATATTGATAATCTTTTTTTTTTGAAGAATAGAGAAAATATAAAATCTTGTGGTTTAATCGATTTTCAAGATGCAGTTATTGGACCATCATCATATGATTTATTATCTTTGTTAGAGGATGCTAGAAGGAATGTTAACAAAAAAATTATTAATAGAATGTATGACAAATTTACAAAAAAATTCTCAAAAAAAGAAAAAGAAATTTTCTTAAATGAATACAAAGTTTTAGCAGTTAATCGCCATTTAAAGGTTTTAGGTATTTTTACGAGGTTATTTTTAAGAGATAAAAAAAAATCGTATTTAAAGCATATTCCTAGATTATGGAAATTAGTTGAATATAATTTAGAATCTGAACCACTAATAAAACTAAGTGATTGGATAAAAAAATATTTTCCAAAAAAAATTAGAAAAAAACCAAAAGTTTAAAATGAAAATTTCAACAATAATGATTCTTGCCGCGGGTCTTGGAAAAAGAATGAAACATTATACTAAAAAAACTCCAAAACCATTAATTAAACTTGGTAAAGAAACTTTAATAGAAAAAATAATAAAAAAACTTGAAATAAACGGTTTTAAAAAAATAGTGATAAATATTTTTCATTTTAAGGAAAAAATAAAAGAAAAAATAAAAAATAACTATAAAGCAAAAATTTTATTTTCTGAAGAAGATGTATTGTTAAATACAGGTGGAGGTATTAAAAATGCTATAGAGTTATTAAAATCTAAAGAGTTTTTTGTAATTAATAGCGATATAGTATGGGAAGATAAAAATAGCAGTCCTTTTGAACAATTACATAAATTTTGGGATAGTAATAAAATGGATGCTCTTCTTTTATTATATCCAAAAGGAAAAAATAAAGGAGACTATAATTTAAACAGTTCGAAAAGATTAATTTCAAACAAAAATCCAAAATATATATTTACTGGCATCCAAATTATTAAGTCAAAAGTTTTTTTAGAAATGAAGAAAAAAGTTTTTCCACTATCAAATATTTATAAAGAATTATTAAAAAAAGAAAGAATTTCTGGAATTGTTTATAAAGGAAAATGGACACACATTGGCACACTTGATAGTTTAAAAAAACAAAAAAAAATGTTAAAATAGTCTTTTCTTTATTATGAGTATTAAAGCAATAAAAGAAGATGTGTTTGATAACGAAGTCTTAAACTCAGAAATTCCGGTACTTATAGATTTTTGGGCTGAATGGTGCGGGCCATGTAAGGAAATTTCTCCTATTCTAGAAGAAATTTCAAATGAAATAGGGGGTAAAATAAAGATTTTAAAATTAAATATAGATGAAAATCCAAATATTCCAAATAAATATGCTGTTCAAAGTATACCTACTTTAATTATTTTTAAAAATGGTGAACCTGTAGCAACAAAAATAGGATCAGCAGTTAAATCTGAGTTGCTCAAATGGATTGAAACATCTATTTAAAAGCTATTTTTTTAACAATTTAGACATTTCTTTATACATATAGAAAGATCCGCAAATAAGTACTCTTCCAGGAACTTCATTAATTAATATTTTCTTTAAAGCATGGGAAATTGTTTCCGCTGTTTCTACATTAAATTCATTTAATTTTGCAATTTCATAAAGTTTTTTGCTTGGGTAATAAGGTGATTCGCTTTTTATTGCTACTGTTATTAGTTTAGAAGAAATACTTTTAAAATAATTTAAGAAATCAGTAGGATTTTTCGAAGTTAACATACCAAAAATTATGTATAACCTTTTTTTTTCCCATTTATTAAAAGTTTTTGCTAAAACTTTACTGGCACTTTTATTATGTCCACCATCAAACCAAATTTCCCAAGCTTTGTGATTTATATTTTTTGAAAACAAATCCTTATTTAAATTTACTTTTTGTAATCTTCCAGGCCATTTGACATTTTTTATTCCTTTTTTTACTAAATTTTTATTAAATTTTTTTTTCATTATTAAGTTAAAAGTTTTTAATGCTATTCCAGCATTTATAATTTGATGTTCCCCAATAAGACCTGGTTTTGGAAACTTTTTAAATTTATTATTTTTTAAATTATTAAAAAATAAAATATGTTTTTTTGTTTTATTTTCTTTCACAAACCAATCTTTTTCATAAAAAAAAGTTTCTGCTTTAAGTTTACTTGCAACAACTTTTATTATTTTTCTAGCTTTGTTTTTTTGTTTACCAACTACAACGGGAATTTTTTTTTTTATTATTCCTGCTTTTTCACCAGCTATTTGTTGTATATTTGATCCTAAAAAATTTGTATGATCAATTGATATCTCATTAATAATTGATATTATTGGTTTTTTTATTATATTCGTCGCATCTAATCTCCCGCCTAAACCTACTTCTAAAATAGTATAATCAGCAGGCTTTTTTTTAAATGCTAAAAAAGCAGCAACAGTAGTCATTTCAAAAAAAGTTATGGGTTTACCATTATTTTTTTTGTTACACATATCAAGTAAAGATTCTAGAAATTTATCAGTGATATTTTTACCATTTAAATTAATACGCTCATTAAAATTAATCAAATGTGGAGAAGAATATGTATTAACAGTGTATCCAGATTCTTTAATTAGAGATTTTAAGAATGCCAAAACAGAACCTTTCCCGTTTGTTCCAGCTATATGTATAATATTTTTAATATTTTTTTGCGGATTACCTAATTTATTTAAAAGCTTAGTTATTCTATTTAAGGATAAGTCGATCTTTTTTGGATGTAATTGTTGTAATTTTTTTTCAAGACTTATTTCAAGATTCTCAATTTTTGAATTTTTTTTTTCAAAAGATGTAGATTTTATTTGACGATTCATTTAAATAAAATTTATTTAATTTTTTTTTTCTAAAAATTTTAAGATTTTATAAATTTTATTTTTTAAATCTTTCCTATGAACCACCATGTCTACCATCCCATGTTCTAAAAGATAATCAGATGTTTGAAAATTATCTGGTATTGTTTCTTTTATAGTTTGTTCTATAACTCTTCTACCAGCAAAGCCAATTGTTGCACCTTTTTCAGCTATTAGAATATCACCTAGCATTGCAAAGGAAGCACAAACACCTCCCGTGGTAGGGTCTGCTAAAACAACAATATAAGGAATTTTGTTTTTTTTTACGCTTTGTATTGCTGCTATAGTTCTAGGCATTTGCATTAAAGATAAAATACCTTCTTGCATTCTTGCGCCACCAGAAGACGGTATTATAATTAGTGGTAAATTTTTTTTTACAGAAATTTCACTTGCTTTCAAAATTGAATTTCCAACATTTATACCCATAGATCCACCCATAAAATTAAAGTCAAAAACTGCTAATATTACATTTTTACCTTCAATCTTACCTTCAGCAATAACTACGGCATCCTCTTCCTTTGTTTTTCTTTTAGCTTGTTTTATTCTATCTTTATATCTTTTTTTATCTTTAAAAGATAAAGGGTCAACAATAGTTGATGGAACTTTTATTTTTTCATATTTATTATCATCTAAAAGAAATTTAAGCCTTGTTTCTGCAGGTAATCTCATATGTGTACCGCATTCATTACATACTCCTAACGATTTTTCATAATCTTTATAATATATCATTGTGCTACATTGACATTTAATCCAAAGATTTTTTGGTACATCTCTCTTTTTAACTAAAGACTCTAATTTAGGTTTTATATAATTTGTTAACCAATTCATTTTTATTTAAGCGAAAATGATAAATTCTTAATATAACTTAATACATAATTCACTAATTTTCTTTTATTATATTTTTTTTTTTGCGCATCTTCTACTCTTTTAATAATAGATGATCCAACTACTACTGCATCAGCGTTTTTAGATAATTTATTAACATCTTTTCTACTTTTTATTCCAAAGCCAACAGCAATAGGTAATTTAGTTAATTTTTTTAAATTTTTTATTTCAGTCTCAAGTTTTGTATTAGATTTATAATTTGCACCAGTTATACCAGTTATTGATACATAATAAATAAATCCTGATGAATTTTTAATAATTTTTTTAAATCTATCCTTGTTTGTTGTTGGTGTTGCTAATTTTATGAAATGTATTTTATTATTTATAATAGGTATACATAACTCATTATCTTCTTCAGGTGGCAAATCAACTACAATTACTCCGTTAACCCCAATTTTTTTTATTTGATTTATAAACTTTTTTACCCCAAACATATGTATCGGATTGTAATATCCCATTAAGATTAAAGGAGTAACTTTATTTTTTTTTCTAAATTTTTTTACTAAATCTAATGTTTTTTTTAAATTCATTTTATTTTTTAAAGCTCTGTCATTAGCTTTTTGAATAACAGGGCCATCTGCCATAGGATCAGAGAATGGCATGCCTAATTCGATAATGTCTACACCAGAATTAGGTAGTTTTTCCAGAATCTCATAGGATGTTTTAAAATCAGGATCTCCTGCAGTAATAAATGATATAAAACCACATTTTCCTGCTTTTTTTAATTCTTCAAATTTTTTATTTAGTAAATCTTGATGATGCATTAAATTTAAATATTAATTTTTAATTTTTTTGCAACAGTAAAAATGTCTTTATCGCCTCTACCACACATATTCATTATAACAACTTTATTTTTTGGCATCTTCCGTGCTTTTTTTATTAAATATGCTAGAGCATGGGAAGGCTCTAAGGCAGGAATAATACCTTCAATTTTTGTACAATATTTAAACGCTTCTAGAGCTTCTTTATCTGTGACGCTAACATATTCAACTCTTTTATTATCCTTTAGCCAAGCATGCTCAGGTCCAATACCAGGATAATCTAAACCAGCAGATATCGAATGAGGCTCTGTTATTTGTCCATCTGTATTTTGTAAAATGTATGTTTTACTTCCATGCAAAACACCTAATTTCCCTTTTGCTATTGATGCAGCATGTTTTTTATTAAGCCCTTCTCCTGCAGCTTCTACACCTATCATTTTTACATTTTTATCATTTAAGAATGGATAGAAAAGGCCCATAGCATTTGATCCACCTCCTACACAAGCAATTAATACATCAGGCAACCTTCCTTCAGCTTTTTTTATTTGCTCTTTTGCCTCGTAACCAATTACTGATTGGAAATCTCTAACCATTTCTGGATATGGATGAGGTCCTGCAACGCTACCTATAATATAAAAAGTGTTTTTAACGTTTGTTACCCAATCTCTTAATGCTTCATTCATAGCATCTTTTAAAGTTTTTGAACCACTTTTAACTTTTTCTATTTTTGCACCCAAAAGTTTCATTCTAAATACATTTGGTAATTGTCTTTGATAATCTACTTCTCCCATATAGATTGTACATGGTAGATTAAATAAAGCGCAAACAGTTGCAGTTGCAACACCATGTTGCCCAGCCCCTGTTTCGGCTATTATTCTTTTTTTCCCCATATTTTTAGCTAAAAGTATTTGCCCAAGAGTATTATTTATTTTATGTGCACCTGTATGATTTAATTCATCTCTTTTAAAATAAATTTTTGGGCCATTAAGTTTCTTTGTTAAATTTTCAGCCAGATATAAAGGTGACGGCCTGCCTACATAATTTTTTAAATAATTATGAAATTCTTTATTAAAATTTTTATTTTTTTTAAAACTTTTGTATGCTTTTTCCACTTCTAAAATTAATGGAACAAGAGTTTCAGCTACAAATCTACCACCGTACTTTCCAAAATGCCCCGAATTATCTGGTAATGATTTATATGTATTTCTTTTCATATTTATAATCTACCTGCTAATTCTAAAAATTTATTTATTTTTTTTATATTTTTTTTACCTGTTAATGTTTCTAGTCCAGATGAAGCATCAACAAATTTAATATTAGATTTTTTTGTCGCTAATTCTAAATTGTCAACACTTAGTCCACCTGAAAGTATTAGTTTTTTTTTATTTTTTATTTTATTTATTAAATCCCAATTTAATTTTCTACTTTTTTTTTTATAATTTAAATTTTTTTTTTTAACTATTTTTGTATCTAATAAAATATAGTCAGATACTTTATTAAATATAGAAATTTTATTTAAGTCGCTTTTATTAGATATTTTTATTGCTCTTATTATTTTAATTTTAAACATTTTTTTTACTTTTTTTAAAAAAATAACACTTTCATTACCATGAAACTGTAAATAATCAAGCTGCACACTTTCAGTTATTTTTTTTAATTTATTTATATCTGCATTAGCAAAAACTCCAACTTTTTTGATCTTTTTTTTTGCAAAGTTAGAAATTTTTTTTGCTAGTTCTAAATTTAAATATCTAGGAGATTTATTATAAAACATAAGACCAATCATATTGGCCTTACCATTGATACATGATTTAACATGTGAAATTGATTTAACACCACATATTTTAACTTTAAGTGCCATTATTTATTTTCTAAATAACTTTTTATGTCTTCGTTAATAAGTTGAAGTGATTTTTTTGGGTCTTTAGATTTTGTTATTGGTCTCCCGACTATAATATAGGTTGCTCCCTTATGGATAGCACTTACATGATCCAAAGATCTTTTATGTTCATCTTTATTATTATTTTTTGGCCTAATACCTGGGACAAAAACTACTAAATTTTTATTAATTTTTTTTATTATCTCAAGATCCTGAGGTGCTAAAATTAGTCCTGAAACACCATTTTTCAAAGCATTATTTGTCAATTTTCTTATTTCATTTTTTATCGACTGGCTTATACCTAATTCATTAATACTTTTTTTATCATGATGGGATAATAATTGTACACTTAATATTTTTGTGAAAGTAGAAGCTTTTGTTGCTGCTCTTATCATATTACCACCACCAAGACTGTGAATACTTAAAAAATTTACTTTAAATGAATTTATTGCTTTTACAGCTTTATAAACTGTGGTTGGAATATCATGAAATTTTAAATCTAAAAAAATAGGCAGTTTATATTTTTTAAATTTTTTTATTATATTAGGACCATAATAAGAAAATAATTCTTTACCAATTTTTAAACCTGCTAAATCATTTTTTAATAATTTAATTAAATTTTCTGCGGCTTTTATATTATTAGTATCTAGGGCTAAAAATACTCTTTTAAATTTTTTTTCAATCAAAATAATTAGATTACTTTGGATTTAACTTTTTAAATAAAATTTTACCCATTTTAAATTTTGGGTGAATTTTTTTATCAATTTCAATATTTTTTCCATTTTGTGGATTTATCCCAATTCTTTTTTCTCTAACTTTTGTAAAAAATGAGCCAAAACCTCTTAATTCTATTCTTTTTTCTTCAGAAAGTGATTTTTCTATCTCATTAAAAAAAATTTCTACAATATTTTCAATTTCAGAGACGGTATATTTGTTATTTTTACTTAAAAGTGATTTAACAATATCTGATTTATTCATTTTTTTTCTAAAAAATTATTTTTTTTCTTTTTTTTTCTTTTCACCTAAAATCTTACCTAGAGTAGCACCACTATCTAATGAACCAAACTCTTTTTTTATCTTTTTTTGTTCTTTTGTTTCTATATCTTTTATAGATAAAACAATAATTTTATTTTCTTCATCAATTTTTTTAATCATCGCGTCTAATTTTTCATTTGTGGCATAGCGTCTTGGATTTTGTTCAGATTCATCAACTGATAAATTTTCTTTTTCAATAAAACCATCTAAATTATTATCCAATTTAACCTTAACGCCATTATCTTTTACATGAATTACTGTACAGGTTACAATATCCTTTATTTTTACATCTTTAATTTTATTCTTAAAAGGCTTACCATCTAATTGTTTTATACCAAGAGATATTCTTTGTTTTTCTTCATTAACATCTAAAATTATAGCTTTAACATCATCACCAGTTTTAAACTTATTCGTTGAATTGCTATCCCACTCCCAATCTATATCTGATATATGAACCATTCCATCTAAATTTTCTTCTAAATTAACAAAAATGCCATATTCAGCAATGTTTCCAACTTTACAATCTATAATATCTCCTTTCTTATATTTTTTACAATATTGCTTCCAAGGATTTGAACTTTCTTTTTTCATTCTAAAACTTAATTTTCTTTTATCTATATCAAGCTCAAGTATGGTTACATCAACCATGTCCCCCATAGACACAATTTCATTTGGATTAGTTTTTTTTTTATCCCACGTCATTTCAGAAACATGAATTAGACCTTCTATGCCATCTTCTAGTTCTATAAAAGCTCCGTAATCAGTTATTTTACTTACTTTGCCATTATAGTTTTTTGCTTCTTTATATTTTTTTTCTATGTCTTTCCAAGGGTCTTTAGTTAGCTGTTTAATACCTAATGATATTTTGTTATTTTCAGGGGTATATTTTAAAATTTTAACTTTTATTTTCTGACCAATTTTTAAAAAATCAGAAGGATGGTTAATTCTTTTCCAAGAAATATCAGTTAAATGAATTAGACCATCTGTTGTTCCAAGATCAACAAAAGCACCATAATCTGTTATATTTTTTATAATTCCTTCGATAGATTCTCCTTCTTTAAAATTCTTTTTACCTAACTTTTGATCTTTGCCAGAGGTTTCTTCTAAAAAAGCCTTTCTTGAAATTACAATATTTCCTCTATCTTTATCAATTTTTAAAACTCTAAAAGTTAGTTTTTGATCAACTAAGTGGTTTATATCTTTTACAGGCTTTATATCTACTTGGCTACCAGGTAAAAAAGTTATAACTCCATCCACATCAACAGTGTAGCCTCCTTTTACTTTTCCATAAATTTTTCCATCTACTGACTTATTTTTTTCCAAAATTTCATTAAATTTATCGAAAGCAACTTCCTTTTTAGCTTTTTCTCTACTTAATACTGCTTCTCCATTTTTATCTTCCATTTTCTCAACAAAGACATCAATTTTATCTCCTACTTTAATTTCTTTTTCTTTGTCACAAAATTTTAATTCATCTATAGATACTTTTCCTTCACTTTTTAAACCAACATCTATTAGAGCATGATTATGATCTACAGATATAACTTTTCCATTTACTACTTTGCCTTCAAAATTTTTTATTTTCTTTAAGGATTGATTTAATAGTGCTTCAAAATTTTCAGTATTTTCAGTCATAAATTTTAATTTTATAAGACTTTATGCAGATTTTTGTAATTTTTAAAGCTTTTTTTTATTTTTTTTTAAAAATTTGCCCCAATTTGTTTCATTAATTTTATAAAATTGGGAAAACTTGTTTTTATACAATCTTTATCATCAATAATAATTTTTTTTTCTGAATTTAATCCCATTATTAAAAATGACATTGCTATTCTATGATCATAATAAGTTTTAATTTTTGCTCCTCCCACAACTTTGTTTTTACTTTTTCCAATTATTTCTAACCCATCATTTTTTTTTTTAACTTTTACATTACATGCGTATAACCCTTCATATAAAGATTTTATTCGATTGCTTTCTTTGTTTTTGAGTTGTTCCCCTCCTACAAATGAAGAACTACCGTTTGCAAATGCTGCTAAAATTGAGAATATTGGAATTTCATCAATCATATTTGCAACAGTTTTTTTACTTAAATGAATGCCTTTTAATTTGCTTGAAGAAAATGTAATATCAACAATTTCTTCGTTAGAAATAATTCTCTTATTGCTAATTTTTATATTTGCTTTCATTCTTTTTAAGACATTAAAAAAAGCAATTCTTGTTTTATTAAAATTTACATTTTTAATTTTAATTTTTGAATTTTCTGTGATCAAAGCAGCTGAACCTACAATTGCTGCAGCTGAAGGATCTCCTCCAATAAGAATAGATTTTGCGTATAATTCTTTCTGTCCAATTATTTTAATTATTTTTTTTTGTTTTTCTTTTTTTATTTCAATTTTTGCTCCGAATTTTTTTAAGATAATTTCAGTGTGATTTCTGGTTGGTATATTTTCAATTATTGTTGTAAGTCCCGGGGAATTAAGAGATGCAATTAAAACTGCAGATTTAATTTGTGCTGAAGGAATTTTTTGGTTGTAAATGATTGGCATTGTTTCATTGAAACCCTTGATTGATATGGGCAATTTATTCTTTTTACTGGAAATACTTGCTCCCATTTTTTTTAATGGTTTAATTAATTCGCCCATATCTCTTTTATTAAGACTTTTGTCACCTGTGATTTTGACTTCGAAATCTTGGTTGCACAATGTTCCCATCATTAATCTAGTAGCAGTTCCGGAATTTCCCATGTATAGACTTTTTTTTGTTGAATTTAATCCTCCTACCCCAACTCCATAAACAAGGATTGAGCTTTTATTTTTTTTGATTTTAACCCCAAGTATTTTTAAATTTTTTATTAGGTTTTTAATATCTTCAGAAAAAGATATACCACTTACCTTTGTTGTACCTATTGCTAAAGATGCTAAAATCAATATTCTTTGTGATATAGATTTATCACCTGGAACTTCCATTACTCCATTTAAAGATTTTTTTTTTATATTGGGTTGATGCAATTTATTTAGTTTAATAATTAGTATATAATTATCTTTACTAAATAATAAATTTAAATTAAAAAATAACTAAATTTATTTATTTTTTAATAATTTTTTTTTAACTATATTATGGTAAAACCATCTTGGGGATCGAAAAGAACATGTACTTGTGGCATAAGATTTTATGATTTAAATAAAAAAGAAATTGAATGTCCAGGTTGTGGAGAAACAGTTAATATAGAACTTTTATCAACATCAATTTTAGAAAATAATTTAAGAAAAAAACCTCAATCAGAAGTAATAGAAGAGGCGACTGATAAAAATTTTCCTAAAGAAGATAAAAACGCCCCTAAAACTAAGGGCTCCGAAGGAACAGAGATAGAAACTGAAGAAGATGACACAAAAGTAGTAGCAGAGGAAATCGTTGGAGATAAAATAAAGAAAAAAGATAAAGAAGAGTAATTTTTTTTATTTATGCCTTTTTTTTAAATCTTTTTTTAAATCGTCATGATCACCAATCACAATATGGTGTTTGCTTTTGATTACATATTTTTCAAAAATAGGTATTAAAGGAAGAACGACTATACCTCCTAAAAAAATTCCTAAAGCGTGACCTCTTAAATTAGCATCTATTAATGCTGCTATTAAATCTGCACATGCATGGGCAATTATCACACCAACAATTCCAGCTATAAATCCGTTTGAAATTATTTTTAGAAGTCTATTAATACTCCATCCAGTATAAAAGCCTAACACCATTATAAATACATGGATAAAACCAAAGACGAACCCCTTTATAAGATACTTGTCTTGTAAATACGCTATATTTTCGATTAAATGTTGCATAATATTTTATAAACAATAAATCT
>CEUS01269719.1_pt1 | contig 17081 bp, 14 predicted proteins | sample 427031 | NCBI WGS metagenome assembly CEUS01 (sample SAMEA2622837, study PRJEB7988) | marine metagenome | biome: marine biome (ENVO:00000447); feature: marine epipelagic mixed layer (ENVO:xxxxxxxxx); material: "saline water (ENVO:00002010), including plankton (ENVO:xxxxxxxx)" | depth 140 m | reverse complement strand
AATCCTCCTGTCCACCCCATCAGATAAACCCCACCGGCGTAACCCATGGTTGAAACTAAGCCTGCCATTGAAATGAAGGAGGCTGCACTCATCCAATCTGCTGCAGTGGCCATCCCGTTTGCCGCAGCCGGTACACCGCGCCCGGCAACATAGAATCCTTTCGTGTCGCGAACCCGACTCCACAAGGCAATGCCGAGGTAGAGGCAGAAAGTCACAGCGACAAAAAGGTAAGTCCAAGTCTGAACCGTCATGTCATATTTCGGTTAAATCGAAGTCAAAAGCCGCCTACTATTTACGCTGATCCCGAGTCCAATTATTAAAAGGCAGAAAAACTAAAGAGTGGTTCAACTGCTATTCTTTCTCTTTTGCAATGATTCCAATTCCTCGTTGTACCAACGATCAACTCGATTCATATAGAGTGCGTAAATCAAAATAATGAAGACAAACCCGATAATACTTCCCTGCTGGGCAAACCAGAACCCCAGTGGATAACCGGTATCGAAAAGCGAATACTGATTGAGGCTGTCTGCGAACAAGATGCTGCACCCGAGACTCAAAAAGGCCCAGACCGAGAGCAATATCGCCATTATCTTTACATTCTTACGCCAATAGCGCTTTAGAATCTCGCTCTCCCGAGTTGTTTGAACTTTCATAAAATCAATTTCAGAAATAGTGGAGGATGATTGTTAATCTTGCAGGCCATCTGCCAAGGATAGAATTCTCACCCACTAGACTTCTGGACAATAGACAGCCAAGCGGATTTCTACCAATTCGTATCTTGCCCAAAATCCCGTATATCAATTCGAGCCATACTGGCGTGCCCTAGTTCGAGGAGAAGACCATCAGCCTCCTCTCTTCGGTCAAAAACCGGTTGCTCAAACTTTCGGGCATGCGAAAACACACCATCGAGATCGTCAAAATAGGACCCGTAAAAAGTATGGCCAATCGTGGCTTTCTTCAATTCACAATTGTCCGCCGGACGGGAGGGAAAGTTAAAATTCCAAGTTACTGGATCTATCGGAAAGTCGGCACGGATTGAAAGAAGCTCGTAAGCATCACTAACAAATTTCCTCAACCGTGGGGACAAGCGAACACCAGCCTCCTCGGGAATCTCCCGATGATCGCTCCAATGTCTATAGACATCTCTCGCCACTTCCTGAGAAAATGCAACACCTGGAACACCGGCTATATTGGCCTCCAAACACGCCCCCACCGTGCCCGATGATAGGACATAACCCAACCCAGTGTTTTTCCCTATATTGATTCCAGACACCACTAAATCAGGCTTCTCTTCGAAAAGATGATATATCCCGAAGTTTACACAATCTGCAGGGCTCCCGCTGAAACAGTGAACTTCCTCTCCCTCGATCTCTACCAAAGTCTTTCTAAGCTCACCTTGACGAGTCATCCTTTTCCCCATCCAACTCTGCTCATTGCTTGGTACAACTACCGTTAGCTCCCCCCAACTCCGCGCACAGCGAATTGCTATCCTTAGGAAAGGCGAATCATAACCATCATCGTTAGTCAGAAGGATTTTCATTCAACTATAACTACGGATTGTCGGATCCACGACAGAAACTAGTCGAGGATTGGATAACATTATCTAATCAAACCCATGTTACGATTAATTCGATGACAAAGACTAGCCGATTCCTAGGTGGTGCGTCTCAAAGCCCTATTCCATGATTTTAAAACTTCTCGACGACAAACCTTCAAATCGTTGAAAACATCGGGGAAACAACTTAATCCATAGCCATTCGGTGGCCCAAGTTCAGGAACCACCCACAGTGAGTTACCCGGTCGTGGTCCGGCCAACCAACAATCGAACATAGCGTCAACGTAAGAAATCCAATCCTTAAACTCCGGGCTCAACCTACCCTTCCCATTGGTCACCGGAACCTGGCAATGGTGACCATTGAAGGGCCGCATATGAAACTGTCGAGAAAGTTGGATTAACTTTCTGCGTACAACCAACCGCTCCACATAGTTATCCGGATTCAGATGCTTAACTACTGCAAAGTGTGAATGATCCCAACAAACTGGGAGATCTTTCCCTGTCTCCCTCTTGTAGCCATCGATGATCGCGAAGGACTTCTCTGGCGTTTCTGTGGCGGTATCCCGATGAATTTCGATATGAGAGTTAATCCCTAACTTCTCACTCTCCCGCATTACTGCGACTACAATACGCACAGCCCTTTCTGTCCGCGTATCATGATCCCCAGGCTGGATATTGATCATAGGCGATCCGGCTTCGGCAATGGATGTCAACTTCGGTCTAATCTCCTTGATCCCGCCTATGTCTTCATAGGCCAAAATTGGCATCTTATGTCTCATACTTGCAGCCAATACACCGGGTGTTGACAAACGTCCGCCGAACGCATTGAAACCAGCCACCTTCAGCTCACTTACCTTGCGATCTATAGACCACTCCCGTTTTACACTTGGGTACCCCGTGAGCGGCCAAGTCGGACCAGCGAGAATAATCTTGGGTTTTATTTTCATAGTTGTATTCGGGCTAAAAGAATTTATTGCACGCTCCTAATTCCCCTTAACCACAGTCAGGTTGAATTTTAGAATCTAACACAAGTCAAGCTATGGTCTCAAAAGAAAAAGTACCAAGAAACGATTAAAATACTTGCGTAGTCAATTATGGGATACTCGGTTATTCCAGTCCAAATCGTAATACAACCTGCAGAAGAATACGCAATAATTTCCCCAATCACACAAGATTAACAAAACCCATTATCCAAACAGTTTATCAGGAGTCCGCTACAATCAATCTCTCTTAATTAGGGAAACCCATATGTCTAAGGATTTATTAAAAAGGCCGAAGAAGGATACAGTAGTACGGCAAAGACATTGCGATTTAATCCTAACGTCTCTTTTATTCGCGTGTGCCCTAAGTCACTTGGTATTTGGAAAAATCAACCAGATAGAATATTTCCTAAAAAAACGCTGATTCAGCCCGTGAGGACATAAAGTTTTGATCTCATTCGGAAAGAACAGAGCTCCGATTTGCTTGCATTTATTCCCATTTGTTTCTCCGGTACAATCAGTAATCATTCACTAATCCCCGTGAATATGGGACACCCGACACCATCAGACGACAACAAATCACAATGGTTCGACTTCATCAAAGAAGTCACAGCAAATCCCTCAATCCCTTTCGATCATCACTGGTCGAAATTTCAACAAATCTTCGAGAGGCAGGCCCCACCCGATGGACCTCCCCCCGTCTGGTATCCTCGAGAAGAGGAGTTCTCTTCAAGCAACCTTGCCCAGATAATGCTAGATCTCGGCATAGACAATTACTCAGACCTTCATACTTGGTCCATCAATAATCGTCCTGCCTTTTGGCAGTATGTCATTCAGCATCTCGGCATTGCCTTCGAAAAACCACCGGACCGTATACTTGATCTGACTAATGGAGTGAGTGACCCTCGCTGGCTTCCCGGTGCAAAAATGAATATTACAGACAGCTGTTTCCAAGTACCAGGAGACAAAACCGCAATCGTTTCTGGCAAGGAGGGATTATCAGATCTAACCGTTACCACCTACGGAGAGCTAGAATCTCTGGTCAATCGATTCGCCAATGGAATTAGAGACCATGGCTTAGCGAAAGGTGATGCTATCGGAATTTACATGCCCATGACGATGCCTTGTGTCGCCGCGTATTTGGGCACAGTCCGTTCCGGCTGCCAGGTCGTTTCTATTGCCGATAGCTTTTCCCCTGACGAAGTCCGGACTCGTATGGAAATCGCTGGAGCCAAAGTGATCTTAACAGTCGATCAATATTATAGGGCGGGTAGAAATATCCGGCTCTACGATAATGTTAAAGAAGCTGGAATCAAACGAGCCATCGTAATCGAAGGGGATAACAAAGCAGAACTCAAAAAAGACGATATTACCTGGGAAGACTTTCTCTCAAAAGAGACCTCCTTCACATCCGTAACGGACGATCCCTACCAATATTCGAACATCTTATTCTCTTCCGGCACCACTGGAACACCCAAAGCGATACCATGGACCCATCTGACACCAATCAAATGTGCTATGGACGGCCATTTTCATGGAGATCTGAGCCCAAATGATATAGCCAGCTGGCCCTCTAATATCGGCTGGATGATGGGCCCCTGGCTTATTTATGCGTCACTCCTCAATCACGCCGCGATGGCACTCTACGAGGGGGCTCCTATTGGTCCTTCCTTCACATGTTTCGTTGAGAAAGCTAGGGTTTCTTTTCTCGGTGTCGTTCCCTCACTCGTTCGCACCTGGCGGACACAGCGGGCAATAGAGGGTGGTGACTGGACAGGAATTCGAATATTTGCTTCTACCGGTGAGCCGTCGAACCGCGAAGACTATCTATGGCTAATGAGCAAGACCGGATATCGCGCGCCAGTAATTGAGTACCTTGGCGGGACTGAGATAGGAGGTGGACATATAACGGGATCAGTAGTCCATCCAGCTTCTCCAGCTACTTTCACAACTCCCTCGCTTGGACTTGATTTTATCATCCTCGACGATAATGACCAACCAGTTGGAGAGAATGAAATAGGAGAACTCTATCTTATCCCACCTTCCATTGGGCTATCGCAGAACCTGCTGAATAAGGATCACGAGGAGGAATACTACACGGGTTGTCCAAACGGCCCAGACGGAGAAGTACTTAGACGGCATGGTGACACAATTGCCCGTCTCCCAAAAGGATTTTTTAGAGCCCAAGGCCGATCTGATGACACCATGAATCTGAGTGGTATAAAAGTTAGCTCCCTTGAACTGGAACGGATTATCGATACTCACGATTCGGTTTATCAGAGCGCTGCTGTCGCAGTGCAACCCAGTGGAGAAGGAGCTGAGAAATTAGTAATATTTGCGGTCCTTATATTGATAAGAGATTGCAAGACCCTCCAAGGAGAACTGCAGACTCTGATTGGGAAATTCCTCAACCCACTTTTTAGAATTCACGATCTAGTTATCATTGATAGTCTACCACGTACTGAATCCAACAAAATAACACGCCGCTCTCTTAGAGCCCAATATCTTTCATATAAATGATCTCTTACCCCGCACTTCATTCCCTTCAAATACTTCTGAATTACAAAATCTATTGAGAATGACTCAAAGACGTGTAGCCATTGTAGCAGGGGGCCGAACCCCTTTTGTTAAATCCGGAAAGACCTTCAAAAATCTCAGTCCGTTGGCGTTAGCAAAGCACACCGTCAATGGTTTGATGGACCGTCATCAAGTTATCCCAGATAAAATAGAAGCTATCTCCGTCGGAGTCGTTGTGCCGGAACCAGGAAAACCCAATCTTGCTCGCGAGATTGTTCTGGAAACAGGGCTGCCCGCCTCGATTGAAGCACAGACCGTCTCCTCGTACTGTATCTCCGGTCTGCGGTCGATTACAATCATCGCCGACGCTATTGCATCGGGAAGAATCGATGCTGGCATTGCGGCAGGCGTAGAATCCCTCTCCCAAGCCGACATCAACTACTTTAAGGAACCGAGCTCCGGGCTACTGATGGGAGAACACATGGAACTTACCATCAAAGATTGGGTAATACCCCGAGTAGACCAGGATAGACTCGCGCTCAACAGCCATCGCAATGCAATCGAGTCCAGGAAACGCCTTGCTGAGCAAATCTTTCCACTCCTTGGAGAAGACTCTGATTCAGGACCGAGGACAGACACCTCTTTGAAGGCTTTGACCGAGCTTCAACCTGCCTTTGGAGAAGCTGGAACTCTCACTGCAGGTAATTCATCTCCAGTCTCTGATGGTGCTGCTGCGGTACTTCTCATGAGCGAAGAACGGGCGTCTTTAGAACAAAGAGTACCTCTCGCCTTTATCCGTGGAATGGAATATAGTGCCCTCCATCCTAGAGAAGGGTTATTTATGGCCCCAGCCTTAGCCGTACCGCGTCTCTTAAAGCACACTGGTCTTAAGCTATCAGATATCGATTTAATTGAAATACATGAGGCCTTTGCAGCAGTCCCATTAGCTAATGCAAGAGCTTGGGAACAGGGCTGGAAGGAAGCACCTACCGGACGAGTAGATTGGAATAGGGTCAATGTGTGCGGCAGTTCCATAGCTATCGGTCATCCCTGGTCTGCAACTGGAGGGCGCATCGTTACGACCGTCGCTTACGAAATGACGAGACGGGACGTAAAATACGGACTTGTCAGTATCTGCGCCGCTGGCGCAATGGCCGGAGCGTTCCTACTAGAACGCAACTAAAATCCACCCCGATAAATTCAAATCTTATTTGGAGAACCTTCCTCAGAAAAACCATCTACCATTAGATGGGGAGGGTTATTCAATAGTCCTATATATTCTGGAAAATGAGGGAATCCAGCGATTCACCGAAACTTCTAAAGAGCTGATTTAGGACAATCTAAAGGCGAGTCGTCATATACGGGGGATCACTGTGAGATTTTCTGCAAACGCGACATTCTCTCCTCGTTACAGCTCAATAAACTGTCTCTAGACAGTGGATCAACCTCTCTCAGGGACTACCTCTCATCTTAAGCATCTAAACAATTATGAAATCACGAATTCACCAGCAAATATGTTGAATGGTTTAACATGCTACTATAAGTTAGGCCTCGCATGTAGACTATCAGTCTAACTAGTTTATTCTTTCTTTAAAGCTTTCAAAAAAGTCCTTTTACTCCCGCTGAAGATAGATTGTATATTCTGTTATGCCCTACAAAATGATCCAGGTGGGTACCGGGGGCCGGGGTAAAGCCTGGACCAGCCAGATCCTTCCCCCGAATATCGAGGACGGACTTATCGAGGTTGTCGCTGCGGTCGATATAAACCCTGAAATGCTGTGCAATGCCCAGGACGATCTCGGCTTGAGCACTGAGAAATGTTACACCGACATTCATCGTGCCTTCGACGAACACACTGCCGACTTTTGTACGATTGTAGTTCCACCCGATTTCCACGAGAATGTGGTAGATTTAGCATTAGAACATGGGATGCACATTCTATCTGAAAAACCAATTTCGGATACCATGTCTGGTTCCATCCGCATCGCAAAAAAAGTTAAAGAGCAAGGGATTAAAATGGGAGTGACTATGAGTCACCGATTCGATCAGGACAAAACAACTCTCCGAGAAGAACTCCGGTCCGGGCTGCACGGCAGCCTTGATTACCTCGTTTGCCGCTTTACCTGTAACTGTAGAAAATACGGGGCCTGGGGAGCAAAGTTTCGCCATGAAATCAAAGACGTACTCATGATCGAGGGATCGGTCCATCACCTTGATATCCTCGCCGATATGGCGGGCTCCAAGTGCGATACAATTTATGCCCAAACCTGGAATCCTAAGTGGGGAGATTACGGAGGAGACTCTCAGGCTTTAGTGACGATGCAGATGGAAAACGGGACCCGCGCAATTTACGAAGGCGCCAAAACCAACGCAAAAGGGTTGAACGGGTGGGGCCAAGAATATATTAGAGCGGAGTGTGAAGAAGCAACGCTCATCATGAATTGCCGCCGAATCGAAAGATTTTCCTTCGACCCATCTAATACCCTAGCTAACAAGAAGGAAGGTGAAGGCCAAGAAATTCCCCTAATCGAACATCGCAAGTGGAAAGACACCTGGCTGGTGGAGAAATTTGTGCATTGGCTTGACGGAGGGGAGCCGATGGAGACCAATGTCGAAGATAACCTGCAGTCAGTTGCTCTTATTTTCTCGGCCATCGAAAGCAGCCAGACCGGGAAGCCAGTTAAAGTCCAAGAGTTCCTTGCAAATGCGCTAGGAGAGATTGAAGATCGAGGCAATTCCTAGAAATTCCTACACTCGACATCCATCCATCTCATCGCGATTCAATCGGAACTTGGCGGGATCTACTGTTTCAATGCTCTGTTAGTCAAACCTCGACCCTGGGTTTCGCAGATAAGATCTAGTTTACTTGTTTTTCCATCCTGATTCCACTAAAATAAAGTTTTCTGAGTATATCTGTCATGTTATGTCACAACACTTCAAATCCAACTGCACTCTAGAACCTGAAAAGATTGGGAATTTAGTAGAAACCTTTAATCGCGATGGCTTCCTTTTCCTAGAAAATGTTCTCACTGCAGACCATGTCGCCCAATTAAAAACAGACCTTGATTGGTCTTTGGAAAACCTCAGCTCTATTGATGAAGACCCAGAAGGCAAAGTTAGCAGTCGGGAATCGACGTATAACACCTTGCTCTGTCAACGAATGTTTGAACACAGTCCTGCTAATTTGAATCTGTTCGACCTCGAGCCTATCGCCAGTTTAGCCGAAGCATTAGTGGCACCTACTTGTCACGTTATTCACAACAACTCGTTCATCACTCGACCGGGAGGCGGAATCACAAAATGGCACCAAGACGATCCGCCTCACATGATCGTAACACATGGGCACCCACCAACCAACATTCAACTGCCTGTCCTTGCGTTCACCTGCAACTACTACCTGACTGATGTCACTAAGGTCGAGCACGGTGGCACAGAAACAATTCCGGGTTCTCATCTCTTTGGATCCGACGTTAGAGAAATCAACGTCGACGCTGAATACTCAGATCAAGTCCGACACAATTTGGGGAAAGCAGGAAGTGTCATAATGTTCAACAACCAAGTATGGCACCGAGGCGGTCCCAATCACAGCAAACGTACGCGCTTTATAACCCAAGTCACTTACGGGCGCCGCCTGATCGGACACAAATACGCACCTTTTATGAATTACACCATGCCGGAACACGTCTACAAGAACGCAAATCCCAGACTTAAACGACTGCTTGGCTTCCTTCCCAGAGGAGCGTATGGGTAATTTAGTTTCCCACGGTTCGGCAAGTGGAATTAGGCATGTATCGTCGAAACATACGAACCAAGATTTGACACATAATTTCAGTATTCAGGAAATCTCAAAGATTGGGAACCACGATCAGACGGACCGAAAACAAGTATGGCAGGTCCCATAGATTACCAGATCTATAAACATGAAACAACTATTGGACAAAGTCATAATTGTCACTGGCAGCACTACGGGTATTGGGAAAGCGATTGCTCGAAAATGTTTAGAAGAAGGAGCAAAAATCATTGTCTCTGGGCGAAATCGCAAGAGAGGAGAGGAGGTGGTGCATGAGTTAGGAGGAGCGGTCACGCTTCACATTGACGATCTTACCGACCCTTCTACTGGCAGTCGGCTTGTGCAAACAGCGCTGAAGGCCTACGGTAAGGTAGATGGGATTGTCAATAATGCTGCCTGGGTTATCAGAAGTAATCTAGAAACAACCAATGTCGATCTCTTCGATCGGGTCATGTCCATCAACGTCCGAGCACCTCTCTTCTTAGTCAAAGCAGCGATGCCCGAGTTGATAAAGACTTCAGGCGCCATTATCAACATCGGGTCGGTCAACGGTTACACAGGAGCCGCCACACAACTCGACTACAGCATTTCAAAGGCAGCACTTATGTGCCTCTCACGCAATCTCGCCAATGCCTACGCACACCAAAAGGTTCGCATCAACCACCTTAATGTCGGATGGGTTATCACTCCCAATGAAAACAGGTTGAAAATCAAAGAGGGATTTCCAGAGGGTTGGTCCGAGGATCCGCAAATCACCGGAACTCCTACTGGCAAAATGACTCAGCCTGAGGAAATCGCCAATCATGCTATTTTCTGGCTCAGCAATGCCAGCCGCCCGATTACAGGAAGCGTTATGGAACTTGAGCAATATCCATTTATCGGCCGTATTGTTCCGAGCGAACTAGAAAAGGCACTTAAGGAACCAGTCGAAGCCGGATAAGATTCAGATTAAATCAACTTAGCAGTATATCCCTGCAACAGGTAGAAGTAAGCTGATTTTTTCATTGGCTCTACATTTATCGGATCAACCCTTACAATCGGAACCTGTTTAGGTCAAAGCCAACCAGGAAGCATTTCCATCTTCCGGTACCTTATTACTCGAATCTATTATTCGTTGGTTAAATCTCGCACAGCTTCAAGGACAAAAGTACCGCCTATTTATATACATATTTAACCAAATTTTCAGCGAACGATCCTCCCGGAACCTGAACCCTTCATGAGTGCTTCAACTTCTTCTTTCTGGGAAAAATTGAAATCCCCCTGGATGGAGTGCTTGAGACAAGATGCAGCTGTCGCAAAATTAAGTGCTATTTGGGGCTCTGAATATTCCGACGAATTTAGGCAGAAGATCAGGCCGCCGGCAAAAGAATCTCCACCACCTACCCGATCTACTATGTCTCTTATCTGGTAAGGTTGGTAGGCTCCATTATTAAGAGGTGCAAAGAGAGCTTCGTCCTCCATCCCAATGTAAAGCATTGCTCCCCAGTTGTTGTGCGAAGCAGAAACACTCTCTCTTAGTGTAATTGCCACTTTCTGAACGTTAGGAAACTCACTCACAAGCTTTCGTGCCACATCGGGATAACGATCTATTCCGAGCGATCCAGCTTCCACATTAGTCGCTTCAGCACGGATACCTAGAACATCTGAACAGTCTTCTTCATTGGCCAGAACAAGATCCACAAACGGCAGAATTTTTCGCATGACCACCTCCGCTAGGTCGCGAGGTTCCATGGAAGGGTCCCATCGCCAGAGCTTCTTACGATAATTGATATCGCAGGAAACTTCGAGTCCCGCTGCTTTCGCTCTTCTTACCGCTTCGAAAGTTGAATCCGCTGCCAGCTTGGAAATGGCAGGGGTGATCCCGGTAACGTGTAACCAGCTTGAATCCTCGAAGATTGGGTCCCATTCGAACTGGGCAGGAGGAGTGAGTGCAATCGATGAGTCATTCCGATCATAGAGCACTGTACCGGGACGTTGGTTAGCTCCAGTTTCGACAAAATAGAGACCTAGTCTCCCATAGTCAGTCATCAAAATGCCACTCGTATCGATCCCAACGGATCTCAAAAAGTCCCTGCAAGCTTGGCCTAGTAGGTTATTCGGAATTGCGGTAACAAACCCGGCCTTTGTACCAAGCATACAAATAGATGCGGCGACATTGGCTTCCCCACCGGCATAGGTCACACTAAAGGATCTCGACTGTCTGATTCTCGAAAAGCCTGGGGTAGCCAGTCGCCCCATAATTTCACCGAATGTTATTATCTTCTTCACTGCAAGGAATCCAAAACAGCCATCATCTTTAATCAAAACCAAGCCGAACCAACAGATCAACCTCAATCTCGGATGCTCAGCTTTTCAATTATAATGTCCCATCTCATCGCATGGCTTTGATGAGTATTCAGTGGTTCAAACCCCACTGATAAGTAACACTTAATCGCTGCAAGCCGCCAGTCATCAGTCTGCAAATGGGCAACTTTAAAACCGGTCTCTTTCAATCTATGAAGGACAGCAACATTGAGCATATAACCCAAAAGTTTCCTACGGTGTGCCTCATGGATTGCAACCATGTGAACCTCTCCAACTCTCTTCTCTTCGATCGCTTTCCGCCAGGCACAAGCACTGCCTACTGGTTCCCTATTAAAAGTTGCAAAAAAAAGACCCTCTCGATCGAACCGAGAATCGTAGATTAGCCTTTCTCGGCACTTTTCGATCGTCCAACCAATTCCAATATTCCCCTCCATAATAGCGCACCAAGCCGCCTCGTCTCCGTCTTTATAGCTTCTCAGGCCATACCCCTGAGGCACAGCTATCTCCGGCAAGTTCTTAAAGTCTGCTCGCAACATCTCCAGCTGCGGTAAAGGAAGACCATCCCCAGAATCTGGATTTTTTTTCAATCTATACTGATTTCTTCTAAAATAAATTTACAGATCCCGCCCATCGGAATCTTGTTCCGGATAAAGTAATCTTTACACAATTAACAGACAAAATTGGAGAAATTTGAGGTGGAACCAGAAATATTCTTTGGGAAATTTTCCTTATTATGGCACATGATTAATCTCTGGCAAATAAACCTAATTAAATCAATGGTTTCGCTGGCACCCTGTGTATCTGGATCGGACATAATCGCTTGTCTCCGCATACACTAAATAAAAATACCCCAGTAATAGAAGCTCCTCTATACCGAGTCTATTTCCCGTATACCTTTAGATGATTTTTCGTTGCTATCCTTGTACTCATTTATAAATTCTCACGAGCAATCCCGTGCACAAATCGTTCCAATCACTGACCTATAGCACCCGCCAACATTCTCAATTCGAGAAGGATGGCTACTTACGTCTTGGTAGGTTACTGTCATCTGATGATCTATCAGACCTCCGCACACGTATTGACGATCTCATGTTGGGCAACCGTATCATAGATGGAATCACTTTCCAGCTCGATGATTCCCACAGCAACCGCTATAAGAACCTCAGTAGCAGGACGAATGGCGCCTCCAAACAAACTCTAGCCTATCGGCGTATCGATGAACTTCACCTTGATCCATTCTTTCTCAGATACATGCAGCACCCCATTTTCCGCGATATCACTCGTCGTTATATTGGAGAAAATGTCTCGATTTTCCGTTCCATGTTTATGAATAAACCCGCCAATGGAGGAACCGAACTGCCTTGGCATCAGGACGTAGGCGCGGGCTGGGGAATCGATTCGGATCCTACCACAACTGTTTGGACAGCTCTTGATGACGCCTCCGTCGCAACCGGATGTATGCAGATTGTCCCTGGAAGCCATCACCTAGGGATCCTAAATCAAGGCCATTTCATCTCAAAGGAGGATCAAATTGCCTACTGTTCTCAGGATCAAATAATCGATCTTGTTGTCCCGGCCGGAGAAGCAATACTGATCCATAACTGGGTCCTACACCGCTCAGGCATTAATAAAACGGGTAACCCGAGGAGGGCCTTCAGTATCGCTTATATGGATGCTGCCACTAGAAGTGTTAAAAGCGGGCAGACATTCCCGGTCATTTTCGGAGAAGGACCGTTCCCTTCCTCCGGAAAATAGCTGGGTACAGAAAGCTTTAAGTCACAAGCAGCCGGCAATTTTACTTTCCGTAGAGATTTTCGAGTGATCACAAAAGCCTTTTCATTTCAGGAGAGATTAATCCAGTTAATTCTTATCTCAACGGTAAACTGAACTGAGTCTAAACTCAGTAAAACTAAGCAAGTAAGTCATTTGGTGCAAAAACCAAATCTCCAACCTTGACAAGAATATCTTAACGAAATGCTTCCTTGTCACTAGTCATCTAGGCGCCCGCTCTCCCAGGATCCAAACCAATTCTCTAGTGTCATTTCAGCCGGAACTTTCTCGAAATGGTAGAAAGTTTCCTGGCCTTGGAAACCTGGAAATAAACTCAGTTTTTTCTGCTGCATAACATCGTCTACAGGCTTGAATCGTTCCCAGATCATCCTAGCCTCCTCTGCAGTGAAACGCTCACTAAGCGGCATTCCCCATTGCAATGTCATTGGATGCACCTGAGTCACCCCCTGCTTCTCGTTTTCAGTAAGAGTTTCCGGATCGCGACAGCAGTGATTATAGATGTGCTTCGCCGTCTTACTTAAACAAATCGTTGATTTTATGACACCCTTATCTCCCCTCTTGGGAAATAGCTCTTCTAACGCGGCAAGATAAGCCTTGGAGTCTTTAGCTATGACTGCTTGGAATGCATCTATAGCATAATCCATATATCCGATAGCCCTTTTATGCCATCGCCTGAAAGTCTCTTGCGCACTGGGTTCTAGGTATTGGATCCAACTCGTGGACTCCCAGTTCGTAAGCCTCGAGAAGCCCCCGTGAATGGTACGTCGAAGCCTGTTCGAATAATTGCTTCCCCAATGCAGAATCGGAAGGATATAGGCAACCCCGTCCCCAGCCTTTAAATGCGTCTGTATGCCACCTGGAACCGCTACACAGGGATCGCGTTTGATAGACTCGTTTTCTTCTTCAGTATTCGGCCGTAAATGACTACCAGGGATAACCCATAAGACATCATCATCGTAAAGTGGAATATTCCACTGAACATAACGAGGTCCAGTCTCAAGGATATCATCAACATAAGCCATCAATGGAGCATTTAGCGGTGGATAAAAGTCACGGTGCCACTTCGCTGGTCCCCGATCCGTCACCGGATTGCACATCATCATCATCTCGGTGGGCGGGCAGTCTTCTTCTGAAATCAGATAACTACTCAACCCATGAACATTTTCGCGCAACCAGAATTCGATTGTGTCTGCTGTTTGCTTGCTATGCAAACCATCCATCCTGTTGATCATTAGTCGTGGCTGGGCGCTTGTCTCCCAAATACCACCAGATGGGTCCCCTGGACGAGCTTCACTGGCCCAGACTTCACGCTGTCTATCAACAAGGATCTCGTGGCTTTTTCTAAGCGTTTCAAGATCACCTGGAGGTATCAACCCACGACAAATCACAAATCCCCGTTCGAGGAATTCATCACGGCTTGCTCTGATCATACTGTAATTATAGCAGTCGAACTTTGGTTGTCGAATCCTGATTTAAATTTGACACGCGTTAATGGAGATTAGTCTCACTTATTCAAATTGCAGAATAGTTATTTTTAGCATTCTAGGGATGGGCAGCACATTCTCCGTAAAAGACAAGGATTAGAACAACTGAGCCCCAATATTCCATTCTCCCTTGGAAAGTTCTTCATCTATCTACCCTATTACGGGGCAGATTAATTAAGCTCGAATGTTAAATAAATCCTCGAAGAAGAAATTTTTGTACTGGCGTTTAAGGATGCATTAATTCAGTACAAATCCGCTTTAAGAATTGGATAAAAAGAGCTAATTAAAGGATCTCCGTCATGCCCAAAAATAACAAAGAAAAGACCCTGAATACTGGACTGGAAGATGCAGAACCCATCAATCCAAAAGACTCGATAAAAGTCACCAAGATTGAAACATTCACTCTCACAAACTCTTGGGTTTTTGTTAAAATTTCGACCGATACAGGAATCGCGGGTTGGGGGGAAATGCTCAAGGATGATGCGAAAGCTTGTGCTGCTGGAGCACTCGAGGTTGCACCCTATTTAGTTGGCAAAGATCCCAGAGCAGTGGTACACCATTGGCAAGCCATCCATAGGGGGGCTTTCTATCGAGGTGGCCCAATCAAGAGCGCAATCTCCTCAGGCATCGATCAGGCCCTCTGGGACATCACAGGAAAGTGTTACGGCGTACCAGTCTACAAGTTATTGGGTGGTCCAACCCGAAAACGGGTTCGGGTCTACGGTACGGTGAGCAAAACCACCGGTGTTAATGCCATGAAAGTCGGACCCAATACCACCCGTCAGGCTTTTAAATACATCGAAGGTCAGAAGTTTGTTGATGAAGTAGCGGAGAGATTCGAAGCACTACGTAATGAACATGGGCCAGAAGTTGACATCGCGATCGACTTTCACGGGGCCGTACAACCACCAACGGCCCTACTACTCATGAAGGCACTGGAGCCTTATCACCCCTGGTTCTATGAGGAGATCGTTCAGGCCCTCAATGTAGGAGTAATGGCCGAACTAGCAAAGAAAACACATATCCCAATCGCAACCGGGGAACGGATATTCACCAAATGGGGTTTTAAGGAGATTCTCGAGAAACGGGCTGCAACTATATTACAGCCGGATGTTTGCTACGCGGGAGGCATAACCGAGATGAAAATCATCGCTGGTATGGCCGAGGCCTATTACACACCCTTGGCCCCCCACAATCCACAAGGCCCCTGTTCCCTAGCTGCAAGCCTACAGATCGCAGGAGCAATTCCAAACTTTCTCATCCAAGAGCGCGGAGACTATGATTACATGGACTTACTAGCAAAACCATTACCGATGGTCACTGAAGGCTATCGCCCGTTACCAAACGAACCAGGTCTAGGAATCACAATCGATGAGGATAAACTCATGGCCCAGGTGGGCGAACCAAAGCCCTATCGCGTTGAATTTGATCCCGATGATGGATCAGTTGTTGACTGGTAAGATGCAACCGACATCAACGACCGTGGTTTTTTCTTTTGTATGGATAAGCATGCAAGTGTAATCGGGGCCAGATAGAGGACTGAAAATGGACAGCAGAAATTGGATACATAATTGTGCAACCAAGGCACAACTAGAGCAATTCGAAGAGCAGGGGTACCTGATAGTTGAAGATGCTTTGACTCCTGACCTCCTAAGCCAAATAAACAAAGCCGTTGACCGAATCTGGAGTAAGGAGCGAAAGGCACAAAACCTGGCCACCGATCAATTACTGGCCAAGTTTCGCACCATAGTCGAAGATGACATCTTTTTGGAACTCCTCGACAACCCCAAAACCTTTCCCCTTCTTTGGGATATTCTCGGCTGGAACATACAGCTATATATCTCGCATTTAATCGTCTACCCACCCGAGCAAAGGAACAGAGAGATAAAACCGGGCCATTGGCACCAGGATGGCGGGCGGCCAGTATGCGAAATGGAACGACCCCAACCGCGGCTATCCCTCAAGGTTAGCTATTGGTTGAGTGATGTGGATACACCCGAAAACGGAGCAATGACGATTATCCCGCGCAGTCATAAATCAGATACAAAGCCTGAAGCTTGCGATACCGGAATAGGCACACTACCAATATGCGTCAAAGCGGGAACCGCCGTTCTTTTCGACCGTCGGATGTGGCATCGGCGCGGGATCAACACTTCCGATGTGACACGACGAGTCCTTTTCTTCGGATACAGCTATCGATGGCTCCGAGGTTTGGACTACAATAATCTGTCGATGCAAATTCTATCGAAATGCGATCCTATTCGCCGTCAACTCCTCGGCGATGGCGTAGATGTAAAAGGGTGGTGGCAACCAACAGAAGAGGATGTACCACTCAAAGGCTGGTTAGAGAAGCATCGTGGCAAGGAATACGTAGCTTCTCTGGATAAAGCATCCAGAGGATAAATTTCTCAACTTTTTATACTCACTTTGCGATACCTTAACATGCCTACTCTCTACTACGTTGGGGATCCAATGTGCTCATGGTGCTGGGGCTTCTCCCGAGTACTTGACGATGTATTGGGAATGCTACCTTCAGGGGTTAATTTACATTATGTCATGGGTGGGCTAGCGCCTGATTCAGACGAACTCATGCCCACTGCTGTACGCAAATACGTCCAAGACAACTGGCGGGAAGTCGCGAAGATAACTAACGCCAAATT
>CEUS01279862.1_pt1 | contig 17094 bp, 20 predicted proteins | sample 427031 | NCBI WGS metagenome assembly CEUS01 (sample SAMEA2622837, study PRJEB7988) | marine metagenome | biome: marine biome (ENVO:00000447); feature: marine epipelagic mixed layer (ENVO:xxxxxxxxx); material: "saline water (ENVO:00002010), including plankton (ENVO:xxxxxxxx)" | depth 140 m | reverse complement strand
TTTACACACAAGGGGTCTGAGGTTCGAGTCCTCAATCGCCCACCATTAATTTAGGCACAAAATAAGCCCATAGCGCAAAGCTCAGGGCTTTTGTTTTTGGATAGGTGCCGCTTTAGTATCCCAATTCGTGCCACGGAATGTCTTTCTCTCTCCGGAAACAGCTATACTGTTAGCATGCAAACGGTGCGCAAATTATGACAAAAATCTTCTATGGATGGTACATCGTAGCCGCCAGCATTGGGCTAAACTTGTACCTGACTCTGGCATTCGGCCTTGGCTTCAACGTGTTTTTCCTCCCGATGCTTCAAGAGTTTGGCTGGTCTCGAGCCCTCACTTCTGGGGCTTTCTCCCTGCGCGCGGTTGAATCTGGGTTGTTAGCACCCGTAGTAGGAGTGCTGGTTGATCGCTGGGGCCCACGAGTCGTCATTCTGCTTGGGGTCATAATCGGTGGAGCGGGAATGATAATGTTGGGATTCATCGACTCGGTATTCACTTTTTACATAGCTTTCTTGATCGCCTCGTTTGGAATGTCCGGAGCCAGCCACGGTGTAACTTGGGTAGCCGCTGTTGCCAATTGGTTTCGGAGGATGCGAGGCAGAGCCTTGGGGATTGCCATGTTGGGGCCTGTATTAGGAGGGCCTTCGTTAGTCATTATCGCTGTTCTGGAGGGAATGATAGGCTGGCGTGTTGCGACAATCGCACTTGGAATCGGGTTGTGGGTAGTGGGTATTCCGCTAGCCATGGTGGCACGCGCAAGACCCGAGCCATATGGCTACCTTGCGGATGGCGATAAGCCCGAGGCGGTATCTGCACTTAATACTGAGGTCCAGGATCATCCTATAGATGTAACCACCGACGGATATACAGTGGCTGAGGCAGTTAAGACACAGGTTTTTTGCGTTGTCGTGACTCTCTATGCACTTATGTTTGTGGGAATCAGCGGCCTAATGGTACATCTTATACCTCTTATGGAGGACCTCAACTATAGCGCCGCTCAGGCAGCGAGCGTTTTAGGGTTGATGTTTTTTCTGAGTGGCATCGGGAGGATTGGCTCCGGTGTCTTGGCGGATATGCTTGACTACAGAGTGGTTATGGGCATGCTTATAGGGTTTCAGATTATTGGATTACTCATCCTACTTGTAATCGGCCCGGAACAGTACTGGCTCGCAGTCGTCTTTGCCCTCACGTTCGGTATTGGATTCGGTGGCACCGTACCTTTAAGACCGATCCTCATGATGAAGTTATTCGGAGCTAGGTCGTTTGGGACTCTCCAAGGTCTGTTGCAAATCGGCTTCTTGGGTTCAGGCGTGATAGGACCTGTGTTATATGGTTGGGTTTTCGACTCCACCGGGACCTACGATAGTGCTATCCTGATCACATTGGCGACTATCTTGATGACGATACCGCTTACTTACCTACTGAGGAGCCCTCAAGGAGTTGCTGAAGAGGCGATATGATATGCTTTTAGAGAGTACTTGGACAATGCACCACTCCACAGCATTTGGTTAGTTAATTATAGCATTAGGTTTTACTACACTAATATCTACCTGGAAAACCCTCAGGATTTGGTAGACCCACGGGGATTAACAGAATGTTACGTACTGATACATTAAACCCCTTGTTTAGGTACGGTATGTTACGTACAATTACTTGGTGAAATATGTTAGTACATGATTTACACACAAGGGGTCTGAGGTTCGATCCCTCAATCGCCCACCATTAATTTAGGCACTAAATAAGTTTCTTGGCAAATCATATTAATCAGGTGATCGAGTTACGTGACTAATTTAAGACTCGCTATTAGTGAAGAGGAAATCCAAGAATGTGTTGAGCGCCTGGCTCGATTGATCCAGGCCGACTACAAAAACCAGCCGCTTCTTGTAGTCGGGGCTTTGAATGGATCTTTTGTTTTCCTATCTGATTTGATTCGTCGTATGAATTTGCCAATTCAAGTAGACTTCATCCGGCTATCTAGCTATGATGCAGCTCTAAAATCCTCGGGAGATGTTCGTCTTCATCATGGAGTTCGAACTCCCGTAGTTGGTAAGAATGTCTTGGTAGTTGAGGATATTGTGGATACAGGATTAACAGCTCAATTCATACGAAAATACTTTGAGGAAGAGGGTGCAGCTACAGTAAGTATATGTTCTCTCTTGGACAAGCCAGCTCGTAGACTTACTTCCGTCACTGTCGAGTATGTGGGGTTTGAGGTTCCAGACCAATTCCTTGTCGGATATGGTTTAGACTATAACCAGCAATATCGAGAGTTACGAGACATATATTCGATTGAGGGCGTGGTAGATTCAGGCGGGCGTGTTACAGAGGACATTTAGATTTCCCTATGTAGCTAGTGCCCAAGATAATGAAATTGAAATAAATCGAACTGGGTTAGCGATTTCCACCGAATACACCCATCTGCTTTCTTATGACAAGTGGAATATTCCCTTTAGCAGCGATTTCTTTGGAGGGGTTCTTGTTTCTAGGACAAGCCGAGAAAGACCTTCAGTGCTGCAAAATTGGTAAGATTTAAGAAGCCGATACAATTCAAACTCTTCTTCTGTCAGGTTTTCTTTCATTATTCACTCCATTTTCCCCTAGAATGTACAACGGTAGCCCATAAAGAATTCCCTTAGCTTGCCATAATTATACACCATTTTATATATATTAAGGCGAGGCTTTTTATACAAGATATGGTTACATTATATAATTTGATGCCAAAATGTGGTATGTTCTTGGCATACACCCATAATATTGGGCGAAAACCTAAGGAGGAAATGATGTTAGAGAGTCTTTTTCGTTTGAAGGAGGCAGGTACATCTGTAAGAACTGAGATTACTGCTGGTGTCGCTACTTTTCTTACTATGGCGTACATTACGATTGTTAACCCGCTCACTCTGAGCACCGAGGGAACAGGGATGGAGTTCGGTGCTATTTTCACAGCAACAATCATAGCAGCCGTTGTCGGAACATTGATAATGGGCCTTTGGGCAAATTGGCCAGTAGCATTGGCTCCGGGAATGGGTCTTAATGCCTATTTCACCTACACTGTTATACTTGGTGACGGCTATAGTTATCAGCAGGCGCTTACAGCCGTACTGATTGCGGGTATTGTTTTCGTAATACTTTCTGTTACTCCTGCGCGTAAATATATTATTAACTCAATTCCCAAGAGCATGAAGTTAGGGGTTGGAGCGGGAATCGGTCTATTCCTGGCCATTATAGGGTTTCAGAATGCTGGTGTGATCGTTGACAATCCTGCAACATTGGTTGGACTTGGGGATGTTGCATCATGGCCAGTCCTGCTAGCCGGTCTTGGTTTCATTATTATGTCCGTTCTAGACAAACGTGGGATACCAGGATCCATCATAATTGGTATCTTGGCCGTTTCAGTTATTGCTTGGATATCCGGTGCAGGTGGAGCATCGTTGAGCGGTGTTGCAGGATCTGTTCCGAGCCCTGAACATGCATTCCAGCTGGACTTTTCCGTGTTGGCTACAGCAGGTTTTATTGGAATAGCCTTCGCATTCTTATTCGTGGACTTTCTTGACACAGCAGGGACTTTAACCTCTGTTGCTAATCTGACTGGTAGAGTTAATGATGATGGAGAGGTCGAAGATATTGATCGTGCGTTACTCGCCGATTCTGCTGCAACAGTTGTTGGTGCGTTGGCTGGGACATCCAATACTACCTCATACATAGAGAGTGGTGCTGGTATTAAGGAAGGTGGTCGTACTGGTTTGACAGCGGTGACTGTTGCGGTTCTTTTCGCAGCCTGTCTTTTCTTTGCTCCGCTGGCACAGTCCGTTCCAGCTTTTGCAACTGCTCCAGCTTTGATTTTCATCGCTACGTATTTCTTGCGTAATATTAAGGATATAGATTGGGATGATGTTTCAGAATATGCACCTGCGGTTCTTGCTGCAATAGTCATGCCGTTAACGTATTCTATTGCGTATGGTATAGCTATAGGCTTTATCGCATATGTGCTCACTAAGGCTCTAAGCGGTAAGATCGATGCGCTGAACCCTGCGTCAGTAGGTTTGGCGATTGTGTCAGTTTTGTTCTTTGTACTTAGCTAATCGAAATATTGTGGGCCAGGTCGATTCAATCCGAGCTGGCCCACAGTGACTTTTAGCACAAGAATGAGTTGCATGAGCTCCCATCCATTCGAACTATAGCTATTTTATATATTAGTTCTGCTATCTCTATTCCAAGGTTTCCTGAACCTACGGCGGTGCATATAATTATTTGTTGTCTTGTTCGACGGTTGGCTAATTTGTTTCTTTTGAGTATGTCCATTCTGTGATTGTGACCTAGGGGATCCAATTTCTATTCTTGGTATGAACTTGCCATAATCAAAATCTGACAAACGTTCCTGTGGGATCGTTGACCCGAGTATATTCTGAACCCTTCGGATCATGCCTATATCATCAGAAGTAACCAGAGTAAACGCCTCTCCGACACTCCCAGCCCGTCCTGTTCTACCTATTCTATGTATATAGGCATCCACGGTATTGGGCATGTCAAAGTTGATAACATGAGTAATTTCAGAGACGTCTATACCACGCGATGCAACGTCAGTCGCTACCAGAATGTCGTATTTCCCGTTCCTAAAACCATCAATTGCCCTGTCCCGCTTATTCTGTGACATGTTGCCCTGCAATGCTACTACGCGATATTTGTCCTTAGAAAGTTGATCTGCTAATCTGCGAGCGCGATGTTTGGTCCGGGTAAATATTAGAACTCTACCTGTAGCGGTTCTCTTTAGAATTTCATCTAATACGGATCTCTTAAGGTCTTCAGATGATGGGTACAAGACGTGGCTTACTGTATCAGCGGGAGCAATCATGTTTACTTCAACAGTTACTGGGTTTCTAAGCATATCTGCAGCCAATGTTCGTATCTCATCAGGCATAGTAGCCGCAAAAAAGAGGGTTTGGCGGTTCTTAGGCAGATAATTAAGAATTTTCCTCACATCAGGTAAAAACCCCATATCACACATGGTATCGGCTTCATCGAGGACTAGTATTTCTACAGATGAGAGATCGATCTCCCTTGACTGGATGAGGTCTAGTAATCTACCCGGACATGCCACAACAATTTCACTTCTACCCTGAGCTGCTTTTATCTGAGGGCCTTTGCCCACTCCTCCATATATAGCAGTGCTACGAATACTGGTATTTCCCCTGAGTTCTATAGCGTTACGATGTATCTGTTCTGTTAGTTCACGAGTGGGGGACAATATCAGCCCACGAATTTTTCCAGGGGGCTGTAGCCGTAGTTTTTCGAGAATTGGTAAGAGGAAACTAGCAGTCTTTCCGGTTCCTGTTTGTGCCATTCCCAATATATCTCTACCCTCTAGAGCCAATGGGATAGTTTGTTCCTGTATTGGTGTTGGTTCTGAGTACCCAGCCACTTTAATGGCGTCAAGCAATGGTTTAGATAGATCTAGTTTTGTGAATTCCAGAGTGATCTCCTTGGCTTCATTGAGCCAAGTAGAACCCTTAGCCCTGTATTTTGTATTACCAAATCCTAATAAGATACAATACTAACTCATTGTACCATGTATGTTATATGGGTTTCATATTAATATTCCATAATACATTGATGGAATATTAATATACTATATTTTGATGTACCTCAAGGTTCTAAATAGTGCGTTATAAGGAGCATGGGCCCTCTTTATAGACATATATCGTAATTTGGCAAGGTGATTCGTGCCTAGTAAACTTCGTGAATGTAATGAAAACTCACAAAAGAATTGGACATGCAGATTAGTTGACTTCGCAGATTATATATTCAGTGGCAATAATTGTTACCTTAGGTCTACTCGCTGGTAGGACAGTAAGGTTTATAAGAATGCCCGCAGTTACAGGCTATTTGTTGATTGGCATACTAATAGGCCCATGGATGGTGGGTGTCGTGGATTACGATACGGTAGATGTACTATCCCATGCATTTACTAACCCTATTCTGGGGGTAATTGCATATATGATTGGGGGGAATGCTTCATTTCAGAACCTTGTCGGTTTAAAGAAGGCGATATTATATATATCAATCGCTGAGGCTGGCATGGCATTCATAATCACTCTATTACTGATCACCTATATTGGGCCAATCTTAATGCCCGAATTATCTCTTGATTTTCGCAGTTGGTTAGTAATGGGTATTGTTATAGGTTCTATCTGTATGGCTACAGCGCCTGCGGTCTCGATGGCTATAGTAGATGAACTAAAGGTGATCGGATCACTTCCTACAGCACTACTAGGAGTTATAGCACTAGACAATTTATATGCGATTGTAGGTTTTTCAATCTGCACATGGATAGCAATTATTATAATAGAAGGATCCGTTTCTACGGACGCAATTGGAGTAGTTCTGGAACAACTATTTTCCATATTAGGGTCAGTACTTTTGGGAGTTGTTTTGGCATATTTCATGTCGTTTGTAGGTCAGATAACTTGGCAAAAGTACCAGAGATTGATCTTGGTTATGGGTATTATTATGGCAAGCTCTCAGATCGCATTAACAATTGGATTATTTCCTATATTAGTTAACTTAGTATTCGGCTTCACTATTGTTAACCTGCAGGCAGATGATAAAGATTACATAGGAGTTATCAAACCTATACAAGAACCAATGTTCGCCTTGTTTTTTAGCGTAGCAGGAGCCCATATGAATCTAGATATGCTAAGATCTGCTGGCATTCTTACGATGTTAATAGTATTAGGCAGGGATGGTGGTAAGATTATTGGCAGTTGGATAGGTGCAGTATCAGCCGATACTACCGGACCAATCAGAAAGTACCTCGGATTTGCACTCATGCCGAAGGCAGGAGTAACTATAGGACTTACTATGTTGATAACTGAAATTCCTCAGCTAGATCCTATAAGCAATATAGCCGTAACGGCTATCCTAGCCTCAACGCTCATTAATGAATTGTCTGCTCCTCCAATATCTAGATTTGTATTGGCAAGGGGCGCTTATACTCGCGATCAGGAATATGCTATCAAGAATAATGATAGGGGAGCCACTATATGATAGCTATTAGACCTAGATTCTTAATAATAGGCATATTCTTATTAGTTTTCGTCTATTTTTTTCTGTCAGCATTTACTGCTTATTCAACTTTCAATGTAGGAAGCAGTGAATCAGATATTACCCCTTCTTCTTATAATCTTGAATTCGAGGAAATTGAAATCCCCTCTTCCGCTGGTGCAAATATTTCAACCTGGTGGATACCTAACGATTCAGAAAAGACAATACTAGTTCTGCATGGTTTAAGAAGCCAGAAAAGTGATGAGAAGGTTTTGAGATATGTCAATGAATTTCATCATTTGGGGTTTTCCGTTGCAGCAATAGATTTTAGGAATCATGGAATATCAGGAGTTGGTGACTTCACATTTGGCATTGATGAGATTAACGATGTTTACGATACGTTGGACTACCTATACGATGTGAAAGCTGTTGAGAAAATTGGTATTTGGGGATTCAGTTATGGGGCTACTACAGCTGTTTTCAGTGGTATGGCATATGAGCCTAGCAATACAAATGTGGAAGTGGTCGGTGTCTTTTCTGATACGCCTTACTATAGTCTTCTAGACCTTCTCACCACTCAGGTGGCGAGAAGAACGCCCATGAATTTATTTATGGCTGACATGTTAAAGCCAGGTATATTGTTGATGACACAGATTCTATATGGTTTCGACTTTAACTCCATCGAGGAAAATTATCTTTCCTTGGATTACATTAACATGCCTACTATTGTTGTGGGATGTAGTGGAGATAAGACTGTACCTTTATATCAGACTACTAGAGTTCATGGGAGCTTGGGCCCTAATGCCGGTTTTTTGGAGTTTGCAGATTGCAATGAGCATGGTGGAGCCTACGACAGTGATCCAGAAAGGTATAAGGCAGAGTTCAGCAAGTTATTTAAGAACTTGTTTGACTAATGGGTTATCTGCAATCAGGGAAAATACCTTGAATTACTGAAGCCTTAGATTGGTATATCTTCTAGGACAGGCCTTCTCGAATACGGACTTCATCTCTTAATTGTGCCAGGTGCTCATCGTAATGATTCGCAACTCTTGCAAGCATATCTAGAGTGGTGATGGTATTACCAGAGAATATGGCGGTTCTAGAAACCTGATCATCTGTTAATTCGGTTGTAATCTTAATGTAGTTCTCGATTTCTTCTAGTAATGCATTTCGTTGTCTTGCCCAAGATGCTTCTGAGTCGTAACCATTAGGGTTGAGATTGGGTGATTCTTCGTTAAGAATTCTCATTACCATACCACTATAACTGCCTGTGCTATGGCCTATCAAATCAGCAATAGACCATTCGGAGCCATTAAACGCAATAGCAGCATTTACATCTGTGCACCTATCATATTCTGCTTTTATGGCATTCAATCTTTCTATTATTTCCTGTTTGCTGTTATTTGGGGATTCATTAGTCATAATATTCTCCTTATCTGATTATTTATTCCCTAATATTGTGAAATTCCTCCAATGGTATCCTATATTCTATCCATAATTTACCTGATAATTATATGGTGTAGGATAATGTCGTCTACTTTGATTCATATTATTGGATTATATAGCGATCGCAACAACTCCAACAACTATTAATAAGGTTGATATAAGTTTAATCATTACTGATTGATTCGATGTATCCTCTCCCAATATACCAACCCATATTTTCGATATCCCGATACTGTAAACCAATGTAAATAGTCCCCTAGTGCCAGCTATAGCAGCAACTAGGGATGCAGGGCCTAAAGACAGAGCCCATAATAGTAAGAAGCTTCCAATCTGAGCAGTGATGAATTGATTTACCATTATCAATTTGAGAGCCGGACTTCTCTTGCGTATCAGAGATTTTACATCTGCAAATGCTTCTGATCTAAATGCGTAACTGATCAGAATTAATCCGAAAGTTACGGTTCTCATACCTTGTGTGTATAAAACCGGCAGTTCCTCAAGGGCAATCTTGCTTGTTACATTAGAGGTACCATAAAAGAATGCTGATAGCATTAGAAGATAAAACGATCGATGTAAGAGTATTTTTGCAGTTCCAGTATCCAGTTTGAGGGATATCAGGATACTTCCCAGAACCGCAGTTATTATACCGAGCCATTGTTGGCTAGATATGGACTCACCTAGCATGATAAGGGCCACTAAAGCTGTAAATATCGGTGAAGATTGTGTTATCGGTACTGTTCGAGATACTTCACGCGTATATAGAACTTTTTGAAGCAAAAGTATAGCAAATGCGATAAGAGCTCCAGAGATGATTGCTATGAGATTTGAGTAGATCGATGTTTTTGTTGGTATACCTGAAACTATGAGCATAATGACACCAACGATAAGCTCTATTATCCCGATTACGAGTATCAAGCTCAGTGGGGTCCTGACATATTTTTGGAAAACAACCTTGTCTGATATACTGATCAATCCCAGACATGCTGAACTTGCCAATGCTATAATCAACCAAGTCATTCGTAATTTAGCCCCTAACTGGTGTATAGTATGCCTTTGTTAGGTTATAATGTGCAATCAACTTTAAATAGAACTACAATACAAAAGGAGTCGATTATGGCTAACGCAAAGCCGAAGAAAGATAAACAGGAAGAAACCGCAGAGGAATTCGTGAAACGTATGGCTACCAAAGGAAGTAAGCGTAACGGTCTCAGAAGACGTATGGGCCACCATCACAAAGGCTAAATAATTGCCTTGTATAGTACTCACAGATTCTGAGGTACACAGATTAGGCTACTGGTAACACTACTGATTCCACTACCTTGACTTCTATTTTTGCAATATGACTGCCAGGAAGATCGCCAAGTTCTGTTCTTTCTGGTGTGGCAAAATATTCGGATTCCTTAGATGCAATTTCTTCTATCGTAGAGAAACTTCTCACCCAGATGAATTCAGATCTATCTAGGTTGGTCCATGCCCCCACAATCGGTATTCCGCATTTCTTATGGATTGGCATTAGTTTTTCTTGAAAAACATTTATCCAGGAATCCATCATCCCTTTGTTGATTGTATATATTCTTATTTGTGAAACCATATCTCTCCTTTTTCTGAAGATAAAATTTCTGGCCACTAAATTATGGGACTATATCTATCCTTATTCCTTGAAGAAACTGTCTACAATAAAATTGAATATCTCTGGCTTTTCAAAATAGACTGAATGACCGGTTTTAGGAACTATAGAGACCCTGGAATTTGGGGTGACTTTGTGAGCTGCATCTATAACAGATACCGGCACGACTTCGTCACCCTCACCAACAACATATAACACAGGAATGGTTGAATTCTGTATCTCGGATAGAGAGACCCAAGATTCGATTGTGTCCCAAATATCTCTCTCAGGTACTCTGGGGGGATTCATTCCACGGATTTGTTCATACAGAAATTGGCCAGATGGATTACCGTCGCGAAATACTTTGTGCGTAGGATGCCTGTTAGTATTTTCTATGGCAAGGTGCTTTCTCATGGCTTCGGTCACTGCTGGCACACTTAGTCCAGCAAAGGTATCAGCCATTACTAACTTGATTACTCTCTCGGGATTTCTGACAGCAAATGGCATACAAGAGTACCCGCCCATTGATTGAGCTACAAGGAATGTTTTATCTATATTTAAAGCATTTAGCAGTTCTTCCATGTCACGCTGGAAAGCATCTGCAAATTCCTTTGTCTCGTCTATACTTTGACCAAATGAGCGCTGGTCAAAAGTAACACATCGGTATTCTTTGGAGAAATATGTAACCTGTTGGTACCAACTCATATGGTTTCCTCCGCCTCCATGGGCAAAGATGATAGGAGTTCCAGTACCAGTCTCCTCATAGTATATTGTGGCTCCTGTGGTTTTTATAGTCGGCATAATAGACTCCTTTTAGATATTGTTTCTTTATATAACCTTATCAGAATCAAGCGATACTATCGAGATATAATAACTCGAGGTTTTAGGGGTGTTGTTCCAGGGTCCTATAATTTCTGCTCTTCATTTCGACTATTGGAACAAAATCACTATAACTACTATGGCGATACCACCTGCCAAGACCGACAGACAACCCATGGTGTTGCGTAATATAAGTCTCTTCTCACAGCTAGGGCAGAAAGTATCTAGATCATCTATTGGGGTACTACATTCCCGACACATCCTTGCCATTTAGTAATCTCCTGATGTTAGTAAGATTATAGCTAGGTTATTGTAACAATCCACTCCCCATCATCATCTAGATGAGGGCTCCAGATAATTGTTTCCTTTGGAGGCTTCTGTGGGCGTAGCGATTTGTATCCGAGATAGGTTATGTATAAAGCGATTGCTATCAATAAATAATTCATTTCATATATGTCACGTATTTATTCTTGTTTTACTCTTATTAACCGGCGCATAGCTCGGAATGACCAACAGCCGTTAGACTGTAAAATCACATGTGCCATATCTCTGCACTCTAATCCACAGCTAGGGCAATCAGCTATGTCTTCGGATATTGGTATGTTGCAATCTGAGTAAGCGCATTGACCAAGATTTAGTACAGCTTGTATTTGGAGATCTAGCCCGCAACCAGATTTATGCTGCAAACGATAGAGTGTTGAGCATTTGGGGCATGTAATATTGACTCTAACAGTAGACTCTGGGGATGCTGCCCAGTTACTGTCTATCTCTAGTGTTTCCTGAACTACGAACTTGCCTTTTCTAGTAAAGTCCCAGATTTCCATAAAACTCATTCCTATAATTGGTTAATGAAGTATAACACTAAGGACTGTTTCAAAGTACGGAATCTCTCTTATGTGGTATTTAGCCCCCCTTGTTTGGCTACAGATTGTTACGTACAATTACACGATGAAAAAATGAAGGTATTTTTGAAATTTATATTTGAAGGCATAGTTTCGGCTAATGTTATTCAGTGGGAAAAAGCTTAATGATTCCAAGAACTTATATTTATTTACCAATCGCATTGATTCTCCTGGTAATTCTTGCTTCTTGTTCATCTACAGATTCGTCGAGTAGTTCTGAGATTGATCAGGCAGATATTCAAGCAACTGTTGATGCAAGGGTTAAACAGCGACTGGGAGTTACTCCAGCGTCCGAAGGTTCAGAAAAACCTGATAAAGTACAAGGTAATACAGATATTCAATCAGGCGACCAAACCAAACCTGATAATGCTTCAATATCGGCTCAAGATGTATATCCTCAAAACATAACTGGTGAAGTTTTAAAGAGACGCATACCGTGGCCTAATGATTTCGATCGGTGTCTAAGTAAAGTAATAGATATGGATTCACTTAGAGGAGTCACGTCTTTCCCTAATGAAGTACATGCCGAGGCAGCTAAATGTCTATCATCCTTAAAAATTGACCCCGAATCACTTATAGCCTCAGAAATGACTGATAGAGGTAGCGGTAGCTCAGGAAATTATCCAGATCCAAATAACAATCAGAAACAGACTGGCAATAATACCCCGGATTATGGAACTTCAGATAAGAATCAGCAGCAACCGGCCCGCGGTAGTGATCAAGGGGCTAAGGCTGGGGATTTTAATCTGGCCGACCGAGATTTAGCGCAGAAATTGTATCCACCTAACATAACTTATGATGTTTTGAACAGGCGTATTCCGTGGCCTGAAGGGTTTGAGGCTTGCATAAGTCAGTCTATAGACATGAATTCTCTTTCAAATCCAGATTCTTGGTCAGGGCAGATACATGATCATTCAGCGATCTGTTTGCTAGGCTTGGATGTGGATCCGATGTCGCTGATTGCCGTTACAGGTGGGGATAATAAACACTCAGGAGATGGTATTCAGCAGCCAGGTCACACTAACCCTCCAGAGCAACTGTATAGTCTCAAAGTTACAAAACAAACCTCTAATTATGCACAGGCAGTCCCAGCATCTAAAACCTCGTTTACTACTGGGCAGGATGCTTCGTTATGGATGTCAGGCTTTGGTTTCAATAAATCAGGCGGTGCCTCCGTATTTAACCACCCAGTTTCCATTGCATCAGATGGCACGAGACTTGCGGTGACAGATAGGAACAATAACCGAATAATGATTTGGAATTCAATTCCTTCTAGTAATGTTCCAGCAGATATAGTGTTGGGGCAACAAGATTTTGAGACACAAATGGAAGGTAGTGGGTTGGATGAATTAGATTTTCCAGGTCAAGTTTCTATGACTCCGGATGGTAAGGTGTTAGTTGCAGATTCAAATAATAACCGGATATTGGTTTGGTCCAGTTTTCCTACTGTTTCTGGGCAGGCAGCTGATTATTCTATTGATCTTGAACCCTTGATAGATACCCTTCAATCATGGCCCTGGGGAGTATGGACTAATGGAGAGAAAGTTGTTGTGGCTGTGACTGGTGGAGGAGATAACGGACAAAGACTTATATTATGGAATTCCTTCCCCAATTCTGGGTCAGTAAAGCCAGATTTACACATTAAGTATGAAGGTATGGGCACACCTCGAATGATAGTGTCAAATGGCGAATATATTCTGGTGGGTGATGAAAACGGTAAGACTGAATGCAGAGATGGTTCTGGGAGTCATATATGGGCTAGTTGGCCTACAAAAACTAATCAGGCTCCTGATGCTTGTCTCTATGGATGGGTCGGAGGCACTATTGTAGGGGATAAATTGATTGCCATACAGCAAGGTGGAGAGACCCTAGCTTTCTGGGATCAGCTTCCAACAACTACTCAAGAAGCGTCTTCTAACAAGCGCGAGGCTTTACCAGGTGTTGGTCATAGGTGGCTAGGCGGAGACGGTAATGATGCTGCATATATTGATGGCAAACTTTTCATAGTGGAATACAACGGTGGCAGGGTAAGTGTATTTGACGAACTTCCTTCTGGGCCTGATGAAAAACCTGATTGGTCTCTAGGTGTAGATTCTCCTGATACCAATCCATACTATGAGGATTGGCTTATACAGAATGGAGTGCCTGGTTCAAATGGCGAAAGGTTATTCGTATCCTCCGGGTTTGACCGATCTCTTTCAGTCTGGAATAAGATACCCGGTGAATCAGGAGCAATACCCGATTTGTTTTATAGGCGATTTGAGAATGCTCCTTGGGATATATCGGTTTTCGACGATACAGTCTTCTTAGCTGGTAAAAGCGGGATATATGGGTGGGAAAATTTCGATGGGACCGGAGCTCTACCCGAGATAGAAATTAGCGATAATATGGGATCAGTAGAGTTAAAAGGGCTTAGAGGAGTGACTTATAACGGACAATATTTCGCCCTCTCCAGTGAGGAATCAGATCAGGTATGGATTTGGGAAGGCATACCTGCAGAAAATGATGAGCCAAAGTACATACTGGACGTACCTGAAGGTCCAGGACGTCTTGATTCGGATTCAGAATGGTTAGTCATTGCAGGTTATCCAGCTGACCAATTTAACGTGAAGGCAATAAGATTTGATGAATTGGCTGACGGTAACCTTAGACATATTCCTCAGCATAACGTGTTTCCTCAAAGTGCGGCATTAACCGAAGTAGGGTTTTTCATAACTCTACAGGGAGATAATCAAGTGGTTGGCTGGAATTCTATTGAGGATGCATTAGCTGGTAAGCCTCCAGACGTTACATTAGGATCTGGGGCTGGTACCAAGGCCAAAGATGCCATAAAGATGGCTAACGCTGTCGACTGGGATGGTTCACATCTCTGGGTTGGTGAGTTTAAGTTTTCGACTAGGATGCTAGCGTTCGCGCCTACTGAGGAATAAGTATCGGGAATCTCGGGGTTTTTTGTAAGAGGAAATACGGCTTATAGGCTAGCCGATCGAATACTTCCGACAACAAAATTTATTATAGTAACGCTTAGGATTAGGACTGCTACTACTATCACTATCCATTTTGGGCTCATGCTATAAACCTCACTACATTACAGAACTGGTGCAAAATGCCATTACCCCAAAAGAAAGAACGCACATTACCAATATACCGAGCCAGATCATCCGGTTAGGCATATATAGCCGTGTCACCTGACCACAACTGTTACAAAGCTTAGCTCCTGGAGACAATACTCCGCTGCAGTTGCTACACTCTGCATCTCCAACGGATGCGAAAACTCTGCGCGTAATCAGTATAAGTAGAACTAATATTAAGACTAGTGCTATTAACGTTTGCAATAGAGGATCCTCCTTACTGCAATGCTATTATAGCAATGTTGTATGACACTATCATTAATCACGCTTTGGCATGATTTCCATAAAGCCAAAATTGGATGACGTGGGGTGAACGAAGAAGTTAGTTCTCCCAGGTAAACGAGTAATCCGTCCCCCATTTGACTCTATCTGGGCGGCGAGAGTGTCTAGGTCATCTGCCTCAAAAGCTAACAGGTAAACGCCTTCACCGTGTGGGTTGAATTCATTTTCGCGAGATTTCATAAGCCTTGCTACAGCAGTATCATCCGAAGAGGATTGTATTAAGCGTAAAACAGTTTCACCATTGTATCCCATAGACACAGAATCGAAATTACCTATGTCGTTATGTTCCCGATTGCCTAATGCTTCCATGCCAAATAGGTTCTTATAATTCTCCACAGCAGAATCCAAATCGTGAACAGCTATGGTGTAATGCTTAAACTTCATCATGATTTTCCTACCTCCTATGCTTTAATTCTATTAGTATTATCTGTCTATGCCGTCTAGGCCACTTTTAATGCCGTCCAATGCCCATTTAGCCCAAGGTATAGTGAAGAATTTGAAACCCTTCGCAACGTAGAAATTTGGATCCATCTCTGGAGGAATAAAGTACATTCCTGGAACAACTCCATGTTTTTTACAGGCTGATGCTATTTTATCCAAGCCCGCCTGATATGTATCTGATGGATAGTCGAGTGGCACACCAAGCTCTATAGAAAGATCGGATGGCCCAACTAGAAGCACATCTATACCAGGGACGCTGAGAATCTCATCGATATTATCTATAGCCTGCTGGGTCTCTATCATTGGAATTATGACTAGTTCTTCATTAACCATATCCAGGTAGGACCTGTAATCTTTGAAGTCCCCCCATTCACCTCGGACACCCGAATTGCTTCGGTCGCCAAGTGGCGAATATTTGCAAGCTCTCACCATGGCTTCGGCTTCGGCTTTGGTGTTTACCATTGGTACTATAATTCCTCTGGCTCCGGCATCCAGGGCGAAGCAAATGAGATCTGCCCTATTCGAACTGACTCGTATAATAGGAGCAGCTTTTTTCCCTATCATGGCTTGTATAGAGGGGTGCAGTTGTTTTGTGTCTACAGCTGCGTGTTGTGTGTCAAAAAGCAGAAAATCATAACCTGCATCAGCGAGCATACCAGTATCTACTGATGGGGAACCTGCAGTTCCCACGACAGTCTTGCCAGCCTTTAACGAATCTTTTATAGAGTTCATTCCATGCAATCTCCAGTTTTAAAATACAGATTCTATTGCCCTTAGATGGTAACCATACTATGGGTTCAGTAACAACAATTATAACCTATAAAATTTGTGGCAATATACGAAGTTACTTATTGTATAATTTTGCTATGAACAGTCGTGAAGATCAGAAGTGCCTAGAATGTGGTTCTTCATTAGATAGTATAAAGTACCATTTGCCACCTCATTCGCAGAAATCAAAAACTAGATTATGTAAGGTTTGTGGCAGCATAATAGGACCAGATGATATAAGAGGGACTGAATCATCTGATAGACGTAAAACTCGTTGAAGTATCCGTAATCCGAATAAATCTGCAACACATCCCAACATATACTGGATTGTAATGATTTAGCAAGAATGCTGTCGAAAGTACCACAATAATCATTTTAATTGGTGTAAAATTAGTATTGGCACAAATACAAATCGTGCATAAATAAACTGAAAGGTTGAGGGGCTGATTATGAGACTTACTAGAGGGTTTCTTTTGTTATTGTCTACGTTATTGCTGATTGCGGTCGTTGCGTGTGGAGGGGATGATCCAACGCCTGTACCACCTACGGCGACAGCAGTACCAGCAGCGACAGAGGCGCCAGCGCCAACAGTGGCACCAGCGCCAGAAGTTCAGACAGTTAAGATTGGATTACTGAGTCCACAGACAGGTCCTATTGCACAATA
>CEUS01075925.1_pt1 | contig 17097 bp, 15 predicted proteins | sample 427031 | NCBI WGS metagenome assembly CEUS01 (sample SAMEA2622837, study PRJEB7988) | marine metagenome | biome: marine biome (ENVO:00000447); feature: marine epipelagic mixed layer (ENVO:xxxxxxxxx); material: "saline water (ENVO:00002010), including plankton (ENVO:xxxxxxxx)" | depth 140 m | reverse complement strand
CCAATACGTATAGCCGAATTTGGCACAGTTTATCGTTACGAACGAAGTGGGGTTTTACACGGTATGCTAAGGGTTCGAGGTTTTACTCAGGATGATGCCCACGTATTCTGTACCCCTGACCAAGTTACTGAAGAAATAGAAAGACTGTTGGATCTGGTGGAAGAGATGCTCTCAGCTTTCGGGTATCCGTATACTATTGCACTGGCTACCAAACCCAAGGAAAAAGCATTGGGAACCGATGAAGAATGGGAGTCAGCTGTGAATACACTTGCTGAAACTTTGAAATCCAGAGGGATATCATTTGAATATGATATGGGAGGGGGGGCGTTTTATGGTCCCAAGCTTGACTTTAAGCTCATCGATGCCATAGGGCGACAATGGCAAGGTCCTACAGTGCAGTTAGATTTTAATTTACCGGAACGCTTTGGCCTTGAGTACATAGGTGAGGATAACGAACGTCATCGTCCCATAATGTTGCATCGAGTTCTGGTTGGATCTATGGAAAGATTTGTAGGTGGTCTTATTGAACACTATGCAGGATCCTTTCCTCTGTGGCTAGCTCCTGAGCAGGTCAGGGTATTGCCAATCTCGGAACAATTGACTGACTCCGCTGAAGATTTTGCCAGGAAATTAAGGAGTGTTGGTATCAGAGGAACGGTGGCTGATAGGGAAACTCTTAGCTATCGGATACGGAATGCAGAATTGAGTAAGATTCCTTATATGGTAGTTCTTGGTAATCGCGAAATAGATAGCGGTACTGTTGCAGTTAGGAAACGAGGGATCCGTGTTGAAGAAAATTGGGAAAGTGATGAGTTTGTCGATCGACTTTTGAAAGAGATAGGCAACAAGGTGCTTGATTAAGAATAGAGAGAGTTGCATCAATCTTACTGTTCTAATTTTAGATTTTTAAATGCATGCTAACCTTGACTGGTTCCGTAAACTCGGTGATTTTTCTCGGATCCTGAAATATCATGGCATAGAAAAAAACTGAAGCGAATCGTAAGATGCGGTTCCACCTTTCGGTTTCATAAAAAAATATGAATACCACAGGGTCGAAGATAGCTGATGACTGGAGGAGTATCTTTAGTCATCCTTGATTCTTGTGGCTCGGGTTGGTCCGGGCTTTTTTGTTTCGGATAAAATAGTTTTTTCTATTATCAGATTTACTGGGATTTTATTAAGGAGAGGAAGATTAGAGAACAGAAAACCCGTATAAACGATCAGATTCGAATTAGTCCGGTTCGGTTGATTGACGAATTGGGGAATCAATTAGGGATTGTTTCTATAGAAGAAGCATGTGATTTGGCTCAAGACAGAGGTTTAGATGCGGTAGAGGTATCTCCTGATTCTCGGCCTCCTGTAGTAAAACTGATGGACTATGGGAAGTTTAAGTATGAGGCACAACGTGCCGCCCGAGATGCCAAAAAGAAACAGCATCACGTACAGGTTAAGGAAGTGAAGTTTCGCCCTGGAATTGAGGATCACGACTATGAATTTAAAGTTCGCCATGCTCGTCGCTTCTTGAGTGAAGGGAACAAAGTAAAATTGACTATGATGTTTAGAGGGCGGCAGGTGGTTCATCCTGAATTAGGAAGAGAAGTTCTCAGTCGAGTCACCAAAGATCTTGCGGATATGGGTAAAGCTGAATCTCAGCCAAGCTTGGAAGGTAGGACCATGTCAATGGTTCTTTCTCCTCTTAAATAAATGATCTTATAAGAGGTTTGGTTTAATGGAGCAAATTAAATGCCTAAGATGAAGACTAATAGAGGTGCGGCTAAGCGTCTTCGCCTGACTGGATCGGGTAAGATCCGTCGCAGGCGTGCTAATAAAAGCCACATACTTACTAAAAAATCACAAAAAAGAAAACGTCGCCTTCGTTCCGCAACCTTGATCAGTAAATCAGACGACAAGAGAATGAGACGGCTTATCCCAGGTTTCTAAGTAAATAATAGGCGAAAGGAAGGGTTCTGATGCCTAGGGTGACATCATCCCCAGCTCGCAACAAGAGAAAAAAGAAGATCTTTAAAGCTGCCAAAGGATATTTTGGTGGCAGGAAAAACCTGTATCGTACGGCTAAGGATGCTGTTGAGAAGGGGTGGGAGCATGCGTACCGAGATCGGAAAAATAAGAAACGTAGTTTCAGGCGTCTCTGGATTACTCGTATCAATGCTGCTGCTCGTGAAAATGAATTATCCTATTCTCGTTTAATGAATGGGTTAAAGCGTACTGGTATAGATCTGGATCGTAAGGCTTTGGCGGATCTTGCCGTACGCAGCCCTGAAGCTTTTAGTGCTTTGGCGGACCGTGTCAAAGAAGAACTAGAGGTACAATAGTTTACTTATCCTATACAATAGTATACCAGGGGCTTCACGACAGTTAAGTTGTGAAGCCTTTTACTATTGACGCCTATAGGTATAACAGACGTAAGTTGTTGTCTTTAATGGAAGTCGACACATTTATATATGAACGATTCTAACTCTATTCTCAAAGCTCTTAAGGCCCTCGAAGCTGAAGCCCTGGATGCGATAAAAACAGTTTCAGAAACAGATGACCTAGAGAGATTACGCATCACATACATGGGCAGGAAAGAGGGGTCCCTGTCCGTGTTACTTCGCGAATTAAGCACTTTGGATTCTTCAGAACGCCCCGCAATTGGTGCCGAAGTCAATCGTGTTAAAGATATAATTCAAAATGCTCTAAAAGAAAAAAAGAGCGAGCTAACTCCTGCAGACCTTATTGCCGACTCTATAGAAGACCTTACTCTGCCTGGACGTTTTAGGTGGATGGGTGGAATTCACCCAGTTAATCAGGTAATCGATGAGATCTGGCAGATTTTTCGAGGATTAGGTTTTACACGTGTCCGTGGGCCTGAAGTTGACGATGAATGGTATAACTTCGAAGCCTTAAACACACCGCTTGATCATCCGGCAGCTGATGAACAGGATACTATATACTTAAATATTCCTTCACCAGAGTATCTTACGTCGCCGTTACTCCGAAGTCACACTTCTCCAGTACAGATTAGAGTTATGGAGAGCTATGAACCTCCGATTAGGATATTGGCTCCGGGGATGGTTTATAGGAGAGACACATCAGACGCTACACACACACCAGCTTTTGCTCAAATTGAAGGCTTGGTCATTGATGAGGGCATCACGTTCTTAGATTTCAAAGCTACCTTAGCTGAATTTGCACGCAGATTTTGGGGTCCAGACACAAAGATACGTTTTCGACCATCATTCTTTCCGTTTACTGAACCCAGTGCTGAGGTTGATGTAAAACGCCAGCTTACTATGCGAGACGGCACCAAGGTCGAATCCGATTGGATAGAAATTATGGGTGCTGGTATGGTGGACCCCAATGTACTCGAGAATGTTGGTTACGATGCCGAGCGATATACTGGATTCGCTTTTGGGATGGGACCTAGTCGAATTGCACTTCTGAAGTATGGGGTATCTGATCTTCGTTTATTTTTTGAAAACGATACCCGTTTCCTGGCACAATTCTCTCGCGGACCATTAGGATGAATATCTCTTTGTCTTGGCTTAGATCTATGGTGTCCGATATGAATATCGGCATCGAAGAGATATCAGGTAAACTTGCCAGCAGAGGGCTCCCTGTGGAGAGCATCAGACATCTGGGTGTTGGATTGGAAGATATTGTTGTGGCCAGAGTGGAATCAGTTAACCAGCATCCTAACGCTGATCGTCTGTCCATCTGCGAAGTGAACAACGGAAAAGATATTCTACAAGTTGTGTGTGGAGCTGAGGTGATACACGTCGGGGGGTATTATCCATTTGCAGGCGTGGGTGTGACTTTGCCAGATGGCCTGAAACTCAAAAGAGTGAAGATTCGTGGTGAATATTCCAACGGGATGCTCTGTTCTGAGAAAGAGCTTGGTTTGGGGCCAGATCAACAGGGGATCATGCATTTAAAGGGCAAGGTTCATCTTGGTCAGATTCTTACGGAAGCCTTAGCGATAGATGACGTATGTTTAGATGTAGAGGTGACTCCCAATCGGGGAGACTTACTTTCTCATTTAGGTGTGGCCAGGGAATTGGCCCCAGGTGGAGACAGGGAGATTGTGTTGCCTGAAATCCCGGGTGCTCCTGTGTTTGATTTTGAAGTCAAAACCGAACAATCGGAGGTCAGTCATGCTGAAGTCAGTATACGCATTGATGAGCCTGAGTTATGTCAGCGATTCCTCGGTGTCATTGTTCGTGGCCTGAAGGTAGGGCCTTCTCCAGAATGGTTAGTTAGCCGGCTGCATTCAGTAGGCCAAAAATCAATAAATAATGTTGTCGATGCTACAAACTATGTGATGCTAGAGATGGGGAATCCCATGCATGCATACGACCTAAAAAAACTAGAAGGGTCTCAGTTGATAGTTCGAAGAGCTAAGGATGGAGAAACGATACAGGCTTTGGATGGTTTGGATTATGAACTCAACAACATGGGGGGGACAATGTTATTGATTTCTGACGTGTCTGCCTCACAAAATATTGCTGGCATCGTGGGTGGGATGCAGTCAGCGGTAACTGAAGACACTAAGGATATCTTGCTAGAATGTGCTCTTTTTGAACCAAAATCGATCCGGCGGAATCGTGGGAAACTTGGTATATCTACGGACGCCAGTTATCGGTTCGAGAGAGGGGTCGATCCTGAGGGGCATCTTCCAGCTCTAAGGAGGGCCCTGGAAGTTATCCTGGCTACTGCAGGTGGTAAAATAGACGGACCTGTTATGGAAGTGTTGCCAAACTCTTGGAGTCCACCTGTTTTGACACTTCGATTATCTCGAATCGAACAAATACTTGGTGTACCTTTTGAAATCAAAGATATCGAGAGGTTGCTTCAACCTTTGGGATTCGATGTTAAGGCCGATGGCAATGGTGAGCTTAGTGTAATTGTGCCTGGGTATCGTAGTTATGATGTAACGCGTGAAATAGATCTTATCGAAGAGATTGCTCGCACCCATGGGTATGACAATTTCCCTGATAAAATGGGCAAATTTAGACCGACAAGTGTACCAGACAATCCGATTTTTCAGCTCGAAGATAAATTGAGAAATGTTTTATCAAGTGCCGGGCTCCTGGAAGCTAGAAACTCGGCCTTTGCTCCTGAATCTGAAGGAGTAGTAGAGCTTAGCAACCCGATATCTAAAGAGGAAAGTTGTCTGAGGAGTGCGATGCTCCCGGATCTCGTACGCTGTGCAGAGTATAATTTTGCTCGTGGTATTCGGGATATCAGATTGTTTGAAATCGGGACAGTCTTTGATTGGTTGTCTATGTGGGAGTTCTCTCCCCTTGAGGGTCTCAATGTGGCGCTAGTCGTTACGGGACTCCAGCGACCGCCTCATTGGTCTGAAGAAATTAACGAAATAGATCTTTGGACTTTGAAGGGACTTCTAGAAGAAACCGTAACTTCATCGGGATGGGCTACGTTCTCTGTAAATCCAAAATCTGAAGTTATAAGATCACGAGCAGAAGTTACTGAAGATAATGTTGTCGAAGAATGGCGAAGGACCAGCAAAAGTTATGACCCCCAACTCTATCATCTGGGAGTTCACACATTGGAAGATGATGGTGATGGCCACTATATAAGATGGCAATTTGTCGTGGATCAGTTGTTTGTGCCTTCCACTGCGTTAGTTATATCAAATGAAGACGGTGGCACTATTGGGCTTGCTGGCCAGATTGATCCTAATCGGATAGATGCTCCAGCTTGGGCGGGTCCTGTTTGGGCTATGGAACTTTGTTTGCCCACAGAAATCGAAATTGATACCCCCTCCACATTGCGTCCCATCTCACAATTCCCGGGTATGGAACGAGACTTAGCTCTTCTCGTGCCCCCCAATACTTCGTCAAAATCCATTTTTGAGTGTATACGTGAATTAGGTGGCGAAATCTTAGAAAAGATTGTCATTTTTGATGTTTATCGGGGCGAGGGAATCGGAGATCATGAACGCTCTTTTGCTTTCCGGCTCCATTTTCAGGCTTATGATCGGACATTGACTGATGGGGAAGTAGATGGATCCATAGGAGAGATTACCAGGGGACTATTGGAGAATCTAGGTGTCGAACAACGAATCTAAAAAACCAAACTCTACTCCTTCTGAAGCTATGGAAAGATTAACAAAGTCAGTTTCCTTAGTAGTTGCAGAAATTAGTAGACTTAAAGGAGAAATCACTCAGGTGAATGATCAGAGTGATGATCTGAGAGAATTGGTTCGTAGTGTGACAGATGGTGATGTAGATCCACGTGAAATGTCAGATCGGATACACATTCTAGAGGAAGATAATCAAGATTTGCGAAATCGATTAAAAAGGGGCGCAGAGGTGGCGGAACGTCTCCTGGCAAGGATTAATTTCCTGGAGGGTCAGAAGTGAGTGTAGAAAAAAAATCAGTTACTGTAAGGATAGCGGGTGAGGATTATAATATTCGTTCTAGTGCCGATGAAGAGCATACTAGGCGTTGTGCCCAACATGTGGACGAACGATTGCGGGACATCAAGAAACAGGTTGGTATTTTGGAAGCGCATAAGGCTGCCATCCTTGCTGCTCTCTCCATAACTGACGAGCTGCTCCAGGGCAAAGAAACTTTTGAACTAATCGATGCTGATCTGGTATCAAATATTGATAGCCTTACAGAAGAACTAGAGGCTGCCATTGTTGGGGATTGATAACTCCCCCCTTGGCAGATTGAATTAAATGATGAATCATATGGAGTTGTTGTTTGGTAAACTTAAATCCAGTTGTTTTTCTTTGTAACTAATAACCACATGCAGGCACTTGTTGATTGGTGTCTGATTTTGGAGTGAATAAATGGATCCGCTGGGCATTGTACTGGCGGCGGCTGCAGTATCCTTATTTGGGATCATAGGGTATGTAGGACGTGGGTTAATTGAACAGTCGCGTCAGGATAGAGCACGAGAAGCTGCCGAAGATGAGGCATCTGTAATCTTAGATCGTGCTAAAGAAGAAGCAGAAAATTTACGTAAAGTAAAGATATTAGAAGGAAAAGAAGAGGTCTTTCAGCTTCGGGAATCGTGGAAAAAAGAGGAGCAGCGTCTAACTGAGCGTGTGGATATGATAGACCGCCGCTTTAATGCTCTGAATGAAAAAGAAAAAACCCAAGATCAACAAGGAAAGTATCTCGACAGGAGAGAAAAAGAAATCGTTGATCGAGAGGCTGAGGCTGATTCTGCTCGTGCTGAAATTCATACTCGACTCGAATCATTGTCGGGGATTTCGAGGGAAGACGCCAAGCAGCAATTGATTCAAAGCTTAGAGGAAGAAGCAAAAGCTGATGCTGCTAATAGCTTGAGGAATATTAAAAAAGAGGCTGAACGTAAGGCTGATCAAGAGTCTAAGATGATTTTGGGTCTTGCTATACAACGGATGGCAGTTGATCAGACTGCAGAAATGACAGTATCGGTCGTTCAGTTGCCTTCCGACGACATGAAGGGTCGTATCATTGGCAGAGAGGGACGTAATATACGATCGTTCGAACAAGCCACTGGTATAGATGTGATAATCGATGACACACCAGAGGCAGTAGTCTTGTCAGGTTTTGATCCCGTCAGAAGAGAAACTGCACGAATGGCATTACAGATGCTCGTCGAAGACGGAAGGATACATCCAGGGCGAATTGAAGAATTGGTAGCTAAGTGTAGGAGGGAAGTCGACAAATCTATGACAACAGCTGCTGAGGAAATCCTCTATGAACTTGGAATACACAACGTTCATCCTGAGATCGTAAAAGTTTTAGGTCGACTAAAATTTAGAACGTCATACGGGCAGAACCAGCTCCAGCACGCCAGGGAGGTAGCTCTATTAGCAGGAAATATGGGGTCAGAAATGGGCCTGGATGTAAATATTATAAGACGAGCTGGATTACTGCATGATATAGGGAAAGGGCTTACGCACCAAGAAGAGGGTAGCCATGTAGACCTTGGTTATCGTCTTTGTAAGAAATATGATGAATCGGATATTGTACTTAATGCCATCAGGGCGCATCACGATGAAGAGCCCCATCATTCTGTCGAAGCTTTCCTTGTGACGGCTAGCGACGCTATTTCTGGATCTCGTCCTGGTGCTCGTCGCGAGATGTTCGATGGATACGTCAAACGCTTGGAAAAATTAGAAGAATTGGCTATGGAAAATCCTGGGGTTGAGCGTTGTTTTGCTATTCAGGCTGGACGTGAAATTCGTGTAATGGTCGAACCAGACAAAGTCACGGACAAAGAGATGGCTGATATATCTAAAACAGTAGCGAGTAGGATCGAAGAAGAACTTCAGTATCCAGGTGAGATCAAAGTTGTGGTGATCAGGGAAACCAGGGCTACCGATTTTGCGCGCTAATCCAAGTTCAACGGAAATGATTAGATGAGGCACAAATAGGATGTCTAATGTCTGCTGAAATCATATCAGGTAAAGAGACAGCTGCTTCCATCCGGGAAAATCTTAATAAACGTGTAATGGAATTAAGGGAGTCTGAAATTACTCCTGGTTTGGCAGTGGTCTTGGTCGGAGACGATCCTGCCAGCAAAGCCTATGTCGGAATGAAAGACAAAGCTGCAACAGAAATAGGGATTTACTCACGTCAGATCACTCTATCCAAAGATGTCAATGAAGATGAATTGCTTGGTGTTATATCAGGATTGAACTCTGATCCTGATATCCATGGAATCCTGGTGCAGCTTCCGCTTCCAGTACATATAGATGAATCTAAAATTCTTATGGCCATAGACCCTGACAAAGACGTGGACGGGTTCCATCCTATCAATGTTGGACTTTTGGCTACAGGTGACAAAGATGTCCTTGCACCCTGTACTCCTCAGGGTGTAATAGAGATGCTTATGCGTAACGGGCACGATCCTGCTGGAAAGCACGTAGTAATTGTGGGAAGATCTAATATTGTAGGACGTCCATTGGCATCACTGCTTTTACGTAAGGTGTCCGGAGGCAATGCCACAGTCACTGTAGCTCATAGTCGCACTCCAGATTTAGGTAATGTCACTCAAAAAGCTGACATACTCGTTGTGGCTATAGGGATCCCTGAATTCATTAAGAGAGATATGGTCAAGCCAGGAGCTGTGGTAATCGATGTGGGGATCAACCGGGTCGAAGATGCAAAGCACGAACGTGGTTATCGCCTTACAGGTGATGTGCATTTCGATGAAGTGAAAGAAGTAGCATCAGCTATCAGTCCTGTGCCAGGAGGCATGGGGCCGATGACGATTGCGATGTTGCTATCAAACACGGTGGATGCTGCGATTAGATCAGCTAGAGATAGAAATTGAAATACCTTCGAATGCTCTTATGGAAATCACAATAAGATGACAACCCCACGTATTTGGAGTGTATCTGAAGTCAACAAGGCTGTAAAAAAATTGCTTGAAAGTAGCATCGAGAGCGTGTTGGTCTCAGGTGAAGTCGCCAATTGGACTCGGGCCCGGTCTGGGCATTGTTATTTTACATTGAAGGACGATAAGGCTCAGATCCGTTGTGCAATGTTTCGTCTGGCAGCAGCAGCTTTACCTGCTGATCCTGAACAGGGGATGAATGTCAGGGCTTTTGGAGTGTTGTCAATTTATGAAGCAAGGGGTGAATATCAGCTCGTTGTACAACACTTAGAGGCAGAATCTAAAGAAGGGCTTTGGCAATTAGCTTTCGAGAGAGTGAGAGACAAGCTTGATGCTGAAGGGCTACTGGCTATTGAAAGAAAAAGGTTGCTCCCGAATTTCCCTAAGTCAGTAGGAGTTGTCACATCTATTGCTGGGGCGGCCTTGCATGATATCACAACTGTTATGCAACGTCGTGCTCCTTGGACTAGGATTATTGTGAGAGATACTCGTGTCCAGGGAGAAGGTTCTGAAGCAGAGATTGCCGGAGCGATTGAGGTGTTAGGAAATAGTGGGTTGGTTGATGTTTTAATTATTAGTCGTGGTGGTGGGTCTCTTGAAGACCTTTGGTCATTTAATAGTGAAATAGTGGCGCGTGCAATTGTTAATTGTAGGGTTCCAGTGATTTCGGCTGTGGGTCATGAAATAGATGTCACAGTTGCGGATCTTGTTGCAGACTATCGTGCTCCCACTCCTTCAGTAGGGGGAGAGGTTGCAGTTCAGGATGTGGAAAGATTGGGAGATCTTCTTGTATCTAACACAGAGAGGATGAAGCGAGCGTTACTTGACGATTGTCTAAGAAAGTATGAATTACTTGTAAATTTGATGGATAAAGTGCGCAATTCCATTTCGATTATTACTAGGTTTCGAAAAGAAAATCTTGATCGAGTTGGTGACAGGATGGAAGTTGCTACACGGAAATTCGTATTGGCTCGAGCTCTGCATCTTACTGAGGTGTCTAGCAAGATGGACATCCTGTCTCCATTGGCTACTCTGAGTAGGGGTTATGCTTTGCCCCAAGATCATTCTGGAAAGATCTTACGTACTAAAAGTGAGCTTAATCCTGGTGTGAATTTCTCACTTCGAGTTTCAGACGGTAAGGTTCCGTGCGAGGTAACTAAAATAGAATAACTTAAATAAAGTTATTTAGTGGCTTGGTAAATATTATTTATAGGTAACTAACTCAAGGAGCTTTCCATCGTTATTCCAGCAAACCATCAAGATGACCGAGAAGAGGATAAGCCTCTTTGTCTGGAGGATCGATTGCAGCGTTTGGAAGAAATTGTTCGATCTTTAGAAAGCGATGATATAGATCTTGAAAAAGCTCTATCGATTTTTGAAGAAGGAGTTGAACACGTACGGAATGCGGAAAATGTGATAAGGAATGCCGAGCTCAAAGTTGACGAACTCTTGGGTCCTCCAGGCGAACATACCACACGACCCCTAGAAGACATGTCGGAATGACCGATAATGCATATTTCGATCTTGAAGATTTTTTATTTAAAGAGAGGGCAGAAGTAGAAAAAGCTCTTGGGCGTTCTCTTAAATATCTCGATCGATATCTTCCTGTGGGTCTTGCGAAACCTGTTCGGGATGCTGTTATGGCAGGAGGCAAGAGGCTTAGACCAATCCTCTGTGCTTTAGTGTATCGCAAATGTGGGGGGCAGATTGGGCCAGCAGCATATGACCTCGGTGTATCTATAGAATTGATTCATACCTACTCTCTGATGCATGATGATCTACCGTGTATGGATGATGCTCAGCTTCGACGAGGTTCCCCTACAACTCATAAAATTTATGGCGAAGAAATAGCGGTCCGTGCAGGACTTGCCCTTATTCCGGCCGCATCACTTCAGGCTATCCGTGCCATTCGGGAGTTGGGGTGTGATGAAAAAATATCTCAAAGTATCCTCATTGAACTTAACTGTGCTGCTGGAGCAGGGGGGATGGTTGGGGGTCAGTATCTAGACCTTATGGCGGAAGATTTGATGTTAGACTCGGATAAACTTAAAAATGTCCATCGTATGAAGACGGGAGCCCTGTTGACTACATCTTTGGTTATGGGAGGTTTGGCTGCATATGCTTCTGAAGATAAGATCACTGGTCTTAAGAAATATGGGAGAGCAGTTGGGCTCGCATTTCAAATAACTGATGATATTCTAGACGAAACTTCTTCTTCTAAAGATTTAGGTAAAAATCCTAGTGACGGATTGCTCGATAAGGTCACCTATGTTTCTATTCATGGAGTTGAAGAGTCCATGCGGATGGCCAGAGATCTTTCCGATGAAGCTGTGGGTGTTCTTCGTGAAGCGGGCATTGAATCTCCTGAGCTTAATGCTATTGCTAGATATATTGTGGAACGGAAATTGTAGTTTAGTATTGTGAGTTAAAATCCCTAAACATTATCCTCATAATATGCTGATAAGTGTACTCGTTAAGGGTTCAAAGGTATGTTATGAGTATAGAATGATTCACCTCAACCATTTAAATACGTGACTCTCTTAAACTCAATCAAAAGTCCTGGGGATATCCGTTTGTTGTCCAGAGACCAGTTGGGTGGCCTAGTCGATGAAGCTAGGGATCGCCACATCGACGTAATCTCTAAAATAGGAGGCCATTTCGGAGCTAGCCTTGGTGTTGCTGAAATCACCGTGGCTCTTCATTACACCTTTGATACTCCCCGGGATAAGTTGATCTGGGACACAGGTCATCAATGTTATATACACAAAATTTTGACTGGTAGAAATGATCGACTGTCTACTATAAGACAAAAAGATGGCTTAGCTCCTTTCCTTAGGCGGGACGAGTCGGAATATGATCACTTTGGTGCAGGGCATGCAGCCACATCAATTTCGGCGGCCCTGGGCACCGCTATAGCACGAGATTTAAAAGGAGATGATTTTAACGTAGTTGCGATTATTGGTGATGGAGCTATGGGGTCTGGGTTGGCCTATGAGGCGCTCAACAATGCAGGGCACACGGATCGTAACTTGATTGTTGTCCTTAATGACAACAATCATTCCATAGCCCCTAATGTTGGAGCTCTGAATAAATACTTAACGGAAGTCATCACACATCCACTTTATAATAAAATTCGTGACGAGGTTAAAGATTTGCTCGCAAAAGGCCCTGGCGGTGTTAAGGGTCTTTTGAGGCAGATGGCTGGTCGGGCAGAGGATAGTGTAAAAGGATTTTTTGTACCAGGTATGTTGTTCCAAAAATTGGGGTTCCGTTATATCGGTCCTGTGGATGGTCACGATATCGATGCTCTCGTCGATGTTTTTTCTGCAGTTCAATCTCTTGATGGCCCAATTCTTATCCATGCTGTAACTCAAAAAGGGAAAGGATTTTATTTAGCTGAGGAAGATGCTTATAAATGGCATGCGGCATCACCTTTCAACAAAATTTCTGGAGAAGCTAAGAACAAATCGAGTGGATTGCCGCGCTACCAAAAAGTATTTGGACGAGGATTGAAAGAACTTGGAGAGATTGATGATAGAATTGTAGCTATTACGGCTGGCATGCCGGATGGCACCAGCACCGATATCTTTGAGCAAGCTTTCCCAGATCGATATTTTGATGTGGGGATTGCAGAAGCCCATGCTGTGACTGCTGCTGCCGGGATGGCTACACAAAAAGGTATCAGGCCTGTAGTCTGTATCTATTCTACATTTCTGCAGAGAGCCTTTGACAGTATTGTTCATGACGTGGCACTTCAGAATCTGCCTGTAGTTTTTTGTATGGATCGTGCTGGTATTGCTGGCCCAGATGGGCCTACCCACCATGGTGCTTTTGATATCCCTTATATGATGACAATTCCTGAAATGACTGTTACTGCTCCAAAAGACGGTGCGGAAATGTTAGCCCTTGTACGTCTAGGGATCGACTATGAAGACGGACCTTTCTCTATACGTTGGCCTAGGGATTCTGTGCCGGCAGAAGTGCCTCACGTCAATGATATCCCCGAGATAGATTACGGAACCTGGGAAATCTTATATCGAGGATCAGACATAGCCTTTCTTGCAACAGGAACTATGGTGGCCGAAGCTCTTAAGGCAGCCGATATTTTGGCAGTCGAGGGGATTCGGGCTACGGTAGTCAATTGTCGCTTTTTGAAGCCACATGATGGTGAAATTCTCCAGGAGGTAGTCAGTAGGCATCAGAACGTCATAACCCTAGAAGAAGGGGCTGTCTTAAATGGTTTTGGGGCTTACATCGTTCGTGAGATTAATTGCCTGGATGTTGGACATCAGGTATATGTGAGTTGCCTGGGTATTCCAGATCGATTTGTAGAACATGGCGCACGAGATGTTTTGCTTCGAGAGGCAGGACTTGATTCTGAAAAAATAATTGCTGAAACAAAAATCATGCTTGGTGGCATTGCTTACTCTCCATCTGCGGAGACTGCGTGACAAACAAAGATAAATTTGAACGTATTGGTGTGCTTGGATGCTCTGCAGTGGGGCCCACTCAAGAAGCTTTGCTTGACTGTATTGAACGTCTACTCCTGTTTGCTCAAAATCACAAGCTCAAAATTTACTTTGAAGAACGTCTTAATCTTACAGGCACACTCCATACCTTAGACCTCGACGATCATCCGGTCGATTTGCTTATTGCTGTAGGGGGTGATGGTACCCTTCTAAGGGCAGGACGTATGGCTGCGGGCAGGGAAATACCAGTTCTTGGGATAAATATTGGCCACCTCGGTTTCCTGGCAGCTCTGCCTCATCTTGAGATGGATGATCGCCTCATCCGTGTTCTGGATGGAGATTATGTTCTGGATAGGAGGTTCATGGTAGAAGCCAGAATTGTTAATAATGATGATGCAGGGGATAATCTTTTTTTAGCATGGAATGACTTTGTTATTCACAAGCGTGGGGTAGCCGAGGTCACTCGCCTGAATTTACGTGTTAGAGATGATGAAGGATGGCAGGATGTTGGTAGTTTTTCTGGCGATGGGGTAATCGTATCTACACCTACGGGATCTACTGCGTATTCACTGTCAGCGGGTGGGCCTATTGTGGTTCCATTGGTTGAATGTCTCATCGTCACTCCGATTTGTCCCCATACACTAGCAATGCGTCCTTTAGTTATTCCTGCAAATCAAGTCCTGCAAGTTAGCCCTCTTGAAAGAGCAGATGAGCTGGTTTTGACTGCTGATGGACAGATGGTTTCTGACTTTGTTGTGGGCACCGAAATTCATATCACTCGTTCTGATGTGGAAATTCCACTAGTACGTTTTGCTGATCAAAACTTTTTTGGGGCACTGCAGAAGAAACTTAATTGGGCTGCCCGTCCATCAGGATGAATCTGGATGTTTTTTAATTCCAGATTTTTTTGAATAACCTTAATCCAAATTCAATACGATCCATCTTAGGGGTGAGCCCCCCTCCTCCCGACACGCTCCTGCGAAGCAATAATCTGGCTTCGGTAGGTCGCCCCTTACCATTCTGTAGGGTGGAGTAGACAACGCCGATTCCGATATCCAATAGATCTTGTCCGGTTTCCAGTTCTAATAGGCTAACGTCTGATGATGAATTTGTGCTTATGGATTCATAGGAATCCATGTTTTTTGAAAAAGCTGTCAAATCTAAGGCTACGGACATAACATCGGTAAGTTGAAATCTTGGGGTTAGGCGTAGCTGTAGGTAATTGCCGGGTTTCCAGCGAACAATTTGAGTTGTCTGGAGAGATGGGAAAGCTTCGTCTGGACTTGATATTCTGCGTGGGACTAGAGTTGAATAAGAAAATCCGTAACGTATTTCTCCCCATATACCTAAGCGATTCACATTTAACCCGCCAAATAAGTTCACCTCCAAGTCGTTCTGTCCATCGCCGCTTCCTTTATCTATGAAATTTTCAGGTAAATCAACTTTACCTGTGCCAAGACGAATAAGGCTGCCTGCACCGATTTGATAGTTAATATCAGAATGCGTTCTGTATTCTCCGTCATTTTGTTCAGAGCCCCAGAGTCTAAAGTTGGCGTAGAGTTCGACGTCGCCCATTTCCCACAAGCTACGCCATGAACTAAATGGTGCACCGGTTACGCCGTATCCAGGATTGGTAATAAGATTTCCGTATTTACCTTCATTGAGAAGTTCAGTAGCTAGCGGAATGTTATTTGGAAATGGCACCCCCAGGCCTTGGTGCGCAGCCATGAGAGTTTGTACCCGATACTGGAGGGCGTTTCCTGTGACGGTTCCTTCTAAGGGGAAGACACCATGAGAAGTGAAGGCTCCAACAATAGCACTTTGAAATTCTTGGCTTTCTGCAAGGAGTGCGGAAGATTCAATACAGTTTGATGATGACGGATTGGATGAACACAGATTTTTTGAGATATTTTTGAGACTTGCTTCAGCTGCAAGCAGTTCTCCTAAAAAATTATCTACTCTAATGGGGTCACTGGCAGAGGGGGTGATTCCGGCGTTAGCTCCGCTAGGGTTGAATGTTGATGCTACTTCCGCCCTGCGTTGAGAAAACGGCACCATAACCCCTACACTAAGCCAACTGGATATTCCAATATCTATGCGTATGGGAAGCCAGACAGCACTTTGAGTTATGACAGCCTTGCTGGACCCCAGGATAAATGGTTCAACTTCTACCCCGGCTGCTTTTTTGATGTTTTGTTCTAAAACTTCCAATCCTGGGAAAATCCTTGTGCCCACAGATGCATCAGAGAAATCGAAACCAAGGGGCTCTTCTTCTTTTATTAAACTCCCATACCTATCAGTTCTTTTTCCGAATCTTGTATCAGAATGAAGATATGAAGTGCTGATGTCTATACGGATATGCCCAGGGGAAATTAAGGGGCCAGAAATTTCTTGAGTGCTCGCAAGTAATGGTGTTAAGGCCATCAGGAGTGTTGGCAGTGTTGATGAAATCAACGCAACACCAAAAAGATTTTTGCAATTTGGTGTAATATCTTTTACAAGGTTGTGATTAAGAATTGTCCCCATACCAAATCAATACTCCTCGATGTAATTCAAGCTTCTTTGCCCTGACAATTTTAAAAGCTTTATGTGGCGAAAAATTTAATTGAAAAGTTGATTATTCGGAACTTGACACTTTTTGGCCCTCTGTCTACCTTCCAGCCCTTAAATGAGAAGGGTGCTTTGGAGATATTTCCCCCGTTTAGGGATTACCCAAAGCACCTTTTTCGTTGGCGGGAATAGCTCAGTTGGTAGAGCACCACCTTGCCAAGGTGGGGGTCGCCGGTTCGAGTCCGGTTTCCCGCTCTCCAATAAGGAGTTAGCCTTCTATCAGACGATCGGCACTTATGATCAGGCGCCGTAGCCAAGTGGTAAGGCAGAGGCCTGCAAAGCCTTTATTCCCCGGTTCGAATCCGGGCGGCGCCTCTCATTGTAAATCTTTATTAAAAAATGATTTAAACTCTATCACTTACAGTGTTTTTACAGGGGAAAAGCTATGTGTAGGGGATCACTTAAGATTTATTTTCTCAATTTAGTACTCCTCGCCACTATTGTGCCCAATGTGTACGGGCAGGACAGCTTGGAACCTGAAATGCCAGATAGCTTTAAAGAGCCGATGCCTCTTTTTACTAAGGGGCTTGGGCCATTTTCTAGAACGATTACCACTGAACTCTCCGAGTCTCAAGCTTTCTTTGATCAAGGGATACAGTTGATGTATGCATTTACACCTGAGGATGCGGCCCGCTCATTCCGTGAGGCGCAAAT
>CEUS01282076.1_pt1 | contig 17104 bp, 21 predicted proteins | sample 427031 | NCBI WGS metagenome assembly CEUS01 (sample SAMEA2622837, study PRJEB7988) | marine metagenome | biome: marine biome (ENVO:00000447); feature: marine epipelagic mixed layer (ENVO:xxxxxxxxx); material: "saline water (ENVO:00002010), including plankton (ENVO:xxxxxxxx)" | depth 140 m | reverse complement strand
GCACGTGCAGGATATTGCAGGCGGTTCGCTTGTCACTGCTCCTGGGCTTGAGGATTTTGACAGCCCTGAGATTGGCGACCTTCTCCGTCACTATCTCGGAGGGCGTGAGGGTGTTGATGGCGAGGTCCGTATGCGGGCAATGAATATGGTTAGCGACCTCACCACTGGTGACTTTGGTGGCTATCATGCTGTCCTGGCTATTCACGCTGAGGGTTCGCTTGAAGCCGAAAAGCTCATGATCGCCCGAGCTTACGATGGTCGTCGTACCCTCGATTTCGCTAGGCAGCTCGCCGGGATCGAGTAGTGGTTGCAACGCTCCTGCTAACGCAAGAGGAGATACAACGAGGCGTTCGTGTGCTTGCTAAGCAAATCGCTCAGGAATTTCCAGAAGGTCCTATTCCTATCGTTTGTGTAGATACAGCTGCCTGCTGCTTCTCAGGAGACCTATTGTCTCTACTTGAAAGCGAATACGGGAGACACTGTTCTATTACGCATATCAATCCGAAGGCGAAGGAGCCCTTTCCCGGGAAGTTGCTTGATGGTTTCAACCTTGTTGTCGATACGCTCTTCGACACGGGCCGTACCTTTAAGCTGCTAGAGGCTATCCCTGGCCTCCGAGTCACCCTCTGCATTAAAGATGAAATCGATCGTCACTATTGGCGCTTCCCGGACTGGTGGGCCTATCTCGTGCCCAATGTCTACATACATGGATACGGCCTAGATGATTCAGACGGGTTGAGCCGTGATCTTGAAGATATCCTGACCAATGAACCTCTGGCTGCCGGCTCGAGAGCCTTGTCCCGCCTAGAGGCTAAGGTCCCGATCTAAAGAGGAGACCTATATATCTCTCCTCAGTCCTTCGCAGGGCCGGTAAACTGGCTCTATGGCCGGTCTTGAGATTCCGCTCTTTCCTCTTCGCACGGTGCTGTTCCCTGGGCACGAGCTACCCCTGCATATCTTTGAGGAACGTTACAAGACTATGACGCGGGAGCTGCTGGAAAGCGGGGGCGTTTTTGGGGTAATCCTCATAAAGCAGGGCACTGAGGTTGGTGGGGCTGCCGTTCCCTACGATGTTGGTACCACCGCTGCTATTGAAGAGCATAGCGAGCTTCCAGGTGGACGTTATCAGCTTGAGATACGTGGGCGCGATCGTTTTAGGGTAGCGCTCATGCTGGAGCCGCGGCCTTACCCTTATGGCGAGATTGAGTTTCTGGATGACACCTATGATCCACTTGATATCCAGTTGAAAGCAGCCTTCGAAACCGCCCTTGCTACTTTTCCTCTTTACTTACGACTTGCCTTGGCCCTCTCGGATCAGTGGGCCCGTGACCTAACTTTGCCTCGAGAACCTCACCGCTTTGTCAACACTGTTGCTCCCTGGCTGCAGGTGGACGAAGAGGGTAAGCAGCAACTCTTGGAGATCGAGCCCGCGGCAGCTCGCCTCGCTCAGTTGGCGGAGCAGTTAGATGGGCTTATCTCGCGCATTCAGGGGCAGGTTGACGAACATCATCGCCAAAGGTTCGCCAACCTGAGTGCTATTAGCTAGAGCTATTGCGTGGGGCGGAGGTGTCCGCTTTCTGGTGTTGGCTTTATTTGTGGGCGTGCTTCTTAGCGGGACTTTGCTTTGTTTTCTGGCGGCTAGCAACGAGCGTTTTCCTGGTGATCTCTCTGTAATGCGGACAATTCAGGCGGGATTTTTTCCTGGGGAACCGTTTGCAAATGGTCTGCGAATTCTTACCGGTACTGAGGTCGTCGTTGCTATTGGTCTCGTCTTCGCTACTATCTCGTGGTTATTTGGAAAGAGACGACCCGCCCTCACCTTTGCTTTTGGCCTCGCCGTGGTTGTGACCCTGCAATTTTCCCTCAAGGAGATCATAGACCGGCCTCGCCCTACCCCTGATCTCGTAGACCTTCGCTCTAGCTTCTCCAGCGCGAGTTTCCCCTCAGGGCATGCCATGAGTGCGACCTACCTTTACGGTTTCCTTGCCCTTTCCTCCTTTGCTGCCGACCTTCCTTCAAGCGTGAGGATCTCCGCTATTGTCAGTGTTGTCGGCTTGCTTGCTCTTGCCGGTTTGGTAGAGGTTTTCTTAGGTATGCATTGGCCTAGTGATGTGATCGGGGGCTACCTCTGGGCGCTCGCTGTGCTTGTTCCGACCGCGATGGTTGCATTTCCTAGGTGTTTTCCGCTGTACCTAAAGTAGACTCTTGGCTGTGGAGATTGATGTTGCCCTGAGAGCGGCTGCCGCTATTGCTGGCGCGGCTGCACTCGGCCAGGTTATTTCTCGTCGTTTCCCAATCCCCCTTCCCTTGTTACTCCTTGCCGCGGGCCTGCTCCTCGGCCGTGATGGCCTAAATGTTGTCCGTACGCACGAGCTTGAGGAGTTTGTTCAATTCATAGTGGTGATTGCCGTCGCTCTTATTGTTTTTGAGGGTGGTACTGCTCTGCGACTGACATCCTTGCGGACCCTTGCACCTGTTGTTCGCAATGTCGTTTTGCTGGGTTTGTTGGTAACGCCGACCGTTGGTGCTGTCGCAGCCTGGCTCTTTCTTGATTTCGACTGGCGAATGGCATTTCTCTTTGGTGCCCTTGTGTCCGTTACTGGTCCTAGTGTGATCACTCCTCTTCTACGTTCTTTCCGTGTGGACGATCGGTTGCGGGATATCCTGGCCAGTGAGGGTGTCATCATCGACCCGTTAGGAGCACTCCTCACTCTTTTTCTGCTGCAGATTGCCCTCGCCGGGACATTCGACCCCGCAGGGCCTACTTGGTGGGTCATTGAGCGATTGCTAATTGGCTTGGCTATAGGAGCCGCTGGCGCTTTCCTGGTTTGGGCTCTTTCGCGACTGGTTAAGAGGCTTAGCGGCCGGGAGATGGCTCTCATAGTTATCGGGGCTGCAGTCGCTGCATTTGCTGTGGCGGAGTCTTTCGCCCATGAGTCGGGCCTGGTAGCGATGGTCCTCATGGCAATCGCCATAGGCAACATTCGTCTGCCTCAGCGTGAGCGTGTCGATGACTTACAAGAATCCGTAACAGTCTGGCTAATAGCCAGTGTTTACGTCCTTCTCGCAGCTGGTATCAGTATCGATGCTCTTATCGGTCTTTGGCCTGAGGGGCTCATCGTAGTCGCTGTATTGGTCTTTATTGGCCGTCCTCTTCTCATCATGCTTGCTAGTATCCGATCTGGCCTTAACTGGCGAGAACAGGCCTTTCTTTCTGCGGTTGCTCCCAGGGGTGTTGTGGCCGCTTCCTTGGCAGGGGTCGTTGCTGTCGAGGCAACCTCTCTCATTGGTGGCGATGCATCGCGTCTCGTGGCTATGGTGTTCGTGGTCATTCTGCTAACCATCGGAATACAATCTGTATATGCAGGCATTCTTGCGAGAGTCCTCGGGGTCCAGCCAATGACCACAGTTGTTGCTGGTGCTGGTGAAGTGGGAAGACGCATTGCTACCCTCCTTGCTGGATCGGGTAAGCCCGTTCTTGTTGTCGAGACCGATCAAGAAGCAGTCATGCGCGCGAGGGAGGAGGGCCTCGAGGTCTTCATTGGCGATATTTCTGACTCCGCTGTCTTGGAGAAGGTGCGTCTCCATGAGGCAAAGGCACTAATTCTTGCCACTCCTGACGACGCCCGTAATTTACTTGCGGCCCAATTAGCCCGTTCAAAGTTCAACTGCGAGACCGTTTTCGTGCGTGTCAATGATGCTGAAAATCTCGAGGCTTTCCAGAAACTTGGCGTTGTGCCCGTCAGTCAATCAGAGGCGGTTGCCTCTGAGTTAGCTCGTATGGTTGCCGGCCCCATCTTCCAGGACGTACTTGCGCAGGTTGCAGAAGATGTTTCTGTCGCCCGCGTTGTTGTAACTGCTGCCTCCGCTCAATGCGAGATTCAGGCTATTCCTGAGTTGCGTGGGACTCTTGTTGTACTTGTGACCCGAGGTCGCGATTCCGTCATTCCTAATGGACGTACAGAGCTTCGCCTTGGTGATATCGTAACTGTCTTCGGGAGCCTTCAGTGTCTCGCGGCTGCTCGAGGTGGCCTCTCCGTTGTTCCCGAGCCAGAGCCCATTATCTCGTAGCAGCGCTGGCTCTTAGCCGCTACGATCACTCGGTGCGGTTTCTCCTACTGTTGTTGTTACCTGTCCTTGTGCCGCTTGTTGGCTTGTTGCTGCGTACTTGGATTGCCATGCGTACCGCTGAGCGAGATCGCATTATTGAGGCAACTGTGATTCGTGCGCGCTCGTCCTCAGAAGAGCGGTCGCAATCTGGTGATCAGAATGACTTGGGCCGAGAACGCCCTTCCTGTGGTCGTCACAACCTACATCTGCTTTTTAGGTTGGTCGGTGGCGAAAGAAGTTGTCGCCATTGTGTTGCGATAGAGCGTGCCCGCCAAGCAGCTGAGGCTGCCGCGGCAGTCTCAGCTGCTGAGCAGACCCTGCGCGGGGACCACTCCTAGCCGGTTGTGATCGCAGAGAGACGTGCCCGCTCCACTTCCCCGGGGAGCAATTCAAGGACTGTCTCGATATCTCCTGCGGTTGTCCCCTCGCCAAGACTAAAACGGATGCTGCCAGCTGCCCGCCGAATTGGTACGCCCATTGCCAGCAATACGTGTGAGGGTTCCCACATAGCATTTGAACAGGCGCTACCTGTGCTTGCCGCAACCCCACGCGCGTCTAAACGCGCTACTAGGTCGTCTCCCTCGATGCCCTCAAATGAGATATTTAGGTTGTTTGGAAGGCAGTTCTCCTGGCAGCCGTTTGTTTCTGCATCGGGAACTGCTTCTAGAATGCCTTGGCGTAGCCGTTCACGAAGGCCTCCCACGCGGGATGCGCGCGCAGAGATATTCTCACTGGTGAGCTTCAAGGCTTTGGCTGTCCCTACGATCCCAGCAACATTCTCCGTTCCAGCTCGCTTCTGCATCTCCTGGCCACCACCAAGTAAAAGCGCATGGAATGGTGTAGCTCGCCGCAGAAAGAGAACCCCACTCCCCTTAGGTCCGCCGAATTTATGCGAAGAAAGGCTCAGGGCGTCTATTCCCAACTTTTGCACGTCAACTGGTAGCCAACCTGGGGCCTGAACCGCGTCCGAATGAAGCATCACTCGGTGTCGTTGTCGAACCGCGTATTCCTTCAAAATGGCTGCCAGTTCTGCAACAGGCTCGACTGTTCCCACCTCGTTATTAGCCAGCATTACACTTGCTAGCACGGTGTCAGGTCGCAATGCCCGCTCAAATTCGGTTGCACTCACGCGTCCGAATCCGTCGCAGCTTAGCGTTGTGACCTCAAAGCCGATCTCCTCGAGGAATTGAGCAGCGTGTAGCCCGGCGTGGTGCTCGATTGCTGTTGTGACAATATGGGAGCCTGCACCTGCCCTGCGCATCGCGTAAGCGATTCCCAACATTGCTGTGTTGATAGCTTCTGTGCCGCCACTGGTAAAGAGGATCTCCGAGGTTCTTGCATTCAGGCAACTCGCCACTGTTTCTCTTGCTTCATCGACTGCTTCTTGTGCGACGCGGCCGGCATTGTAGTGCCCGCTAGGATTACCGAAGTTTTCACCCAAATAAGGAAGCATTGCCTCGCGTGCTTCGGGGCGTAGAGGTGTTGTTGCTGCATGATCGAGGTAGACCACTAACTCTCAGCCTAGCAGAGCGTAGCCTCCCGTTCGCTGTGGGGGGTCGCTAAAACTCGTAATAAAGGCCGAACTGTCCTGCTCCAATGGGAGCTTCTGGGCCTGATGATGAGATCGCCACTACACCTAGGACCAAAATCATTAGTCCCAAGCTGATTAGGCATGAGACAACTGCTTCCACGGGCCGAGCACCGGTAGCAGCTTGTACGGCATAAATCATTGCTACCAGCAGTAGTGTGAGCGGCATCAGGGCGAATAGGGGATAAAGAACGGGAACGAACATCAGGACGGATAGCGCCATCGGAGCTGCCGCGTACCCCATCGTCCGCACGATTGCGAGTAGGTCTACCTGTACGCGGAAGAATTGAACCATCAGTACATAGACCAGCAGGGTTGATACACCGTACATGCCTGCTAGGAAGATTGAGCCTAGGAGGAAGCAATTAATGAATGCGTTTTCCGGTGTGAAGGCGGAGACCTCCCAATGGAGCCATGCTCCGAAACCGGCAAGAAGGCATGACAATCCAGCGACGATCAGGGACGAGCCAAGCTCGCGCTCGTCGTCTCGTACCTCCTCAAACACGGATGTATCTAGAAATACCATCCGTAAGAGACGGTCCAGGACAACCTTCGCCGGCCGGTTATCAATGTTCTTTAGCCGGGCGATGGCTTCCTGCAGGAAGCTAGAGAGAAAATTTACAAATCTCAGGTCTGCCTCCCCTTCCTGTTGTACCGCCCTCGTCCGAGCGGACCAGAAGGCTTAGGGCCCGGGGAAAAGAATCCGGTTGGATCTCAGACTGTAGCACAGCTCTCGGCTGACCTCTCAGCGAACAGTAATCGGACGCTTTGCCGGGATACCGGGGCGTCTTGGAAACCGAGTAGGTGTTGAGCCTGTCTTCCGGAATAGCATCACGCTCATTCTCTTGGTGATTTTAGAGCGCATGACCTTCGTGTCCGTATGCTCGCAGCTTAGGGCAGACATAGCCGTCTCAGCTTGAGCGAGCTCTTCTGCTCCCCGTGACCCCTTTACGGCTGCGATGGCACCTCCAGGTGCCGCAAGGGGAGCCAGATACTCAAGTAAGACAGGTAGGGAGGCCACTGCTCTCGCAATGACAAGGTTCGCCTTGTCCCGAAGTAGCGTTCTGCCCACTTCTTCTGCTCTCTTTGCATGAATAGTTACATTATCGAGCTTAAGTTCCTCTGCTATCTCGGTAAGAAACCCAGCCCGTTTCTCCCGTGCCTCTACTAGGTGGATTTCCGAACTAGGAGAAACCGTGGCGATAACAATTCCAGGGAATCCACCTCCACTTCCTACGTCTACAACTAATCCAGCCTCCGGTGCTTCCGTTAAACGGTATGCCTCGAGCGATTCTGCGTAGTGACGTGCGACCATGGCCTCGCTCGGTACCGTTGTCGTTCGAATGGGCGATTCAACCAACAATTGGGCGTGTAGGCGCAACAAGGGTAGCCAGCGGTCAGGCTCGGAATAGCCTGGGAAGAGTTTGGGAAGTGTTGCCCAACTAATCATTGTTGCGCCCTGCACTTTTGAGTGGCTCACCCGTTCTTTGCCTAGGCATATGTTACGATTTCGAGATGAGTGATGAGTCGGATACAAGTGTCTCGATAACGCTTGGCGAGGCGCTTGAGGAATATCTCGGCACACTCGCCCCTGAAGCCCACAACAATGCTTCCCCCTTTGTCCGCCGCTACGTTGAGCATGCAGGACGCGATACTGTGGTTGCTTCCTTGACTGGTGCCCGTGTTGAGTCCTATGCAGAGGGTGCGATCCAGCTTTCAGATCCGGCTGCCCCGCAGCGGGTGGCCGCGCTTAAGGCTTGGTTCCAGTACTTGAAGAAGCGCAGCTATGTGCCAAAGAACTATGGGGTCCATATTCGATTGCGCCGTTCAGCTGGCCGGGCTACTGCGGCCCACACTGTTAACGAAGCACGCATCCAGATGACAGCTGAGGGAATCTCAAACCTTCAAGGGGAGCTCGATAAGCTTGAGGGCGAAGTTCCCGATCTTGTGAAGGCGATCTCTCTCGCGAGAGAAGATAAAGATTTCCGGGAGAATGCGCCTCTCGAGGCAGCCCGAGAGGCGCTTGCCTTTAATGAGACCCGGCGACGTGAGATCAATGCGACTCTTAGGCGAGCCGTTGCTGTTGACGAGAGTGGGGGGGCCGATGATCGTTCAGCGATAGGCTCTATTGTTCAGGTGACTCGTCTTGATAACGATCGTGACATGGAATACAAGCTCGTAAGTGCCCGCGAAGCGAACGCTTCCGACCGCAAGATTTCCGTCGAATCACCTGTTGGTAAGGAGCTTCTGGGCCGACTCCCCGGAGATGAGGTTACTGTTTCGGTTCCCTCGGGCGTGGTGCAGTTCCGCGTGACCGGAGTTAATAAGTCCTAACTTCGTTCTCGGGTCCCGCTTTTCTTAGCAGCAGTCATCCTTGTAGCCGCATCGCCGACAGACCGCTAGTCGGGATCCCTTGATAGCCGAGAGTAAACCGAGACAGCGCGGGCAGGTTTGCAAGGGGATTTCTGCCATTGTGCGGTACATTCCTTTCCACACGCCGGCCCATTTCAAGTGGGCCCTTTTGTTAATGTGTAGATGTTTATACCATTTGACAATTCTAGCTTCTTCTCTGCAGAATTGGTTGCTTTCCGTAAAAAATTGGAAAGATCAAAGGGGGTATTGACGCATGGGAATGGTCTCTCTCAGTGACATTCGAGCGATTCTTTCCGAGTTGATTGGCACGATGTTCTTTGTCTTCCTGGGAACAGGATCGGTAGTCGCAGCTCTTGCGCTAACCGGTGGGGAACTGAATGCGACAGCGCTTCTAATAATTGCGACCGGTCACGGCATTGGCATTGTCGTTGCTGTAGCAACCACGGCACACATTAGTGGCGGTCACATTAATCCCATCGTGACGATCGCCATGATAGTCACCCGGAACATAGGTCCTATGTTGGGGGTGCTCTATATCGTGGCTCAGGCAGCCGGCGCCATTCTCGGTTCACTTCTCCTCTTGTTAGTGACCGCTGAAACTCTAGAGGGCAACCTGGGTGCTCATGGCCTGGGCCATGGTATTGCCACTGGCGAGGGCCTCCTGTTGGAAATTGTTCTTAGCACTTTCCTCGTGATGGTCATCTTCAACGTAGCCGTTGCAAAACGGAGCTGGGGAGCAGGCGCTCCAATTGCCATCGGTCTCGCGGTAATGCTAATTCACCTCGTTGGAGTGCCTTTCACTGGTGCTTCCGTTAACACAGCCCGCTCTCTGGGGCCGGCCATTGTTGCTAACGAGTGGTCCGATTTCTGGATCTACATTGTTGGGCCAGGTGCAGGCGGTCTGATCGCTGCCCTTGCTTGGATGAGCTTCAAGCAGATGGGTGGAGATGCAGACGAGGGAGGGGCTTAGTCTCCTCGTATCCTCGCAAAATAAATCCACGAAGAGGCGCACTTCATTCGGAGTGCGCCTCTTGTGGTCTCCGGTCTACCTGCATTACTTAGCTGCGTCACAATTGTCACGTGTTTAGCCATTCTTTCCTAGCGATTGTTCTGTTTCTAATGGTCGCTGGATGTGCATCCAGTGGTAACTCCTACCCTCCCGATGTCCCCGAAAAGGGCACTTTAGTCTCCCAGGACGACCTTGCTTTTTCGCCAAAGAAACTCAAGGTGCGAGTTGGTGAACCTATTTACTTTTGGAATGCTGAGACTTCCGTTCACAACCTTGTTTTTGACAAAAGAGAGCGGTCTCCGAATATGGAAGCAGGTGATGTGTTTGTCTGGAGTTTTGATACTCCCGGTGAATACATCGTCACGTGTGACTATCACCCCCAGATGCGTCTGCAGATCACCGTAAAGCCGTAGTCCCCACGCTTTCCCTCCCTTACGCTAGCTCCCCAATAGCTGTTGCGGAGGCAGAGCATGGAATTTGAGGACATCCTCTGGGAGATTGATGCTGATGGGGTTGCGGAACTCACTCTCAACAAGCCTGAGAAGCTCAACGCTATCAGCCTGGACACCGTTGCTGAGATCGAGCACGCGATTGCTATCGCCAATGACGACGACAATGTCCGCTGTGTCCTGTTAACGGGTGCAGGTCGTGGCTTCAGTTCTGGCACCGACCTCACTGCTCGGGGTGGTAACCGCGTAAAGCGACCGTTTCCGGGGCGTTCCGGTATTACTCGCAGCAATATGCTAGGACCCGCTTTTGTCTATGCTTGTAACAAGCCGACTGTAGCGGCGGTCAATGGTGTCTGTGTTGGTGCAGGGTTCTCTCTCGCCCTTGCTTGCGATATTCGTATTGCCTCTACGGAAGCGCGCTTCAGCTCCATTTTTGTGAAGCGCGCAATTGTTCCGGACTCGGGCGCGAGCTGGCTTTTGCCTCGGCGTGTAGGTCTCGAGCATGCTCTCCGCATGATGTACACAGGTCGCATGGTGGGTGCTGACGAGGCAAAGGAAATCGGCCTGATCAGCGAGATTGCTCCTGGGGAGGAGCTTATGGGTCGCGCGCGTGATCTTGCTCGGGAGATAGCTCGCGGCCCCTCTGTCGCTATTGAAGTCTCCAAGAAGCTCGTGCGCGATAGCCTTCACAGGGGTATTGAGGAGCAGGTTGAGATGGAACACTACTATCAGAACTACATGCAGCAAACGGAAGATGTGCAGGAAGGACGTCTCGCTTTTGTTGAGAAAAGGGAGCCCAACTTCCAGGGGCGCTAGCTTTCTAGGTCGGTAGTTCTGCGATGATGCGCCTTAGCTCTCGGATAGCTTCTGGTATTCGTGGTCCGTACCACCAGAGAAGCTTGCCATCGACCACTGTAGTCGGGGCGATGGAGGCAAACTTAGGTACGTGCTGTTGGGTGAAAGGGAATGGCTCGTCTGGTAGCAAGATCGCCTCAGGCGAAAGCGCTTCCACCTCCTGCCACGTCAACTCGGGATAGCGTGATTCTCCAGCTAGGATATTCTCTGCCCCTACCGCAATTAGCAACGCATTTCCGTAGGTATCGCCGGCCAGGCCCATGAGTGGGTTTTGCCAGATGGGAACGAACAGGGCTTTCTTTCGCGCGTCTCCGCTCTCTCCAATTACGGCCCGTACTTCTTCTACTAATTCTGTGGCTTTCTTCTGTTGTCTTAGGACAACTCCCAGATTGAGGATCATCGCTAAGGTTTCTTCCATGCTGTTTGGGTTGGTTACCAATACGTTCAGACCAGCCTTGCGCAGAGCTTCTACGTCTTCTCGTCGGTTTTCCTCCTGGTTTGCGATGACCAGGTCCGGTTCTGTTGCGGTGATGGCTGCCACGTCGGGGTTCTTAGTGCCCCCCACTGTTGGAACCTTTTGGATTGTGCTGGCAGGCTCCTCACAGAAACGAGTTCGACCTACCAGGGTCTCCTCGCAACCTAACCAACAGACGAGCTCGGTCAGACTCGGGACAAGCGATACGATTCGCTGCGTTGTCATGATCAGAGCCTAAGGGAGCCCCTGTCCGTGTGCTGCCTAGTTGTTGGTTTTTGGAGTCTGCGCAGGGGCAGGGTTGCTCACTTCAGTGCCGATGACGCGGGGAAAGACTCGTTCTAGGGAATCTAAATCCCAGCCACCCTCGCGGTGGATAGTTGCCTGCTTTGTGGGAATCGTCATCAGGGAGACTTCGTCGCCACCTACGACGAAGTCTCGACCATTCACGTTGGCTGCTGCTTCAGTACACAGGAACACAACTAATGGCGCTATCATCTCTGGCTCAAGAACGTCCATCTGTGAGATTGCCTGTCCTGAGTTAGCGTCGTTGCCTTCACTGTTGTCGCTATTGCCGTTGGTGGTTTGGCGCGAGGCGCGGGCGCGACGCATTGCTTCCCGCAACTCAGGAGATAGGGTGAGTCGAGTTCCTGCCCGAGGCCTGATCGCATTTACTGTCACTCCATACCGCCCTAAGTCGAGTGCGCATGTTCGAGTTAACCCTACGATGCCTTCTTTGGCTGCTGCATAGTTTGCCTGCCCCATGTTCCCTAGCCCGGATTCCGATGACGTGTTGACGATGCGTCCAGAGCGTTGCTGTCGGAAGACGAGGCTCGCGTATTTCGTCGTCGTAAAGTGACCCTTGAGGTGCACTGCAACAACTGAATCCCACTCCGCCTCGGTCATGTTGAAGACCATGCGGTCCCGTAGGATGCCGGCGTTGTTAATTAGGATGTCGAGGCTTCCGAAGTTGTCTAGGGCTGTCTGCACGATTCTCTCGCCGCCCTCCATAGAGGCCACGGAGTCATAGTTGGCCACTGCTTTACCACCACCAGCTACAATTTCTGCCACAACCTCGTCTGCCGGGGAGGAATCCGCTCCCTCACCATCGGGGGAGCCGCCGAGATCATTCACTACAACTCGTGCTCCTTGCTCGGCGAGTAAGAGAGCTTCCCCTTTTCCGATTCCACGCCCCGCGCCTGTCACTATTGCAACCTTGCCTTCAAGTCTTCCCGCCATCTGTACTCCCTCGCGCCTAAGAAACTCGCTGTAAGGCCTTCCGAAAACGAATCTACACGGCCGGTTGTTACCGGTCAGGCTTGGTTTTCCAAGCCTTGCCGGTTAAAGCGTGTGCTGGCCTGATCTACCCCCTCCGAAACGATCGTCTTTACTGCGTCAGCTGCGTAACGAGTGGTTTCTTCCAGATTGGCCCGTTCCTCCCCTTCGGGATTGGAGAGCACGTAACTGGCGATGACATCGGGATCTCTTGTTGGCTTGCCGTCTATTAGAGGACGGCCGATGCCAAGCCTCACCCGTACAAATTCCGGACCTGTTTCTGTGATGATTGATTTCAGGCCGTTGTGGCCGCCGGTTCCTCCACCCTCTCGGAGACGCACTGCTCCTATTGGTAGGTCGAGCTCGTCATATACGACAATCGTGCGAATCAACGGGCAGCTGGTTGCTTTCAGTGCCTGAACTAAGGCGACTCCACTTTCATTTACATAAGTTCTTGGCCGGACTAGGGCGACTTGCTCGCCCGCTAGTACCCCATATGCGATGCGGATTGATCGGCCCTCCGCATTAAGCTTTACCCCTAGCTGCCGAGCCAGTTCGTTTATCGTCCAGACCCCAATATTGTGACGATTGCGACTATAGGCCTCCCCCGGATTCCCTAGACCCACAACTATCCAGGAGACCGGCTTGGCCGGTTTCTTTCGTAATTGCAGAACTTTTCGCAGCCGCATTGCCTTCCTCTTACCGCTTCAGTCCTCTCTACGCTAAGCGAAACCGCCGAACGTGGTAGAGTCACCCTCGGCCATGCTCATTGATCTTCATGCCCATACCTGGCCTCGTTCCCATGACAGCGTCCTTAATCCAGAGGATCTGATTGTTAGGGCGAAGAACGCAGGTCTTGATGCTATCTGTTTTACAGAGCACGACACCGTTTGGGACCAGGAAGAGATTGAGGAGCTTCGCGCCAAGCACAATTTCCTTGTGCTTGCTGGCGTTGAAATCAGTACTGATGACGGGCACATTCTCGCTTTTGGTATCGATCGCTATGTTTTCGGGATGCATCGTGCGGCTGAGCTTGCCAAGTATGTTGAGCAGGGAGGTGGCGTTATGGTTGCGGCCCATCCCTATCGACGTCAGATGCCCTGGTTTACCAGCAGCGAGGAAAAGTACGAGGCCGCGTTAGAAAAGGCCAGCCGTAACCCAGCGTATGAGTTCTGTGATGCGCTGGAGGCCTTCAACGGGCGTGGTAGTGATTCCGAGAACGAATTTTCTAGGCGGCTCTGTGAGCGCTTAGAGATGCCCGGTACCGCTGGCACTGATTCTCATGCCATCAGTGATATCGGAAAATGCGCCACTTTCTTTGAACATGATATTGAAGATGAGAGCCAGTTGATCGAGGAAATAAAGGCTCGCCGTTTCTACTCTGTGGACCTTCGCACTGGTGACCCGGTGCCCTTTGTCGCTGCTCTCGAGGGTTAGTCCTGCCTGTGCCTATTGTGCTTCGCTTCACACATACCGGATCGGGTTGTACTATTCGATAACGGTCGCAGCTGGCGGCCCTAAGACAAAGTCGAGAGGATCCAAGAGCATGACCTACGTCATCACGACCCCTTGCGTCGATGTCCAAGACCAGTCTTGCGTAGAGGTTTGTCCAGTTGACTGCATCTACTTCGATGAAGAGGGAGATCGCATGCTCTATATCCAGCCGGATGAGTGCATTGACTGTGGCGCTTGCGAGCCTGCATGTCCGGTAACCGCTATCTTTGCCGAAGACGACGTTCCTGAGGAAGAGGCAGAGTACACCGCTCTAAACGCACAGTGGTTTGAGGACAAGGATGCTGTTCGCAACCGCGTGAATGAGCTGAAGCCCGCCTGATCCCACCCTTACCGCTCCCAAGTTAGAGAGTGTTTAGGCGCGTATTAAGCGCGTCGCCCAGGAGACACCATGCCAGACCAACTCACCTTAGCGGCTAAAAGCCGCACCGTGCTCGGCAAGAAGGTCAAGAACCTACGCCGGGAAGGGGTTCTGCCCGCTAACGTCTACGGACGTGGTGTTGAATCGACAGCTATCCAGTTAGATGGTCGTGATTTCCGACGAGCGATCGGCCAGGCTGGAATCCGGAGTATGTTCGAGCTCAGTATCGAAGGTGAGAAGGAATCTCGACACGTGCTGGTTCGTGGTCTTGACCGTGAAGGCGGTACTGGCGATCCCATTCACGTTGACTTCTATCAGGTTGATCTCAACCGTCCCATTCAGACGACCACCGCTATCCGGCTGGTAGGGATACCACCTGCTGTAACCGATCTTGGTGGCACCCTGCTACAGAACCTTGAGACGGTAGCTATCCGTTGTCTTCCTCTCGATATTCCAGAAGCTATCGAACTTGACGTTAGTTCAATTGAAAACTTTGAGCTGAGCCTTAGCGTAGGGGACTTAGAGGTGCCCGAAGGTGTTGAGGTTTTGGCTGCCTCCGACATTGGCGTGGCTACTGTCGATGCTCCGCGACTCACTATTGAAGGCGAGGAAGAAGAGGGGGAGGAGCTGGAAGGCGAAGAGGGCGAAGAAGGCGAGGCCATGGAGGGCGAGGAAGGCGCCGAGTCCTCTGCAGAAGGGGCCGACGAAGAGGCCTGATGCCCTGTTGTGGCTGAGCGCCTTTATCCCTCCGATCTCAGTGAAGCAGCTCTTCTTGTGTTCCTTGATTGGTTTGGGCGTCGCTATGCGCGCAGTACACAGGTTAAAGAAAGCTTCCTAGAGGGTGAGGCGCTGGGAAGTGCCCGGATCAACGTAGGACGCCACTGGGAGCTTGTATGCACGCTCGTCAATTCCGTGCATGGTGATGCCGATCTACCCTTCGAGGCAGCTCGTGCTTCAGTGGAGCAGCGTCTGGACCTTGAAGGTCTTTCCTATGCCATGTGGATTCCACCTGGTGCTGAATTACCGGTAGGTGAACCTGGCTTGAGCGAGCTTGCCCTTGTGGCGCGGGAGGCACGCCCTGTTGATGGGGATCGCTTGGAGTTGAGAAGGCCGGTCAATCTCTATCTGCGGCGCACTAGCCTTGATGGCTCTGTGGTCACTGTGCTTGGGGGCTTATCTCCGTTATGGGCACAGTTTACGAATCGTGTTGCTGGGTCCTTTCAACTCAACGCTCAGGACTTATTCCGTCTGCCTGAGGGGGAGGACGAACGTACGGAGCTTATTGAGCGAATTGTCCTTGCAGCAGGACAACCTGATGTCGACGATTCCTGTGTTATCTCTGCCGACGATGTCTGGAGTGCCAATAAACTTTCGGGAGACCGCTCTTTTGTGATTGGCTCTCCAGTTGCTCAGGGTGATGAGGCCAGTGCGGCTCTTCGTCGCACGCTCCGTAAGCTCCTACGTGAAGCTCAAGGTGTGGTTCGGCCGTCTGCTGACGCTCGTGCCCTCGTTATTCTTGCTGCTGCAACCGAACTCTCTAGCGAGAAGGTATCCCTAACTCTAAGGGGAATGGATCCCACTCTTTACTCGGGTTATGACCTTATTGCTGTGGTTGCAGATGGTCAGGTCCGCGTGGTTCTTGACCCCCAAGCTGGCACCCTTCCCTGGGACGCTCCCCTGCCTAACTAAAAAGGGGCCCTCCAGGATCTAGTACCTCTCCTCCGACATTGATCACGCTGGGGCGTTCCTCGCAATACCCCTGGTTCTCGCATTTATCGAATACAAAGGCGGCTCGCGACTTGTCGAAGCTGATGGTCCAACTGCCCAGTACGTGGCTCTCTCGGCCTCGTTCGTTCTCGCGTGTCAGGATGTCAATGAGGGCTGTAATCTCCTTGTTTCCCATGTAGTGCTCCTGTTCTCGCTTCACCCTGAAGGGCGATTTTGTGTGGATTGTCTTCTATCGTAGCGCCTCAATTTCTGTAGGGAGCCCTGGTCGTAGGTAGCAGCCGACGTAGAATCTGTTTCTGTGGGACAGGTCTTTGTTACCCGCCGCGTGCCGGGTCGAGCAGTGGAGCTCTTACAAGGGGCCGGTCATGATGTCGCCGTTTGGCCTGATGATCTTCCTCCTCCTGCCAATGCTCTCCGAGAAAGCCTGCTCCAGGCTGATGCAGCGCTCACTATGGTTACCGATCCTATCGGTCAGGACCTTCTTATCGAGGCTGAACGTCTATGTGTGGTAGCGAACATGGCTGTTGGTTACGACAACATCGATATTGTGGCCGCTTCCCAAGCTGGCGTTTGGGCAACTAATACCCCTGGTGTTCTTCACGAGACGACGGCTGATCTTGCATTTGCCTTGCTTCTGGCTGCAGCCCGGAATGTTGTCCTTAGTGACCGTGACACTCGTGATGGCGGTTGGCAGATGTGGTCACCAACCGCTTTTCTCGGCCCTGACCCCTTCGGTGCGACTATTGGAATAGTTGGCCTAGGAGAGATTGGACAGGCTGTTGCCCGGCGTGCCCATGGTTTCGGCATGACGGTGCTTGCTGCTACCCGGACCTCCAGGCCGGGGATCGAGCAGGAGCTTGGAGTGGAGAAAGTTTCGCTCAATGATCTTCTTCAGCGCGCTGACTTTGTTAGCCTCCATGTCCCCTATTCGCCTGTGACTGAGCATCTCATAGGTTCTCAAGAGTTAGCCGTCATGAAGGAAACGGCGATTCTTGTGAATACAGCCCGAGGTGGGGTGGTCGATCAGGATGCGCTCGTGGAGGCTTTAAGGGCGGGAACTATTGGTGGTGCTGCCCTGGACGTTACCGTTCCTGAGCCCTTACCTCTTACCCACCCCTTGTATGGGTTTCCAAACGTGATTATCACTCCCCACATTGGCAGTGCTAGCTTCGCCACCAGAGCACATATGGCTGAGATGGCTGCCCGTAACATCGTTGCAGTTTTGGGGGGGGCAGAGCCTCTTAACCCTGTCAATCAACCACCTGTTCCGCGGAATCGGGCTTGACACTTTTAGCGCTGTACCGGAGAACTGGGGCGGCGATTCAATCCAAAACCTTAATGGCGGGAGGCCCAGGCCCTGAACGAAGAAACC
>CEUS01074471.1_pt1 | contig 17123 bp, 18 predicted proteins | sample 427031 | NCBI WGS metagenome assembly CEUS01 (sample SAMEA2622837, study PRJEB7988) | marine metagenome | biome: marine biome (ENVO:00000447); feature: marine epipelagic mixed layer (ENVO:xxxxxxxxx); material: "saline water (ENVO:00002010), including plankton (ENVO:xxxxxxxx)" | depth 140 m | reverse complement strand
ACTAAATCTAAATTTGATAATTTGTATGGATGTAGAGAAAGTTTGGTCGATGGAATTAAAAGAGCTACTGATGTTATGATGTCAGGCAAGACAGCGATAGTTGCCGGATTTGGAGACGTTGGCAAAGGCAGCGCGGCTTCATTAAGACAAAGTGGAGCTAGAGTAATGGTTACCGAGGCAGATCCAATTTGTGCCCTACAAGCAGCTATGGAAGGTTATGAGGTTGTTTTAATGGATGATGCTATATCTGATGCCGATATTGTTGTTACTGCAACTGGCAATAAAGATATTGTTACAGCAGATCACATGAGAAAAATGAAGGATAGATCAATACTTTGTAATATAGGTCATTTCGATAACGAAATTCAAGTTGAGGCATTAAAAAATTATAAATGGACAGAAATTAAACCACAAGTTCATGAAATAGAATTTCCTGATAAAAAAAGAATATTACTTTTGGCCGAGGGAAGATTGGTTAATTTAGGATGTGCCACTGGTCATCCTAGTTTTGTAATGAGTGCTTCATTTACAAATCAGGTTATAGCCCAAATAGAACTTTGGAATCACTCTGAAAAATACGAAAAAAAAGTTTATGTTTTGCCAAAACATTTAGACGAAAAAGTAGCGATGCTTCATTTAGATAAGGTTGGAGCTAAATTAACAAAACTGTCAAAAGACCAAGCCGATTATATTAGCGTGGATGTCAAAGGTCCTTTTAAGTCTGATAGTTATCGCTACTAGTTAGTGATTGATGCTGTTAAAATCCCTAGAAGATACAAAAAAACTTTCAATATATATTTCTAAACTTGTAGAACCTGGAGATAATATTTTTCTACATGGAGAAATAGGTGTTGGTAAAACAACATTTGTAAGGTTTTTTATTAATCATTTAGAAACTGAAAAAGGAATTAAAAAAAGTGATGTTTTAAGTCCAACATTTAACATAGTTTATGATTATGAAATTGGAGATTTAAAGATTGTTCATTATGATCTTTACAGACTTAAAAATTTTAAGGATATTTCTGAATTAGGAATGTTCGAAACATCAGAAAATTATATTAAGATTGTAGAGTGGCCAGAGTTAATTGAATCAAAACCAAATAATAGAATTGATATTAAGTTTGAGTATTCGAGAGAATTAATTAATAGAAAAATTTCAATTTTTGGTTTTGGTAAATGGAAAGATTACAAATTTGATGAAATCTAAAATAATACCTATTGCTGGAGATGCTTCATTTAGAAAATTTTATAGACTTATTTTAAAAAAAAATAAAATTCTTGTTTTATCAAAAAAAGAAAAATATAAAAATTTGGTTGCCTATTTAGCAATTAATAAATTTTTAAGAAAAAATAAAGTTTTAGCACCAAAATTTTACTTGATTAATTACCAAAAAGGAATGGCCATTATAGAGGATTTTGGAAATGTCTCTTTTTATGATGTGCTATCAAAAAGAAAAAATAAGTTTTTAATTTATAAAAAACTTATTAAATTTTTATTAAAAATTCAAAATATAAAAACAAAAATAAAAATAAAAAGTATCAATAATAAATTTCATTTAATGAATAAATACTCAAATAAATATTTATTCGAAGAGTCAAATTTATTTTTTGATTGGTATTTGCCTCTATTCTTAAGCAAGAAAAAAGCTCTAAATGTAAAAACTAAATCAAGGAATATATTGCTAAAACTTTATAATAAATTGAATTTTTCAAACTCGTACTTTGTACATAGAGATTATCATGTGCAAAATTTAATGAAAGTTGGTAATAAGATTGGATTAATTGACAGCCAAGATGCATTAATTGGAAATCCAGCTTACGATTTAGTTTCTCTTGTTGATGATGTAAGAATAAAAACTTCTATAAAACTTAAAAATCAAATATTCCATTATTATTTAAAAAACTCAAAAAAAAGCCACAGCAATAATTACCAAAAATTTTTGGAAGATTTTAATATTTTATCTGTTCAAAGAAGCTTAAAAATAATTGGTATCTTTTCAAGATTATTTAAAAGGGATAGAAAAAAACAATATTTAAAATTTATACCTTATACATGGAAATTACTAGAAATGAGAATGAGTTCAAATATTTTTTTTCAATTAAGAAAAATTCTCGATGAAAATGTGCCAAAAAAAATGAGAAAAAAAATTTTATATAAATGAAAATACCAATACTTTTCCCAAAAATATTTGACTACCCATTTACTTATAAAAGTGAAATATCAGAATCATTAAAACCAGGAGACTTTGTAAAAGCTCCTTTTGGTTCAAGCGAAATTACTGGAGTCGTTTGGCCCCATGAACAAAAAACTGAAAAAAAATTTAAAATAAAAAAAATTTTGCGAAAAATAAATGTTAAAAAATTAAACCCTTCAATGATTGAGTTTATATCTTGGTTTTCAAAATACAATTTAGTTCCATTGGGAATGTCGCTTAAAATGTGTTTATTAGGAAAAGATGTTGTAGAAAAAAATTTCGATAAAGAATTTGCTAAATTTAAAATAAAAAAAAAAAAAGATTTTTTTTTACTAAATTCTGATCAAAAAAAATCGTTGGAATTTATAAGAAAAGCGGGAAATAATTATAATGTAACTGTACTGGAGGGTGTTACAGGATCTGGAAAAACTCTAGTTTATTTTGAAAGAATTAAAGATTTTGTTAATAAAGGATTTCAAGCACTAGTGCTGCTTCCTGAAATTGCTCTGACAAATCAATTTAAAAGAAGATTTAAAGAATTTTTTGGTGTTGAACCAGCAATTTGGCATTCTGGTACTACAAAAAAAAATAAATCAATAATTTGGAAAGGTATAACTGAAGGAAAAATTAAAATAGTTATAGGAGCAAGATCTTCACTTTTTTTACCATTTAAAAATTTAGGAATAATTATTGTCGATGAAGAACATGATATTTCTTACAAGCAAGATGAGGGAGTTTCATATAATGCAAGAGATATGGCTATTGCTAGGGCTTCTTTAGAAAATATTCCTATAAATTTAGTAACCTCAATACCTTCGATCGAAACTTACAACAACATTGTTAACAAAAAATATTATGTAACTAATTTAGGCAAAAGGTATAAAGAGGCATCCTTACCAAAAATTGAAATTATAAATTTAAACTCAGAAGAATTAAGCAAAGGATCTTGGTTAGCTAATAAAACTTTAATTAAAGTTGATCGATATTTGAAAAAGGGAGATCAAGTTTTATTTTTTTTAAACAGACGAGGTTACGCTCCATTTGTCATTTGTAAAAAATGTAGAAATAAATTCCAGTGTCCAAACTGTGCTGTAAATTTGAATTTTCATAAAACATTAAACAGACTTCTCTGTCATTATTGTGGTTACAAATCGCAATTATCAAGAATATGTGATGATAAGAAAAAATGTGATCTTCTATTTTGTGGCCCCGGTGTAGAAAGAATTTTTATTGAACTTAAAAAAATTTATCCAAATAAAAAAATAAAAATATTTTCTAGCGACACTTTAGATAAAAAAAAATCAGCAAATATCCTATTAGAGGACGTTGAAAAAAGGAAAATCGATATTTTGATAGGAACACAATTGATATCTAAAGGTTTTCATTTTCCAAAATTAAATTGTATTGTTGTTGTTGATAGTGATTTTTCATCTCACGGATATGACCTTAGATCTGCTGAAAAAAATATTCAGTTGTATCATCAATTAAGTGGAAGAGCAGGACGAGAAGGTGAGGAATCAACAATTTATTTTCAAACCTATACTCCTAATGATGAAGTGCTCTTAAATATTTCAAAAAATAATCCACATGAATTTTTACAAAAAGAACTTAAATTAAGAAAAGAAAAAAACTTACCACCTTTTTATCGACTCATCTCTTTAATTATTTCTGGAAAAAATGAAATTTTAATTATGAAATTTGCTACAGAAATTAAATTACGACTTCCCAAAGTAAGTGGCGCTGATATTCTAGGTCCAGTGCTTGCCCCTATCACAAAAATAAGAAAAAAGTACAGATGTAGGATTTTAATAAGATATCCTAAAAATATATTTATACAGAAATATTTATCTCAATACTTGAGCAAAATAAAAATTATATCAGGAATAAAACTAGAGGTTGATGTGGATCCGATTAATTTCAGTTAAACAGAGGGTTTTTTAGTCTTATCAAAGACAAAAAGATACATTAGAACATGTTGAATTTACTAATATAATTTCATAAAAAACAAGTTTTTTTAGGAGCAAAAATTGAGTTCAAAATCATCGTTTTCAAATTCTACATCAAAAAGTTATGCAATAGCTCTATATGAGCTTTCAAAAGAAGGTTCTGAAATAGATAAAATTGAAGAGGAAATGAAAAGTATTAATATCTTGCTAAAAGAAAGTTCTGATTTCAGAGAAATGATTTCTAACCCAATGGTATCAAAAGAAGATAAAAAAAATGTTATATTTTCAATAGCTGATAAAAATAATTTTTCTCAAACCCTTAAAAAATTTTTAGGTTTTGTTGCAATAAAAAATAGATTGTTTTTTTTAGATAAAATTACTGAAAGTTTTTTAAATTTAGTTTCAAGTAATAAAGGAGAATTAAAAGCGAGATTGATATCTTCAAAAAAATTGACCCTCGAAGAAAGGAAAAAAATTCAAAACGATTTATCTAAAAACTTTAAATCTCCTTTAAATATAGATTATGAACACGATGCTGGTTTAATAGCTGGATTAATTATTCAGGTGGGAAGTGTTATGGTTGATACATCCATTAAAACTAAGCTAAGAAAAATAGAAAAAAATATGAAGGAAATATAATATGCAAATTAATCCATCAGAAGTAACTAAAATTTTAAAAGAACAAATTAAAAAGTTTGGAGAAAAAGCTGAAGTATCCGAAGTTGGTCAGGTACTTTCTGTAGGCGATGGTATCGCACGAGTTTATGGTTTAGATAATGTTCAAGCTGGTGAAATGGTTGAGTTTTCTGGCGGCATAAAAGGTATGGCCTTAAACCTTGAAAAAGATAATGTAGGTGTCGTCATATTCGGCGATGATAGATCAATTAAAGAAGGTGATGTTGTTAAAAGAACTGGCTCAATTGTAGATGCACCAGTTGGAAAAAATTTGTTAGGTAGGGTAGTTGATGCATTGGGAAATCCAATTGATGGCAAAGGAGATTTAGACAAAAAAATAGAAAGAAAAAGGGTGGATGTAAAAGCACCAGGCATAATTCCTAGGCAATCTGTTAATCAACCAATGCAAACAGGTTTGAAGGCCATTGACAGTTTAATTCCTATTGGAAGAGGACAGAGAGAATTAATTATTGGTGATAGACAAACAGGTAAAACTGCAGTTGCGATTGATACAATTATTAACCAAAAAGAAACTAATAAATCTGGTGATGAAAAAAATAAACTTTATTGCATTTATGTAGCAATTGGCCAAAAGAGATCAACAGTTGCTCAAATTGTTAAATCCTTAGAAGATGCAGGTGCAATGGAGTATACAATAATTGTTTCAGCAACAGCTTCAGATCCTGCACCTTTACAATTTCTAGCTCCATATACTGGTTGTACAATGGGAGAATACTTCAGAGATAATGGTATGCACGCTCTAATTATTTATGATGATTTATCAAAACAAGCTGTTGCTTACAGACAAATGTCACTTTTACTAAGAAGACCTCCTGGAAGAGAAGCTTATCCCGGAGATGTTTTCTATCTACATAGTAGATTGCTAGAAAGAGCGGCAAAACTTAATGATGATAAAGGTGGCGGCTCTTTAACGGCATTACCGATAATTGAAACACAGGCTGGAGATGTTTCGGCTTATATTCCAACTAACGTAATTTCTATTACAGATGGACAAATTTTTTTAGAAACAGAGTTATTTAACCAGGGCATAAGACCAGCGGTAAATGTAGGTTTGTCAGTATCCAGAGTAGGTTCAGCTGCTCAAACAAAAGCTATGAAAAAAGTTGCTGGTTCAATAAAACTGGAATTGGCACAGTATAGAGAAATGGCTGCATTTGCACAGTTTGGTTCTGATTTAGATGCGTCAACGCAAAAATTATTAAATAGAGGATCAAAATTAACGGAGTTATTAAAACAAGATCAATATTCTCCAATGCCTGTTGCACAGCAAGTAATAGCAGTTTTTTCTGGAGTAAGAGGTTTCTTGGATGACGTCGAATTAACAAGCATAAAAAAAGTTGAAAAACAAATTTATGATGAAGTGCAATCTTTAAATCCTGAGATAATCGATAATATTAATGAAACAGGCAAGTTAGAAGATGAAGTAGAAAAGAAGTTAACTTCCCTTATAGAAAAATTTAAAAAAAAAATTAAATAAAATTTTATGCCAAGTTTAGATGATTTAAAAAAGAGAATTTCTAGTGTTAAGTCAACACAAAAAATAACCAAGGCTATGAAAATGGTAGCCGCAGCTAAATTAAGAAGAGCTCAAGAAAGCGCTGAAAAAGGAAGACCATTTTCAGAAAAAATGAACAACATAATTCTTAATCTAAGCGATAATATTACGGACAAAGATAATGCGTCAAAATTTTTAGTAGGCACAGGAAAAGATGACACGCAGTTGTGTGTGGTTATTACCGCAGACAGAGGGCTTTGTGGAGGGTTTAATACAAATATATGCAGAAAGGCAAAAAATTATTTTGAGAAGATTTTAAAAGAGGGAAAAACACTTAAAATTTTAACAGTAGGTTCTAAGGGGCACGATCAATTAAAAAGAGTGTATGGAAAATATATAATTGAAAGTATAAATTTCAAAGGTTTTAAAAAAATTACATATAAAGAAGCTGAAAATGTAGGGGAAAAAATTATCAAACTATTTAAAGATTCTCAATTTGATATATGCAAAATATTTTACAACAAATTTAAAAATGTTATTTCCCAAATTCCTCAAGCTCAACAAATTATACCTATCGAAAGCAAAAAAAAAGATGAGGAAAAAAAAACCGATATTTTTTATGAATTTGAGCCTGAAGAAAAAGAAATATTAGATAATTTATTACCAAGAAATATATCAACACAAATTTTTAAAGCGTTTTTAGAAAATGCAGCTAGTGAACAGGGATCAAGAATGACTGCGATGGATAATGCAACGAGAAATGCAGGCGAACTAGTTGAAAAATTAACTATTACTTATAATAGAAGTAGACAAGCAGCAATTACCAAAGAACTTATTGAAATTATTTCAGGAGCAGAAAGTTTATAAAAATGAGCGAAAGATTTGGAAAAATTACTCAAGTCATTGGTGCTGTGGTTGATGTTCAGTTTGAGGGCCAGTTACCAGAAATATTAACTGCTTTGGAATGTAACAATTCAGGAAATAGACTTGTTTTGGAGGTTGCGCAGCATTTGGGTGAGACTGCTGTGAGAACTATTGCGATGGATAGTACTGAAGGTCTTAAGAGGGGAGATAACGTAAAAGACACTGGATCTCCTATTAAAGTGCCTGTAGGACCAGAAACTTTAGGTAGGATCATTAATGTTATAGGAGAACCTATTGATCAGAAAGGTAAAGTGTCTACTAAAGAAAACTGGCCAATACACAGACCCGCTCCAAAATTTACAGATCAATCAACAGAAACAGAAATATTGGTTACAGGAATAAAAGTTGTTGACCTTCTAGCTCCTTACTCAAAAGGGGGAAAAATAGGATTATTTGGAGGTGCCGGCGTGGGTAAAACCGTAATTATAATGGAATTAATTAATAATATTGCAAAAGCTCACGGGGGATTTTCTGTTTTTGCTGGAGTTGGGGAGCGAACTAGGGAAGGAAATGATTTGTACCATGAAATGATAGAGTCTGGGGTAATAAAGCCAGAAGGAAAAGGATCAAAAGCAGCATTAGTTTATGGACAGATGAATGAACCACCAGGCGCACGTGCCAGAGTTGGTTTAACTGGTTTAACAGTTGCAGAATATTTTCGTGATAAAGAGGGACAGGACGTTTTGTTTTTTGTCGATAATATATTTAGATTTACTCAGGCCGGATCGGAAGTGTCGGCCCTTTTAGGAAGAATCCCTTCAGCAGTCGGATATCAACCAACTCTCGCTACTGATATGGGAAATTTACAAGAAAGAATTACAACTACAAACAAAGGTTCAATTACTTCAGTTCAGGCTATATATGTACCCGCTGACGATTTAACAGATCCTGCGCCAGCCACTTCATTTGCGCATCTAGATGCAACAACTGTACTTTCTAGACAAATAGCTGAACTTGGTATTTATCCTGCGGTCGATCCTTTAGATTCAACATCAAGAATTCTTGATCCTAGAATAGTTGGTGAAGAACATTATAGAGTTGCTAGAGAAGTACAAAAAATATTACAAACATATAAATCTTTGCAAGATATAATTGCGATTTTAGGAATGGATGAGCTCTCAGAAGAAGATAAGTTAACTGTAGCTAGAGCGAGAAAAATTCAAAGATTTTTGTCACAACCATTTTTTGTTGCAGAAGTTTTCACAGGCTCACCAGGAAAGCTCGTAGATTTGGAAGCAACTATCAAAGGATTTGCAGCAATATGTAAGGGCGAATATGATCATTTGCCCGAAGGTGCTTTTTACATGGTTGGTACTATTGAAGAAGCTGTACAAAAAGCGGAAAAAATGGCTAAAGAAGCCGCATCATAATGGAAGAAAATTTTAGAATTGAAATTATTAGTCCTGAGAAAATTATTTTTTCTGGAGACGTAAACATGACAATTCTGCCTTCTTATGAGGGTGAAATGAGCATTTTAAAAGATCATATTCCAATAATAACTTTTTTGAGACCTGGTATAATAAAAGTAAATAAAAAAGAAGGAAGTCCAGAAGAATTTTTTGTTGAAGATGGTACAGTTGAATTTTTTAATAATAACTTAGTAATATTATCAGCATCAGTTGTTAATAAAAAAGATTTATCAAAGGAATTTGTAGATAATTTAAATAAAGATACGGTTAATAAACTTGAAGATAAAAATATTACCGATGAAGATCGTTATATTTTAAATCATAAACTTGATGCTATTAAAAGTTTGGAAATTTAAATTAAGTTAATCAATTCTTCTTTTATTTTTTTATAAATATCAATTTTAAAATCTACAGCTACCCCAGGCAATTTTGATGGTTCTATCCATTTCCAATCTAAAAATTCAGGATTTTTTGTATTGATATTAATATCTTTATCTTCTCCTAAAAATTTCATTATAAACCATTTTTGTTTTTGTCCTCTAAATTTTCCTTTCCAAATTTTTCCTAGGAGGTTTTTTGGTAAATTATAAGAAAGCCATTCACCCACTTCTTTTATCAATTCTACTTTTGATATTCCTGTTTCTTCTTCCAATTCTCTTCTCGCAGCTTTTAATAAATCTTCGTTTTCTTCTATTCCTCCCTGAGGCATTTGCCAATGGCTTGAAGGATTATCTATTCTTTTTCCTACGAAAACTTTTTTTTCACTATTTAACAAAACTATTCCTACCCCTAATCGAAGTGGTAATTTTTGATTATAGTTCATAAAATTTACCCACTCAGAAGTTTAATAGCGTAATTTAATTGATTATCCGTAGATGTATTAATTGAAAATTCTTCTCCTTCTTCCTCAACTACAATGTCAGGAGAAACACCAACTTTAGAAATAGATTTACCAGAAGGTAAATAATATTTTGATATGGTTAATCTTATAGCTCCTCTATTTTTTAAAGGAATAATTGATTGAACAGAACCCTTTCCATACGTAGATTCTCCTAATAATACTGCCCTTTTCTGATCTTGTAATGCACCTGCAACAATTTCTGCAGCTGAGGCAGACCCATTATTAATTAAAACAATCAACGGTTTACCGTTGATACGATCTCCTCTTTTCGCAAAAAATTTTCTATTGTCCATATTTTTTCTTCCTTTAGTAGAAACTATTTCACCATCATTTAAAAAGAAATCAGAAATTTTTACTGCCTGTGACAACAATCCACCAGGATTATTTCTTAGATCAAAGATATAGCCAGTTAATTTTTTTTCTTTTTCAAATTTTATAATTTCTTTTTTTAACTGGTTACCGCTATTTTCATTAAAAGCTCTTAATCTAAGATAACCTATGTCGTTTTCTATCAATTTAGCAACTACAGATTTAATTTCTATGGTGTCTCTTATAATATTAAAAATTTTTGCCTTTCGAACACCTTTGCGCCTTATAGTAATTTCAATTTCTGTTCCAACCGGTCCTCTCATTAGGTTTACTGCTTCCATAAGAGTCTTCCCCTGTACTTGGTCTCCATTTATTCTAACAATATAATCACCAGCTTTTATTCCAGCTCTTGCTGCTGGAGTGTCATCAATTGGTGCTATAACTTTAACTACACCTGCCTCCATACTAATTTCTATTCCAAGTCCACCAAACTCCCCGCTTGTTTCCGTTTGCATTTCTTCATAAATTTTAGGATTCATATAACCCGAATATGGATCTAAAGACTGCAGAACACCATTAATTGCCGAATCCATAATTTCTGCTTGGTCAACTTCTTCAACATAAGATTCATCTATTTTTTCTAACACTTCACTAAAAAGATCAATTTTTTCATAGAGTTTATTTATGTCGTCTGCACTAGTAATGTTTGGGATATTTATTAATGTTGTAATTAAAAATAATTTAAAAACAAATTTAATCGTTAAAATTTTTTTCATATAATTAATCTTTCTTTTGGTATTAGTTCAGACCACATTCTCTCCAAATCATAAAATTTTCTTTTTTCTGGGTGGAAGATATGAATAATTATATCATTTGCATCTATAAGTTTCCATTCATTACTATTTTGACCTTCCATACGACAATTGTTTATGCCCTTTTTTTTTAATTCTTCCATAAGTATTTTTGATAAAGCTTGTATATGTTTGGATGAACTTCCGCTTGCAATTATCATAAAGTCGGCAATCGAAGTCTTATTTTTAAGGTTAATTGATTTTACTTCGATTGCTTTATTTTCGTTTAGTATGTTCTCAATTTCCTTTTTTAGTTCGTTAATTTTTTTTAAGGACATTTAAATTATGTTACCAAAATTTTCTAATTAATGAAGATGAAATATTTACTTTTTTTGAATCTATATATATCCAATCTTTTTTATTAAGCTTTTGTGACGCAATAGACTTAAGAGATTTTCTAGTGTAGTTCTGCCTTGCAAAAACGACAATTTTAGCGAGATATGATATTTTTTTCCATTTGTTCCACTTATGAAACTTAACAAAATTATCTGCGCCCATTAAAAAAAATAATTTTGCTTTTTTATTTCTTTTTTTTAAATAACTAATTAGATCAAATGTTTTGCTAGATTTAATTTTACTATCAAAGTATTTAACATGAATTTTTTTTTCATTTTTGGTTATTTTTTTAGAAAATTGTATTCTTTTTTTTATATTGAAGTAAGGCTTTTTTTTAAATGGATTTTTTTTAGTAACTATCCATAATATTTTATCTAATTTTAATTTCTTAAGTGCTATTTGGGATATATGTAAATGTCCTATATGGGGTGGATCGAATGTACCTCCCAAAATTGCAATTTTAATATTTCTTTTTTTATATCTAGACAAAAAATTATTTCCTTATTTGTCCTTTCCCTTCCAGAATATATTTGTATGTTGTGAGCTGATCAACACCAATTGGACCACGAGGATGAAGTTTGTTAGTTGATATACCTACCTCAGCACCGAAACCAAATTCACCACCATCAGCAAACTGTGTTGAGGCATTATGTACAGCTATTGCACTATTAACATTTAAAAGAAATTTTTTAGCTGTTTTTTTGTTTTTAGTTATTATTGAGTCTGTATGATATGAACCATATTTGTTTATGTGATTTACAGCTTCTTGCAAACCATTTACACTTTTTACAGAAATTATAGGCGCAAGGTATTCAGTTTTCCAATCTTTTTCTTTTGCGGTTTTTATTTCTCCATCAATATATTTTTTAATTTTTTTGTCCGCTACAATTTTGCATCCCAACCTGTTTAATTGGTCTAGTATTGGCTTACAATGGGTTTTTAGACAACTTTTATCTATTAAAAGAGTTTCGGCGGCACCACAAATACTAACATTTCTCATTTTAGAATTTTTTACAACCTTAATAGCCATATCCAAGTCAGATTCACGGTCAACGTAAACGTGACATAATCCTTCATAGTGACCAATAATAGAAACTGTTGATTTTTTTAAAACTTTTTCAACTAAATTTTTCCCGCCCCTTGGAATTATTACATCTATATAATTTTTCATATTAGATAAAAGATAATCAACATGCTTTCTATCTGTGCTTTCGACAAATTGTACACAGTTTTCATTACACTTTTTTTTCCTGAGGGCTTTTTTAAAAAGTTTAGCTAGAATTTTGTTAGAGTAGAAAGCTTCTGATCCTCCGCGTAAAATTACAACATTGCCAGTTTTAAAACAAAGAGCAGAAACGTCAGAAGTAACATTTGGTCTACTTTCATAAATTACGCCAATAACACCAATCGGTATAGATACTCTCTTAATTGTTAAACCATTTGGCCTTTTCCAAGAGGACAAAATTTTTCTTAATGGATCCTTAAACTTAATTATTTCTTCTATAGAGTTTATAATTTGAGTTATTTTTTTATCATTTAATTTAAGTCTTTCCATCATGTTATCGTTAATTTTTTTATATTTTGCTTTTGCAATATCTTTTTTATTTGAACTTATGATTGCACTCTTATTTATTTTTAAATATTTAATATATTGTTTTAAAACATCATTTCTTTTTTCAACTCTCAGACTAGATAAATCTAAAGAAGCGGATTTTGCTCTTTTACCAATATTTTTCATATATAAATTTTTAAACATTTTTTATAACTTTACTAAATCGTCTTTATGAATAATTTCCTCTCTACTAGAATAACCTAATATATTTTTTATCTCACTACTATGCGATCCCTTTATTTTTTCAATTTCAATTGAGGAGAATGAAGTTAAGCCTCTAGCAAATTCAGTATCATTTTGATCTTTAACTAATACATGGTCTCCTTTCTCAAATTTTCCTTTAATTTTTTTTACTCCAGCTGGTAATAAGCTTTTGCCGTTACTTATTGCTTTTATAGCACCTTGATCAATTATTATTTCACCTTTTGGTGCTACCGATCCAATAATCCATTGTTTTCTTGCATCTAGTTTTGAAATTTTTGGCAAAAACCAAGTACATCTTTGATTTTCAAATATTTCTTTTATAAGATTTTTATATTTTCCATTTGTTATTGCCATATAGCATCCAGATAGTTGACAAATTTTAGCTGCTTCAATTTTTGTTTTCATTCCTCCAGATCCATACATGTTTTCTTTTTTTGATGCATACTTTTTTATATTTTCATCTATTTCTTGAACTGTTTTAATTAATTTTATCTTTTTATTTTTTTTTGGGTTATCTGTATATAATCCATCCACATCGGATAATAAAATTAAACAATCAGCGCTGATTATTTGTGATACCCTTGCCGCAAGTCTATCATTATCTCCATATTTTATTTCGGTGGTAGCTGTAGTATCATTTTCATTAACGATTGGAATAATGCCCATTGTTAACAAATTATCGATAGTTCGCTTGGCATTAATTGACCGTCTTCTTTGTTCAGTGTCATCTAAAGTAAGCAATATTTGAGAAATTTTGATTTTGTTTTTATCAAAATTTTTCTTATAAAAATTCATTAATTCGATTTGTCCTATTGAAGCAACTGCCTGACTTTTATCAACTTTTAGACCATTTTTTTTGATACCAAGGTATTCACAACCCATGGCTATAGCTCCAGAAGAAACAATAACAATTTGTTTTTTTTTCTTAATTAGTTTTTTGATGTCCTTTACAAATTCCCGAAACCATATTTTTTTTGTTTTTCCGTTTTCATCGACCAAAGTTGAAGATCCTATTTTAATTACAATTTTTTTAAATTTATCAATGTACATAGTTAACTAGAACTCTTTTTATAGTTTTTAATCCTTTTTGTTTTAAAGCAGATATTGTGTAAATTTTTTTTTTTGTTTTTTTATTAAAAACATTTATTTTTTTATTAACCTCTTCTTCGCTGATCATATCTATTTTATTGAATACAACTATCTCGTTCTTTTTTGTCAATTTATTACTATATTTAAAAAGTTCTTTTCTAACCTTAGAATAATTTTCCAGCAGATTATCTTGAGTGATATCTATTAAATGTAATATATTTTTGCATCTTTCTATATGTCTTAAAAATTTATCACCAAGCCCTATTCCTTCATGTGCTCCTTCAATTAAACCAGGTATATCTGCTAGAGTTACTTCTTTATTATCATAGCTGGCCACACCAAGATTTGGATTAATTGTAGTAAATGGATAGTTTGCAATTTTTGGTCTTGCGCTCGTAAGAACTGATAATAGACTAGATTTACCAGAGTTAGGCATGCCAACAATTCCTATATCTGCTATAACCTTAAGCTGTAACCATATCCAAAAGCCTTCACCTTTTTCACCATCAGTTTTTTTTCTTGGCGCGCGATTAGTTGAACTTTTAAATCTTACATTTCCCAGACCTCCAAAACCTCCATTTGCAATAATTATTTTTTGTCCAGGTTTTGTAAGATCTTTAATTAGAGTATTATTATCTTCCTCAAAAATTTGTGTACCAATAGGTACTTTTAAAATTAAATTTTCTCCACTTTTGCCTGTTTTTTTCTTACTTTTTCCACTTTCTCCTCTTTCAGCTTTAAAATGTTGCTGATATCTAAAATCGATAAGTGTGTTCAAGTTTTTGTCAGAAGCAAAAATTACTGATCCGCCACAGCCACCATCTCCGCCATCAGGTCCACCAAATTCTACATATTTTTCTCTACGAAAACTTGAAGAACCGGATCCACCATCTCCTGCTTTTACATATATTTTTGCTTGATCTAAAAATTTCATAACTTAAAAAAATTAAATTAATTTTAAAGTTGTAAAGGATTAGCTGGGGATAACAGATACTAATGTTCTGTTTAGCTTTGATGTTTTAAACTGAACTTTTCCTTTTATTAAGGAAAATATCGAGTGATCTTTTCCCATACCCACATGGTTTCCAGGATGTATTTTTGTACCTCTTTGTCTTACTATAATATTTCCAGGCACAACCAATTGACCACCAAATTTTTTTACACCTAGACGCCTACCGGCACTATCTCTTCCATTTTTCGATGATCCGCCTGCTTTTTTTGTAGCCATAATTATACCCTAACTAAGATTGTATCACTTTTTTTTGGTTGTTAAAGGTTTGTTTTTAATCGTTGATTTCTTTAAAGCACTTACTTTTTTAGTTTGTGGATCTAGTGTTTTTGCACTCTGACTTGGTTTTTTTTCTATTTTATCTTTTTCTTTGGGTTTAGATTTCTCTTTTTGAGTTTCAGCCTGTGCAATCAATTTTCCATCTTTTGAAAAAATTTTTGTAATTCTAATTAGTGAAATTGGTTGTCTATGTCCATATTTTTTTCTAGAATTTTTTCTTCTTCTTTTCTTGAAAACCAATACAGTTTTGTTTTTTGTATTTTTTAGAATAGTTGCTTCAACCTTAGCGCCCTGGATATTTGGATTTCCAATTTCGTTTGTTTGATTATCGTTCAAAAATAAAACGTTTTTGAATTCTACAGTCTTTCCTTCTTTATCAGAAAGTCTTTCAATTTTAATAATTTCACTTGCTGAAACCTTATATTGTTTACCACCTGTTTGAATGATTGCGAAAGACATTGTTTTAATTTCATATTTTGAAATAGGGGCAATATAGCTTTATAGGTTTACATGTCAAGTTATAACAACAATTAAAAGCTATCTTTTAGATCTCTTACTTTCTTAAAAACTTCAAAATCTTCTTGATTTTTCATATTTAGATTAATTTTCAGGTCATTTTTATCACATCTAAGAAAAATATTTGATTTTAACTCATCTTCAAGGTTAGTTGGAATTGTCGGCATATTATTTGATCTCAGTTTTTTTATTTTTTCAAAATGTCTTTTGAGATTAATATTGTTGCTGTCATATTTCATACAAAATTCTGCATTTTTAAATGTGTATTCATGTCCACAGTAAATCTTTGTATCTTTCGGAAGCTTTTTAATTTTGTTTAACGATATTAGCATTTGTTTGTGATCACCTTCAAAAATTCTTCCACAGCCAAGAGAAAATAAAGTATCTCCAGTAAAAGCAATTTTTTCTCTTTCAAAAAAAAAACATATATGTCCCAAAGTATGCCCCGGAATATGTAATATTTTCACATTTGAATTTCCAAATACCCACTGTTCATTATCTTTAACATTTATATCAATTCCTGGAATTCTGTGCTTGTCACCAACATAACCCACAACTTTGGCATTATAGGTTTTTTTTAATTCTATATTACCTCCTATGTGATCAAAATGATGGTGAGTATTTAATATATAATTTAATTTAAGATTTTCTTTTTTCAGATAAGAAATTATTGGATGAGCTTCAGATGGATCAACAACTCCTATAGTTTTAGAATTGGTATCATTAATAATATATGCATAATTGTCGGTTAAGCAGGGTATTGTGATTATTTGCATATTTAATTATCGTATAAGAAATATTCCAAGTTGTGAAAAAATATTTTTATAACCCATATTTTTATTAGTAATTTCGGAAATTTTTTCATTAGTTAAACAGGTAGATGTAACAATTTTTATTTTTTTTTTTTCACAAAAGTTAACAAAATCCTGAATAGAACACATATGTAAATTGGGTGTGTTGTACCATTCATTAGGTAAATTTTTGGTGATAGGCATTGTTCCCTTAAATAATAAATGGAGACGCACCTTCCAGTATCCAAAATTAGGTATTGAAACAATTGTTTGCTGTCCTATTCTAAGCAATTGATTTAAAACTTCTTCAGGATTAAAAAAAGCTTGTAGAGTCTGACTTAAAACAACATAATCAAATGATTTTTCGGGAAATTGTGACAATTCTTTTTCAGCATCACCTTCGATTACAGAAAGACCTTTTGATATGCATTTTTGTACAAGATTTTTTTGAGGCTCGAGACCCCTTACATCATTTTGTTGATTGATTTTTAAATATTCCATCAAAGTGCCATCACCACAACCAATGTCCAAAACTCTTTTATTGTTTTGAATTATTTTAGA
>CEUS01076040.1_pt1 | contig 17126 bp, 17 predicted proteins | sample 427031 | NCBI WGS metagenome assembly CEUS01 (sample SAMEA2622837, study PRJEB7988) | marine metagenome | biome: marine biome (ENVO:00000447); feature: marine epipelagic mixed layer (ENVO:xxxxxxxxx); material: "saline water (ENVO:00002010), including plankton (ENVO:xxxxxxxx)" | depth 140 m | reverse complement strand
TGTCAGAACGGAGCGTGTTGTTTCCTTTGGCATAGGTGGTCAAAATGGAATGCCGCCATGGCGTGCCCACCGGATCATTAAGTAATGCAGCCAAACTCAAACCAGCGTTTTCATCTCGAGCAGGTAAACCACACAATTCGAGCAAAGTGGGATAAAGATCAATAAGACCTGTCGGCTTTGAGCACACTTGACCTGATTTTGATCCTGGAGTCGTTATAACCATCGGAACTCGAGTCGCTTCCTCCCAAAGGCCATGTTTGGAGACGCGAGCTTTTTCGCCCAAATGATAACCATGGTCACTAAAGAGAACTACAATGGTGTTTTCAGAATGTGGCGACTTTTTCAGCGCATCCAAAACGCGGCCAATTTGCGCATCCACAAAACTGGTACAAGCGAGGTAAGCCTGGATGCACAGTTTAAGCTCTTCGTCGTCATTCGCACGCAACCAAGGTAACTGTGGATATCGTGGCACCTCATGAACGTGGCGGCCGGTAGCAGGAACATCATTCAAATCATAATCAGGTATTTCCGGCACTTGAACCTGTTCCAATGGATGCAAGTCAAACCACTCTTGAGGGACATAAAAGGGAACGTGAGGTCGCCGAAATCCAACCGCCAAGAAAAATGGTTGATCGTATTCTTGCTGTAATACCGGAATGGCCCAATCCGCCGATTGGTAGTCGGGCATCTCCGTATTGGTCTCAGGAAAAACTCCCCAATCGGTTTGTGTCCCTGAATAAGGCAGCGAGTAGTCGGGCCGATGGTGAAAACGAAAATCGTTGGGCTTCTTGGGACCTTTTGGTTTGGGCCCTGAATTACCGTGTGGTCCGACAAGCTGGAAGATCTTTTCGTACCGAATTCCGTGCGTAACCTTACCTACCGCCATCGTTTGATAGCCATGTTTTTCAAAATACTGGGGAATTAGGTGGCCATTGAAAAACTGGGTGTCCTCCTCAAGAATATTACTCGAGCTAGGCTGATTGTAGAAACCTGTCTGATGTGGATAAAGCCCGGAAAGAAATGAAGCTCTGGACGGACCGCATATCGGGGCCTGGCAATGAGCGTTGGTAAACAGGGTTCCTCGTTGCGCAAGCGCATCCATATACGGGGTCTTAGACTGCGGATGGCCACCCATGCTACCGATCCAATCGTTCAAATCATCTACTACGATGAATAGCACATTAGGCTTTTCTGAAGCAGTCAAAACTGTAGTCAGTATTAAAACCAGTAGGATTTTAGGGAAATAGAATTTCATCGTGAAGATTTGTATACTAAGTCTCCAGCCATCAAGCCTGTCAATTGAGCAACGTTGGCGAGTTACTCGTGAATGGGTCGCAATTCGAACGCTGAATAAAAAGGGTAAGTAGAGCCTTATTGTCCGAGACCCAGGCATCAACCCAGTTTACCTCTTGCAGTTATGGACTTAAGCCAAGATGGTAAATCCTTTTGAGGCCTCCAATCGGTTACCAATCCATCTCTCCTTAAGCCACCAATACATCTAGCGGGTAATTCCAATCATTCTTAACTATGCCTAAGGATTCATTGAACAAAAACGTGAATACAGCTATCCTGGAACCTCCAAAAAATTTTGGTGGCATGATCCGTTACTGGGGTCCAGGCTTGGTAATGACAGCTGGTGTAGTCGGATCTGGCGAATTAATAGCCACAACTGGCCTGGGCGCAAAGACGGGCTTTATTGCTCTTTGGCTCATCATTTTAAGTTGTGTCATTAAAGTGGTAGTACAACTGATGCTCGGTCGCTATGCAATTTACTCAGGCAAAACCACACTCGAAACATTTAATGACTTGCCTGGACCTCACTACCGAGCTTCCTGGTTTATTTGGTGGTGGTTGCTGGTTCTGATTATGGTTCTCCTGCAGCATGGAGCGATGCTCGGCGGGGTGGCTATGGTGTTGAATATCCTCTTCCCTGGGGTGTCGGTCACCTACTGGGCAATCATAATGATGCTCTTTACTATCACTATATTGCGCATTGGACGTTACAATTTGCTACAGAATGCCGCAGCTATGATGGTGCTTGCATTCACCATAACGACCATCATTTGCGTTGGCCTGATACAGGGAACGGATTACGCCATATCTTGGAAACAAATAAGTTCCGGACTAACGTTTGACTTACCTATTGGCGGATTCGCCGTGGCATTGGCAATGTTTGGCATAACAGGGGTGGGCGCCGGAGAATTGATTTATTATCCCTCCGTTTGCCTGGAAAGAGGATATGCAAAAGTTACAGGACCTTTCGAACGAACCGAAGCCTGGCTAAACCGTGCCAAAGGATGGATGCGAGTCATGCGCCTGGATGCAATGTTGTCGCTAGTTGTTTATACCGGGTTAACCATAGCTTTTTATCTGCTGGGAGCGGCGGTATTACATGCTCGAGGACTGGCACCGGAGGGAATGGATATGATTAAAAACCTTTCGCTCATGTACACTGAAACACTGGGCGAGGGCTCCCGAATTATTTTCCTTATCGGCGCATTTGTTGCACTCTACTCCACAGTGTTTGTCAGCACGGCTACTCACGCACGCATGTCCACCGATTGCTTCAAATTAATCGGATGGATAAAGGTCAACAACGACGATGAAAAGCAAAAATGGATCCAGCGCTTGGTGACCATCATCCCTTTGTTCCAACTAATGTTATTTGTAATATTTAAGGCGCCTTTGTGGATGGTAGTCATTGGCGGCACGTTCCAGGCAATCAGCTTGATAGCCATAGCATTTGGAGCGCTCTATCTACGATACCGTATGTATATTCCTGAATTAAAACCCACTCGGTTATTCGATATCTGCCTTTGGATTTCGGGTATCTGTATCGCCATAATAGCCGGCTACGGCATGCTGGCCAAACTATTATATGGGTCTTAAATTTGCTTAGAAAAGGCAATAAGGTGAGAATTTAATCTACGGGAAAGGGCCCATCTTCAAAAACCTCATCGTGATAACCTTTCGATCCAACGATTCGGGTTAGCTCACTAAAAGGTTTCTTTTCTTCAATAAGGCGTTTTAAATAAGAAGCAAAATCACGTTTGGGTTGCCAGTCTAGTTCAAATCAGACTTTTTCGTTTACATAAACACGGTCGAGGCCAGGAGACATTTTCCACCATCTCCGCTTAAAAGATAGCTGGAAACTCTGGAAAATAGCGTTTGACAACATTGGGAGTTCGATGGCGTAGATCGGATAAATCCTCAGGAACAAACGGAGTCTTTGCACTAATGATATAACGCCCAAATCCAATCTGCTCGGCCTTATCGAGAGCCAGTAAATGTGCGGATACCATATCCTCGCTATCCGCTCGTCGAAAGAGGAACTCATTCATTTTGAGGCTAAGCTGATCGAAAGCGTCTAGTTTTTCTCTATGGTCATCTTTTCATGAAAGAAGCGCGAGGCACGAAAAATAAGGCATCTTAATTTCTGATTCCGGTGAAATTGTTGGTACAGGTTTTCTGCCGCCACCTTGGTTACTCCGTAAATATTTTTGGGAACGGGTAAAATGTCTTCCGTGGACCAACCGACCGGCTGGTCCATATCGGCTCGATTGGCGTCGCCAAATGCACTGGTCGTGCTTGTAAAGATGGATGCCTTCACGTATACTCTTACCGATTATTCCAATAAGCTGAGTGTACCATTTATACTTGTATCCACAAAATACTGACGATCTGAATGGCTACGTGAGGCTTGTGCAAAGTCGCCGCATGCAAAACAACATCCACGCTCTGCATACTGTTTGTTACAAACGCTCGATCAGCAATCGAACCGGTCTCTGTGGTAAATTCAAAAGACTTCAAACCTATCCCGACGACATCGTGTTTTGAAGCTTGAAGCATTCGAACAAGCGCTTATCCAAGGTTACCAGCGCTGCCAGTAACAAGTATTTTCACGTTGACACACATCAAAAGAAATTTCTCAAGGGGCAATAGTAAGCGTCCTATTTGAAACTGCCGTGAGAAAGAATTTCATCCTATTTGACAACGATGGTGTCCTCGTCGATACAGAATACTGGTATTACAAGGCCACTCAACGGGCCCTTGGAGAGCTGGGTGTAACGCTCACAAGAGACGAATATATGAAGATAATGATTCGGGGCCAATCCAGCTGGGAGCTAGCGAGAGCGCAGGGAATTGAGGAGGCAGCTATTCAGCAAAAGGAGGCAGATAGAAACCAGTATTATAAGAAATTCCTCCTGACCAAGAACATCGGTATTCCGGGTGTGGCTGAAACCCTGAAGAAGCTTTCTCGATACTATCGAATGGCAATCATCACGACCTGCCACAAGACAGATTTTGATGTCATTCACCGGAATCGAAGTTTGATTTCATTTATGGAATTCATTCTTGTGCGTGAAGATTACGAAAAATCAAAACCGCATCCAGAACCATACTTGGCCGGACTGCAACGATTCGGAGCTAAAGCGAATGAGGCCCTAGTTGTTGAAGATTCTGAACGCGGATTAAATGCGGCACTAGCCGCCTGCATTGACTGCGTGATCGTTCACAACGAATTCACGGAGAGTCACGACTTTACGGGAGCAATACATACTATCCAATCTCTCAGCGAACTTCCAAATTTATTAAGTCACCGTTCAGATTGAGTGATCTGCCTTAGCGATTGGAATAAATCTTCAGCCACTCAGCTGATGGTTAACACATACTTTCCGAATTGAGGAGAAGTCTTCATCAATTCGATCGCTGCGTTCCCTTCGGCTAAGGGGTAGGTTGAATCTACCACGGGTTTGACGCCAAGTTGATCAGCAAATGCAACCATGGCTGCAAAATCGTCTGGAGACCCCATAGTAGAACCCTGAAGGCGTATTTGTTTCCAGAATACCTTACTCATTTCCAGTTTTTCTGGAGGCCCAAGCGTTGCACCAAAGTTCACGATGCGGCCACCCATTTCAACCAGATCAATCAAGGTATCGTAAGTCGGACCTGCAGCACTGTCGACTATCAGGCTTGGATTACCAACCGTCTTTATGAACTGCTTCCCCCAATCGTCGTCGGTGTATAAAAATCCTCCTTTGGCACCCAAACCGATGGCTCGGTCAATTTTTTCCGGGGAGGAAGAATTGACCCATACGTTCGCACCTGAAGCTACCGCAAATTGGATCAAAAAAGTGGAAACCCCACCTCCGGCTCCTGTGATCAATACAGTTTCACCCGACTCAAGCCCGCCTTTAGAAAATAGAGCTCGGTAGGCAGTGAGCCCTGCTAATGGAAGTGCAGCCGCCTCTTCCCAACTCAACTGACTTGGTTTTCCGCAAAGCTGACCTGCTCCAATCACCATCTCTGTCGCAAATGTGCCATCAACTGGCAGACCAAGAATGGTAAATTCATTTCCAAAGCAATCCTGTCGATCACCCCAGTCCAGGCTCGGATTGACGATTACTTCCCTATTCAGCCAAGAGCCATCAACACCTTCGCCGACCTGTGAGACTACTCCAGCACCATCGGATCCAAGGATAACCCCAGGTACGATTCCGGGATAAAGGCCTAAAGTGATCCAAAAATCCCGCCGGTTTATGGCAGCAGCTTGCAGGCTTATTTTGACCTCTCCTGCTTGAGGCTTCAAATCTGGACGTTCAATGAACTCCAAGGGCTGTTTAATTTCATTAAGAACAAGGCCTTTCATTTAATTTGGAAAAAGAATTTCATATTAGCCAATCGGAGACCAAAGCGAGGTCAATGACCGAAACGGCCCAGTTGCAGTTTCCTGTGAAAATTAATTTTCCAAGCGTTTTTTTCAACGTCGCATCGGCAGCATAAGCCTTTTCTCGCATAAGAGGAACACGTTCATTAAGTTAAGCTTTGATTGTCTTTGCCTCGACAACAATTTGTTCATTCGCTCCAGAAAAGCTTCACAGTTCAATGAGGATGCGCCGATACAATAATCTTGAGAATCCGGACAAATCCTCATTCAATCCACGATCCTTGACACTATAGCTAAGACTCAGGGTAGGAACTTCGGTAGAAAAGGCTGCAATGATCGCAAGCAATCGGGATTCGGCGAACGCCCCAGATTTGGCGATGACAGCTTTGAGTTCTTTTGCACTAAACTATCAGAGAGACAGAGAAATCGCTTCAATGATTTGTTTTCTGCCAGCAGGGACTCGGTTTTTAGAAACGCAAAACCATCAATACCGATTAACTCGGAGCCGACATGGGGTACCAAAAGAATTTCCTGATTTACCAATTCAGCTAATGCGACTACCATTTCAGCACAACGGTCCGCCCAAGGTATGAGCAGCTCTTCGGTGAGTTCCCAAACTTATACTTTTCTATCCACAGTGTATTTGGCCATCATAGGACTAAAGTTTAGACCAATTGCTCCGTCAGAGATCTGGAAACCAAGCTTATTTGAATCCGGTTCTTCCGGCTCCATCACAAAGGCCGGGTCCGCAATAAGATGGACATTGTCAAAATGCCATTTTCCTCAGAAATTACTAGCTAAGGTCTACCCTCGCAAATATGGCCTTCAATCTTCGCAGATGGTCGAACATTTGCCCGGCGAATTCAGCATTCGGGCTGAATGCAGGCACCCGTATTTATTCATCGCAACCTAGTAAGGAGAATCATCGGAAACAAAACAAGCCCCGTAGCTAATAGAATAGCCGCCATCAATAACGGCCACTTATAGATTCCGTCGATTGGGACCGGATACCAACTGAGGATGTCATGAACGTGAAATTAATAAGAGGATGAGAAAAATTTGCCGCATCTCCTGGGAAGAAGCAGCTAAAATTAAAGGGATGAGGAGTTCCCTTTATACAAAGCTGTGTCTGAATGCTTGATGGCTGGGAATTTTTTAATGGAGCAATTAAATCTTAATATTATGGGCCTAATTAGAATGCGGTGGATGGAAAACATCAGACCAACAAAATGGTTGTTGAGGTTTTTTCCAATGAAAATAGATTACCCGCCATGATTGGCTCAATATCGGGTAACGAAAAAGTGCAAAAACCATGGCATTTTTAGGCCTCACGTTGTTGTTAGCCACGAGCAGCGTCAACGCGGCTGTAACCAGTGAACAATCTGATGGGCAAATAACCCTTTTGAATAAGGGAGAACCAGTCCTTACCTACCATATGGATACTGCGGTACCACCGGACGGTGTTGAGAAACATTACAAAAGGAGTGGATTCATTCACCCACTGTATTCTCCTAATGGAAAAATTCTAACTGATGATTTTCCAATCGGTCACGTGCATCAGCACGCTGTTTTTTCGGCCTGGACTCGTGCCACATTCAAACACGAAGTGGTCGATTTCTGGAACCAACATGCTCAGCTAGGAACAGCCAACCACGTTGAGCTCGAGTCGGTTGAAGAGGATTCTTTCAGCGCAAAAATTCAGCAAGTTAGCCTGAAGAACGGCCCAGCAATTGACGAGAAATGGAACGTTTCAGTGAGCCCAAGCCCAAGCCCGTTCATAATAGATATCAAAATTGAACAAAAGTGTGCGACCAATGATGAAATATACTTTCATCCATATCACTACGGGGGATTCGGGTTTAGAGGTAGTGCGCATTGGAGTTCTGAAGACAAAGAACGCTATGAAGGATCTATGCATGTCCTTACCAGTGAGGGCATTGTCGATGTCGAATCCAGCAACCACACTCGACCAAATTGGATCGCTGTTTACGGAAAAATTCACGGCAAGCATGCTGGTTTTGTGGTGATGAACCACCCGTCCAATTTTCGGTCTCCACAGCCAATTAGAGTTCACCCACGTATGCCCTATTTTGTTTTCACACCGCCGGTATCCGGGTCTTTTATATTGAAACCCGGATTCACCTATTCGGCGCAATACCGGATCGCTACTTTCGATGGAACTCCCGATGAAAAGAAAATTGAAAAGTGGTACCGGGATTATACGGGCAAGTCCACCGACTAGGGTTTTTTAGGTTCCTTCGTTGAAATAGATGCGAAGGTTTTGGGTAGAACGTCCACAGGCCACAATGTCCAGTCGGCCATCCCCATTCAGGTCACCCAGTTTAAGATCCTCACAAGCCATTGAATCGGGGTCGATATCCATCGATTTCCATTCTTGGCCTTCTTCATCCAATGGCACGAAAAGTTTGATACCGTAATTATCAGGGTTTTGGCGGTTTCCACGCCAACCAACAACAACCTGATCCGAACCTACCCCTAACAAATCTCCACAAGCAATCCCATGACCGTCGGTCATCCCTTCAAAGAGAAGATTTCGAACTCCGAATTTTTTACCGCTGTCACGACGGGGAGGCGTATAGCTTGCCAATTGGTTGCCATGCATTGGTTCCACGGTGGTTACAAAAGTTTTCCCTCCAGGTAATGTTCCCATACGCACCTCCCCAGCTCCATCAAAGTCAGCACCTTCCTCATTTCCTATCAATATTCGACTGCGGAGGCCTCCATTTCGATATCGAAAATAATTTACGCCCTCGGCACCGGCAATAAGTATGGCTTCGTGGCCATTTCCCTCCGGTCCATCCTCGGCAATATCCATATTGTGGGTTTTGTGGAGCGAACCATCGATCAGGTAAGTTTCCCAATTATCCCTCGGATTATCCGGCATTTTGTATGCCAGAGCTTTCACGGCTTCTCCCTCGCCATTAACATTACCACGGCCATGCAAAGGCAATACAAGTAAATGAAACTCGCCGGTGTTCTTTCTAAACCAACGCATCCGATGCACCGTGGGCTCATGATGCAGCTGAACCGGAGTCCACTTTTGCTTTCGATCAGCTGGAGGAATTAGATAGTGCACACTGCCACTCAAAGATTCATCGGAAGTTTCTCCGGGATTCCACTGTGCACCGACTGCCACCTCGGCTTTGCCATCCCCATCAATGTCCCTGGCATCAATACATACATGGTCGCGATCCGTAAGATTTTCGACCATAATGTGTTTATCCCAAGTGGGGTTCTGATACCAGGCGAACTGCTTCTTATCTGCCAGGACAATATCCAATCTTTCGTCTCCATTGATATCGGCCAACACAACCCCATATCCAATTTGCAAATTCGAATCGATTTCAACGGTTCGAAATTTGGGAAACTGATGGTTAGCAGCATCCAGTACCCCAGAACACAAGACGATCAAACAAACAAACCATTTATTCACAAACCTACCTTTAAACGTTTAATAAAAAGATGGCAACAGACTTTTGCAAAGACTCTCAGGGTTACACAGGATCTAAATTGCCTTTGAACAACTGTTAGTAAATTTTATTATCAGACTTTCCAGCCTTACTGATATCGAACCCACTTTCCTTGACTGTTTCCGGACTTTTGTTGTAACAAGCAGCAAGGAGTGGATAAGAAAACTTTTTTTCTAAGTATTCCTAACACCAACCCAAATAGGCAGTTCCCATTACAATATTCAGTTTCCAATCCCAGACAAACCTGTAAGGATAATTGGAGATTTTCTCCCAGGTGTGTTGGCTAATCTGCATGATTCCATTGCCATTTGGCTCGAAGCCGTAATGAGCTCTCGGCCAAAACGATGGAATACACAAATGAGGGTTCCAGATCGTAGAGAGCCGTTTCCTGTTTAACTTTTTTCCAAACTATCTCTTTTGGAACTCGGTAGTTTGATTTGAAGCAGCGTTGGATTCCCACCAAAATCATGAACAGCAAGAAAAACCCCATTATTAGATAGAGGGATCCGGACCACTTTTTCCGATTTCGTTTGCGATAGGCCATCCTCAGTAAATAGTTTTTTAAGGTCCAATCACTACCATTATGCCATCTTAAAATCCATCAGTTTGTTGAACTCTTCAGGGATTTCGGACTTTGCTCGAAAGTAATGCTGCCTCTGTTTCCAATGCCATTCGATACGAATAGAATAGGCATGAAGAAAAAGTCTCTGATAACGGGTTGCTTTTTGTATATCCCGATTGAGGCTGAAATTACCGTAGGTCGTATCACCAATGATAGGAAATTTTCTTTTGGCACATTGGAAACGTAATTGATGCGTCCTGCCGGTCATGGGATTCAGGCGGAGGAGGCTCAATTTGGGATGGTTTCTCTTTGTCTCAACAACTTCAACATGCGTCTTGGCAGTCTTTCCCCTTCTACGATCTGTTGTTACAAGAAGGCCTGATCCGAATCTTCGTTTTCTCAAAACATCCTGCCACTCGGATTTGGAATCCTGAACGAACCCTGATACCAATGCATAGTAGGTCTTTGCAACTTTTTGTTTCGAAAACTGCTGTTTCAGCTCCCGAGCGAGGTTTGGATTCACGCAGCCTAAAATAACGCCAGATGTCAATGAATCCAATCGATGAAGCAAGTAAAAGCGATGAGTGTCTTTGCCATTTTTCCAGAGGTACCGTTCACGGTCCTTGCTCCAGGAAGCCTGAATCAAACATAGTTTTCGATCAGTCTCTGAATTTGGATGAGACAAAATCCGACACGGTTTGTAGAGGGCAACAAGACCTTCAGGATGTGTATCCAAAATCGTGACACCGCGACCTAAAGGAATTCCGGGAAAAATAGTGGATGCGTTCAGAGGCATAACTCAATGACCAAAATGTCAATCTCAGTAGAAAAGAAAATTCACAATGATGCGCTCGGGGTCCTTGAGAGTATTGACCATCTCCTCAGTCCACTCGCCAAAAGGCGCCCGGTTATTAATGGCAGCCGCGCATACAACCTGTGCCTGTAAAGACGAAGTTGTCAGAACTATTTCCCAATCGGTAATTTCACCATCAGTGTTTAAGTAAAACGCGATCGAAACACGGGATCGCCGCTCGGCCATTCTCTGAACTGAGAGCAGGTTGTGCCACTCAATTTCAATCGTTTCAAACATTCGGTCCAAGTATTCGCCAAATTCACTGAATTGAGCCGAATAATTTGCCATCTGGGCGATACGCGACACTCCGCTCATGTTTTTCTTCAAGGGACCTGTGTTGGCATAGCGGACTCTCGGTTGAGGAAGCCGGGCGGGTCGGTCTTCAGAATTTAAGTCAGGCACAGCTTCTTCCGGAGGGGTGAACGGTCGTTGATCCTGAACGATTCCCTGATCAAGTTGAGTGGTATCTTCCTCAGCCTCTTGCTCGGACTCGACCACTTCATCCGCATCTTCATCTTCAGGCAAGTCCGGCATTTCAGGAAGGGATCGAGGGCTATCAAAGTCCTCCTGCTCATCCTCGAGTGCAATCGGTGCGCGCGGGCGTTGTTGGTTGAGCTCGTCCTCACCTAGTGGACGATTGATCCGAATTTGAGGAATGCTCGGATTCTGCTGAGGCCGAGGTTCATTTTGATTGGCCTGGGATGGCGGTACCGGTGGAGAGGGTGGACCGCGATTTGGAATACCCTGTACCAAGTTATTAAATTCCTCGGACTCACCATCAATAAAGGGAGTACCCTCATCCAGATCATCACGCAGTTCTTCATTGGAAGCCTGCGTATTTTTGGAGGCAAAGTAATCCGTTTCATCGGGTTCGTTAGATAAGTCTTCCTTGTTTATAGGAACGTATTGCTTCATTATTTCTGGCTCCTCCTCCGCCAAAATGATATCAAACTCCTGCCAAGTCTGTGGCGTTGGATCAGAAGCCATGATCATAAGCGTCTCAGGAATAAACAGGTAAAGTAGGATGTGAGAAAAGAATGATCCCAGCAAAGCCAGGAAAATAGGCCTCCATTTTCGGGATTCTTCTCGCTCGAATTCGTTTTGAACAAAACTGGGGATGTTTTTAGCCACTCAATTCACCGGTTGTTAGAGGATTTCCTTGGCCTAATTAACTCAATTTGCGAATGAAAAATGAACTATAAAGTTCCGGTTATCCAACTTATTGGAGCTCAAGGAGGCGGTAAAAGTTCCCCGTTGTGGCCCGACCCCAATATGATTCTTGTGATCCATCTCCAAATCGATCAAAACCTTACTTATGTTAGTACATACGGTATACTTCTACTTGAAACCCGAAATCTCGGAGTCCGAGAAAGCCCAATTCGTGAAACAGGTTAAAACCCTTGAAAAGATCGAAACAGTTCGGAGCTTCTACGTTGGCATCCCCGCTGCAACCCTCGATAGACCGGTCATTCGAAAAGACTATTCAGTTGCCTTAACCGTGGTATTGGATGATCTTGAAGGACACGACATCTATCAAGTCCACCAAATCCACAAAGACTTTATAGCCAATAACAACCACTTGTGGGCTGAAGTTGTGATTTACGATGCAAACTGACTGTCCTTAAGAGTAAATAAGGCTTGAGATACGGGGTAAAAACCTCATTATTCCGCACACCATATCACCCCTGATGATTTAATCATCCTGAGGCAAACGACCATACGTAGCAGCAAATGGTTTTAAAGCGGACAAATAGGTCCGCTTTTTTCTGCAAGGACATGCTGGAAATAATTTTCGTATTATTGGTAACACAGTTTCTCGCCATAATGAGCTTGGTCTAGGATTAAATGTAAAATTGACGCCCATCAGTAAAAATGGAGCAAATAGACTCTAAAATATTTACTTTTCTCAATCTTGAGTTTATCAATTAATTTACCATTACACATTGGAAACCAACCAGACTAGATGTCTCTCCAAATTGTTGATCATCCGCTCGCAAGGGTGCTGATAAGTCAGCTTAGAAACAAAGATACCCTGAGCCCAACCTTCCGCAAGGCATGTCGAAATATAACCCAAATGCTCATCCTCGAAGCGACAAAGACCATGAGCACAAGGCCGGTTGAAATTGAAACTCCACTAGAAAGTACCGAAGGATCTATATGGGATGAATACATTACCCTAATTCCGATTATTCGTGCAGGTATTGCTATGGTCGACCCCATTTTGGAGATATTCCCGGAGGCATCGGTGGGTTACTTGGGCCTCGAAAGGGATGAAGAAACGACCGTCGCACGCAATTACTATCGGAAGATCCCTCACTTGAAAAACCAGACGGCCATAATCGTAGATCCATTGCTGGCGACCGGCGGATCATTACTGCAAGCTATAGAAATATGCCGGAAAGAAGGCGCCGAAAAAATCCTCATTGTAACCATTCTCGCCGCGCCTGAAGGCGTCGAGGCAGTATCCCAAAAACATCCGGATATAACCATTATCACAGCAGTTATGGACCGGGAATTAAATCAACAAAAGTATATACTTCCGGGTTTGGGAGACTTTGGTGACAGGTTATTCAACACCTGATTGATACAAGTTTACACGGCATGGGACTGAACGAATGTAGGGACTTTCTGAGCGTAGCGAAACAATTCAAGCTCGGAGGTCTTCAAACCGAACAACCCCACCCTCTTACGGTCGATTTGTCCAGACTTGCCACGAGTGATTTGGAATCTGCAGTTTCCACTTTAGAACAAGTGGATGTGGAAGCTCTTGAAAAGCTGGGAAATTACGCGACGAAAATCGCGGACCTGGGAAGCGAGGTTTCAAAAACCCTGACTTCTGGAAACCGTATTTACCTATGTGGTTGCGGGGCGACCGGCCGATTGTCGATTTCTTTGGAAGTGTTTTGCCGGGAAGGTTTAATTCCCGATGCCCACCAGGAGCAGGTAATCGGTTTTATGGCGGGTGGGGATGCCGCATTAATCAAATCTATCGAGAACTTTGAAGACCACCCAGAATGTGGAGCACAGCAATTGCGGGAGCTTGGTTTTGGCAAAAATGATTTACTAATAAGTACAACTGAAGGCGGGGAAACTCCATTTGTAATTGGTGCTACCGAGGAGGCAGCCAGGATATCTTCAAAACGACCCTGGTTTCTTTATTGTAACCCGGAGACCCAATTAAAAGAGATAGTAGAACGGTCAGCCAATATTTTAAACAACGACCGAATCCGGTCCCTTAGCCTACACGTGGGCCCTATGGCATTGTCAGGCAGTACGCGAATGCAAGCCAGTACTGTTTTAATGGCCGCGGTTGGATTCGCCTTGGAAAGGGGCGGAAACGAAAAATCGATTAGCGAAAGAATATGCCAATTAAAAGCAGCATGGATGAAGTTGGATACTAGCCAATTGAAAAATTTTACTGCCGCAGAAGCGAATGCCTATCAGTCCAGGGAGGAGATTATTTATTTAACGGACACACTCGGTGTTACAGTGCTCACTGATACCACCGAACGGTCGCCGACATTCAGTTTGGCTCCATTCGAAAACGCAAGGACTCCGTCCAATTTGCAGGCCATGTGCTACATGGCCGTTCCTTCCGCCAGCAAAACCCAAGAGGCGTGGCATAAAATACTCAAACGTGCTCCACGCTGCCTTGAGTGGGACAGCATTAAAGAATTGGCCGGTTTGGAGATTCTTGAGGGCTTTACCATTGCCAGAACTTGCCAAAAAATTCGTGAACAAAATTCCCCATCTATTAAACAGATACCCTTCTCAATTGAAACAACCACAGGCGGATTCAGGTGGGAATTTAAGGAGTTGGTTTGGAACGTCTCGTTAAGAGAATTAACCGTTTTAGAACAAAACCTGATTCTAAAAATGTTACTGAACATTCACTCAACCTTGGTTATGGGAATTCTTGGACGCTTTGAAAGCAATTTGATGATCTACGTTAAACCCAGTAACTATAAACTGATCGATCGCAGCATCCGCTATATTCAGCTACTCTCAAAAGCACAGGGATACAGGGAACCGGAATACAGCGTTGTAGCCGAGAAACTTTTTGAAATAAATAATAGTCTGGGACCTGACTCGGCCATTGTACTCAAAACATTGGAGAAACTGGACCTCACATAGCTCACTTTCTGAAATATCCCGATTAGGTGTATATGTAAAAGCATTGCTAAAATAACTCATTCCAATTTGGAAACTGGAAATATACGCCGGCTGCAAGGGACAATAAGTGCTATTTGGAAAACACAAATCCGATGAACTCTTTAAAATCCGCATCCACGTGACTCCTGTTGGCCTTGATGGCCGGAAGCCCTTTTGTTTTCTAAACTACCCATGTGGCGCCACGCCCCATAAATACACCCAGTCCCAACTTTTTTTGGCCGCATCATCATATCTTATGACTCCTTTGTAAGTCTCTTATTATTGAAATCGATGCCGAAGTAAATGTAAGCAAAGCGATAGCCAAAAAGTCATCGCATCCCAATCTTTAAAAACCAAACCTTTCGCGCTGTACGAAAATGGGAATACGAGCCCCCGTTCAAGCATGGCTGTCCGGTAGCAAGCAAGATTATACAACCGCTGACCTTTGGATCCTCCCTTCTAAGGTCGATCGATGAAAAGGCGATGCCCCTTTACAACTCGAGCTCCGAGATAGCGAAAAATCTACAAGACCTTGAAGGTGAAGTCGGCATAGCCGTTTCCATCGATTCTGCCGGATTTGTGACTGAAGTAAAAGTCATCTATTCAGATGATCAGCACCTTAATTTACCCATTCTCAAAGCCATAAGGAAATAGCGCTATGAGCCGGCAAAAAGGAACGGGAGATCCACAAGTTCCAAAAAAATCCAGCCGTTTTTTTGGAAAAAATCAATTACGAAAATAAGAAGGCACTTAACGCAACGGGTAAAGCCATTTCAGTAAATCCCGTCAGGAACAGTCCTCAAAGGCTGGCCCAGACAAAACTTGAAGCCAGCTTACAAAAGAAATTTTCACACAACCAACTATCCATAGAACGCTGCCCATTCAAAGGGCATACCCAAAATAAAAGGTAGATACCTTGGGATCTGCCTTTTTGGTTAGTTTAATACGATTATTTTTCTTCCTTTGCAACAGGGCATCGATTATAATTACCGACCTTTTAATTGAATTCGATGCCCATCAATATTCCCAACAATCTTCCAGCAAGACAAAGACTCGAAGATGAAAACATCTTTGTAATTTCTGAAGAGCAGGCAATTCATCAGGACATCAGAGCCCTGGAGGTAGTGGTCCTGAACTTGATGCCCAACAAAATAGACACCGAAACCCAATTAATACGCCTGCTTGGAAACACTCCATTGCAGGTCAACATCACGCTGCTCACGACTGCTTCATACGAGTCAAAAAACACCAGTAAAGCACACCTTCTAAATTTTTACCAAACCTGGGATCAGATTAAGGAAAGACGGTTTGATGGCCTCATCATAACGGGAGCGCCCATCGAACAACTTCCCTGGGAAGAAGTCATTTATTGGGAAGAGTTAAAGCAGATTCTCGATTGGAGCAAAAAGCACGTATGGTCTTCCTTTTACATCTGCTGGGGAGCTCAAGCTGCCCTCCAGCATTTTTACGGGGTCGAAAAATATGATTTGTCCGAAAAAAAGTTTGGAGTCTATGTGCATAAAAAAGTGAAGCATGACTCGATTATTATGAGAGGTTTTGATGAAGAGTTCCGAGTCCCCGTAAGCCGCCATACCGAAGTTAACAAAGAAGACATCGAAGCCATAGACAGCCTCGATATACTTTCAGAGGCAGAAGAATCCGGACTTTATATCGTACGCGATAAATCAGCTCGACGCTTATTTGTTTTTAACCACTCGGAATACGAGTCAGATTCTCTTAAAAAAGAATATGAAAGAGACGTGGCGAAGGAAGTACCGATTCGACTGCCAGAAAACTATTTCCCAGATGACGATCCATCGAAAGAACCTGTCCTTAGTTGGCGTGCCCATTCCAACCTACTTTATAACAATTGGTTGAACTATTATGTTTATCAGTCTACTCCCTTTGATCTGAGTAATTTCCCGGAAGACTGAACGGCTTTGCAAAGGGCACACGGCCGGAATTAACTTTTTCCTGTCAAATTCCGGTTGAGCTCATAATAAACTTGGCCCATAAAACGGACTTTTCCGTTTACGCGGGCAATTTTGGCCCCAAAACTGACAAATAAGCCTACTTTTTTCAAATTGGAGAGTTCACCAAATAATACGCCGATTGTCCAACATGTCGCCATTATCATGGATGGGAACGGTCGATGGGCAAACCGTCGCGGGCTTACCAGAAATGAAGGGCACCAAAGAGGGGTGGAAAACGTAGAAAAAATCGTGGAAAAGGCAGGTCAACTAGGCATTCGATACCTGACTCTCTATGCATTCTCCGCTGAAAATTGGAAACGGCCCCAATCAGAAGTAGATGCATTGATGAAGCTTCTCAAATCGTTTCTCAAAAAGCAGCAAAAACACCTCTTGGAAAATGAAATCCGACTGCATACCATCGGTCGCG
>CEUS01040038.1_pt1 | contig 17145 bp, 16 predicted proteins | sample 427031 | NCBI WGS metagenome assembly CEUS01 (sample SAMEA2622837, study PRJEB7988) | marine metagenome | biome: marine biome (ENVO:00000447); feature: marine epipelagic mixed layer (ENVO:xxxxxxxxx); material: "saline water (ENVO:00002010), including plankton (ENVO:xxxxxxxx)" | depth 140 m | reverse complement strand
ATATCGACTGTAACTCCCCCCTTGATCTTTCGTGTCAACATACCCCCCACAGATTCACCAGCTTCATGGGCCTCACGAATTCTCTCCCAAACCCGTAAAAAATCAGCCTTACGTTTAGAGAGGACTACAACACCATCATCGTCTTCCAAGCTTTCAAGAAGAACTTCTACTTGCTGACCAATTTCGATCGCATCTGCTTCTTTGAACTCATCTAACGCCACGGCCCCTTCACTTTTAAAACCAAATTCGAGGATGACCATCGTATCTGTAATTTGAATAACATTTGCATTTACGATATCTCCCTCACAGAAGCCTCCTATGGAATCGGCATGCTGAGCAAGCATTGCTTCAAAATCTTCGGCAGAAATATCAAGTTCATCTTCTCCATAAGGATCTGCGAAGAGTTCGGGGGAAATGCCCTTTTCTGTGGACGACAATCCTACATCCTCAACACTAGCCTCAGATGTTATCTCAGAACTTTCAGAATCAGATTCTGCTGTATATTCTGAAGAATTAGATTCGGGAATCTCTGGAGGGGGGGTCTCTTGATTAGCCATGGTTAATCTGCTGGCTTGAACAGCCAGCACCTGATATTGCTGGGTCAAGCGACAAAGCTTGGATCCAGGTTAAAGTATTAAGAAAGACAATTAAAATCCTATCCTTTATAGGATAGCAGAAAAAGCTATCCGAGCCTTATATAGTAGTCAAGTCTTCTGCCATACTTAAGATGAGTGAAACTTGCTCTTCAAAAGATAGAGATGTCGTATCCAATTCAAATGAATCCTTCGGGCGACGGAGCGGAGAAAATTCACGGGCGGTATCAGTAAAGTCTCTATTTTTAATTATCTTTGCTTCAGTCATAATCTCTTCTGGACTTGGTGAAACAACAAAATTTTGGAGCAACCGACGGCGTGCCCTAGCCTCAAGGTCAGCAACCAAAAATATTTTTAAGTCAGCTTCAGGAAAAACGACCGCACCCATATCTCGACCATCTGCCACGAGATTGCCAAGCATACCTATTTTCCTCTGGATACCAAGCAACCATTCACGAACCACCTTTAAGCTTGCAACAACTGGAACACATTCGGTTACTTCAGTGGTCCGCAGTTCAGAGAAAAGAGGTTCGCCATTAAGGCAAATACCGATCTTAGCATCTTCAAGACTTACGTTAACCCCAATATTATCGAGATCAGTATCGACTAATGAAATCCATCTTTCAGGAGGGATGCCTTCCTTCACTAAAGCATAAGTAATAGCACGATAGAGTGCACCAGAATCAAGATGGCGAAAGCTCAAGCGGCTTGCCAACTCTTTTGCTGTAGTAGTCTTACCAGAGCCAGCCGGACCATCAATAGTAATTATTGGGCCACAAACGATATCGGAATCCACACTCACAGTAGTCAGCCTACCCCTGGAACACCTTCTGAGTGATTAAATCTAGATCCATCTGATTTTGAAGACACTTGTTTCAGGATTTCCCAAAATCCTGGGAAACTGATATCTACAACTGACATATTTTCCATTTCAATTTTGTTGCCATCAAGAGCCCCTAATATCCCAAAAGCCATAGCAATACGATGATCGTTATAGCTTAGAACAAATCCATTAAGAGGTCTGTCGGTACCCACTATCTCAAAACCATCATCGAACTCATCAACCTCCACTCCAACAGCTCTTAGATTATTAACAATCGCTTTGATTCGATCAGACTCTTTGAGTCTGAGTTCTGAAGCCCCTGTAATTTTAGTTACTCCTGAAGCACATGCTGCTGCTGCTGCAAAAACAGGGAACTCATCAATCATAGAAGATACTTCATGTGCAGTGACATCCGTAGATTGGAGCATCGATGGTACAACGTGAATTTCTCCAATCGGCTCTGAATCAGCTGACCAACCGTGATCATATTGAACTATTTCTATTTTAGATCCCATGCGAGACAGAACCGACAGAAGTCCAATTCTGGTAGGATTTAGCCCAACATTCTCTATTACCAATCCATCCTTGATGCCACCAAGTAGAGCAAGAATCACAAAGAAAGCAGCAGAAGAAAAATCTCCAGGAACTTCTATATCCAGGGCACTCATTGTGGACTCAGGAGATTTTAAATCTATCTGCCAACGACCATCACTTTCATAGGAGACAATAGAGACCCCTGCCATTCTTAATATGCGCTCTGTATGATCTCGTGAACAATTTGGCTCTGACACGGATACAGGAACTTCTCCCACAAGCCCCGCCAAAATAAGAGCACTTTTAACCTGAGCACTCGACACAGGTGAAGTGTGAGTCAAACTCTTAAGAGAAGATCCTGTCACTTCCATAGGCAATCTATCAGGATTTTTTAGTTCGCAAAAAATAGCACCCATCCGAGAAAGCGGATGAATTATCCTATCCATTGGCCTACTGCAAAGAGACTCGTCACCCGTAACCTTAGTTGTGAATTTTTGGCCAGACAGAACACCTAACATAATTCGAGCCCCGGTTCCGCTGTTCTGAAAATCCAAAAAATCATCTGGCTCTTGAAAACCCCGGAAACCTAAACCCGGAACTTGAATTTCAGATCCATCATCGGGGATGGATGGAATACACACACCTAACTTCCTCAAAGACACAGCCGTAGCTTGAATATCCTTAGCCGAAAGGATCCCTTCCAATCTACTACTTCCTGTAGCAAGAGACGCTAAAATTAGAGCACGTTGAGAAATAGACTTATCACCTGGAACTCTAATAATAGCCACTCGTCATACCTCCAAGTCCGAACATTTTCCATTATGATCATTATGGGGTATCTCCAAAACCATTCCGTCTCGAGCTATCACGGCTTCAGGATAGACTTCTCTAGCTTCTTGTTCCAGTAGAGAAGGATCATCAGAATAACGAGCAGAGATATGGGTCAGATAAAGACGACCAACAGATGCCTTGAGGGCCAAAGAGGCAGCCCCTCGTGCAGTACTATGATAAGTATTATGAGCTCTTTCGGATGCTTCTTCACCAAAGGTGGCTTCATGTATAAGCAGATTTGCTCCAGTCGCTACCTCTATGACACTATCTGTAGGACGAGTGTCTCCAGTGTAAACTATAACCCTACCAGGACGAGGATCACCTACTATTTCAGTAGCTTTAATTACCTGACCATTTAACTCAATATTTTGACCACTGTGTAGCTTTCCCCAAAGAGGCCCCTCTGGAATACCTAAATCATGAGCAAGATTAACATTAAAACGTCCTGGACGATCGTGTTCTATGAGAGCATAACCCACTGCCTCCTTACCATGGTTAACACGAAAAGCCAATATGTCGTATTCATTATGAGAAACACGCTCATTAATTTTGAGATCTTGAATCGTCAATGGAAACGAAACCCGACCCACACCCAATCCCACAACATCCTGGAGTGTATCACAAGACCCAGGTGGTCCATATATATGCAAAGGTTCAGTTCTGTCCTGGAGGGACATTGTCCTTAATAGACCAGTAATTCCTAAAAAATGATCTGCATGTAAATGCGTAATGAAAATCTCATTTAGAGCAAACCCCGTAGCATAACGCATCATCTGCCTTTGGGTGCCTTCACCACAGTCAAAGAGGAAAACATCTCCTCCTCTTTGAACAGCTATAGAGCTAACATTACGACGGACCGTAGGACGAGCTGCCGCAGTTCCTAGAAAAGTTACTCTGATCATATATGTCCCTACCCAACCATTGACTGTATGTAAGATACAATTAATAGCAAAGTTAGCCCTCGGTAGCACGCGTCAGAAGAGTTTAACATAAAAGTGTAAAGGTCACCCATGTTGTGAACGTTGACGATCATCTCAGCCCTTTTGGTATTCTGATTGAGAATTTATTGTTCCAATTAATAGTTAAGTCTTACAAAAACGGCTGGACGGTATAGAGAACTAGGCATATTCTGATTTTTATATGTCGAGCTAAGCCACTACCTGTATGAGGTGCCTGATGTCAACACGACGCGAATTCTTAGCCAAAATATCTCTTCCAGCAGCAGTGACTATCAAAGGGATTCCAGGAACACCAGCCGCTTTCCGTTCTTCGGCTCCAGAAATTATAGAGTCTCTATCCAATTACTCTGGCAGCCCTAAGGAAGTAGCTCAAAATGAAGACTACTGGTATGAAATTGCAAAAGCATTCACGGTGGACCGCAGTCTGATCAATTTCAATAATGGAGGAGTCAGCCCTTCTCCAGCATTTGTACAGGAAGCAATGAAGCGTCACTTGGATTTTTCAAATCTTGCTCCATCCTACACTATGTGGGACATCTTAGAACCTCAACAAGAAACAGTTCGCAAACGAATGGCCCGAGAATGGGATGTCGAATCAGAAGAGATCTGTATCACAAGAGGAGCTTCTGAAAGTCTCCAAATTTGCCAGTTAGGATATGACTTAAATAAGGGGGACGAAGTACTTACTTCAACTCAAGATTACGGTCGTATGCTCACTACCTTCAAACAACGTGAACGACGTGAAGGAATTGTATTGAAGCAGATAGAGCTCCCTGTACCTGCAGAAGATAATAGCGAGATCGTTAGATGTTTCGAAAAAGGTATAACCGAAAAAACACGGCTAATACTAATGTGTCATATGATAAACCTCACCGGCCAAATTTTACCAGTAAGAGACGTAGTAACTATGGCACGTGGACATAAAATACCTGTGATTGTAGACGGTGCTCATGCCCTGGCACACTTCGACTTCAAGATTTCAGATTTGAATTGTGATAATTATTCCACAAGTCTACATAAATGGCTTTTTGCACCTCATGGGACAGGATTATTGTACGTTCGACGAGAAGTCATACCCAATATTTGGCCACTTATGGCAGCTAGCAATAAAATGAACAATAACATCCGTAAATTTGAAGAAATTGGCACACACCCAGCAGCTAATCATTTAGCTATCGCTGAGGCTCTTACTTTTCATCAGGGAATTGGATCTAAGCGCAAGACTGAAAGATTGGTGTATCTTAGAGACAGATGGGCAAAAAGACTCCTGGAACACGATAGAATTCGTATCCACACCAGCCTAAAACATGGATTCGCCTGTGGCATCGGCAATGTTCAGATCGAAGGAGAAGATACGTCCATATTAAGGAACTGGTTGTGGAATGAACACCGTATCCTAACAGTTTCTATCAACCATCCACAGTTTCAAGGCTTAAGGATATCACCCAGTGTATACTCTACGTTAGAAGAAGTAGACCGTTTCATCGAAGCTATGGAATATGTACTAAAGAGAGGACTGCCAAAGTCAGAATAAATAAAAAATAAAATCAAAAGACCATCGATTATTTTAGTACTAAACCAAAAAATCTAATCCAAAGTCTAAGGCGGGAGCAGAGTGAGTTATCCAACCACTTGATATATAGTCGACTCCGGTATGTGCAATTTCTCTGACATTGTCTACAGTTACGTTGCCTGAAGCTTCCATAATAACTTTACCATCAGCACGTGTAACAGCCTCCCTTAACCCCGATAAGGTCATGTTGTCCAAAAGAATCGAAGTAGCCCCGCCCGCAATTGCCTCATCAAGTTGATCAATGTTTTCGACTTCTACTTCAATAGGTGTAAGGGGGTCACTAGATTTTTGAGCTGCTGCAAGGGCTTGAGCAACTCCACCAGAAACAGCTATGTGATTATCCTTGATCAAGATAGCTTCATCTAATCCAAATCGATGATTCACACCGCCACCGATTCGTACCGCATATTTTTCTAAAATTCGTAATCCTGGTGTGGTCTTGCGGGTACAGCGAATCTTAGCCTTTGTTCCTTGGGCAGCATTAACTAGCTCATTCGTAGCTGTAGCAATTCCTGATAGATGGGCCAGAAAATTTAAAGCAGTACGTTCCGCAGTCAGAATCGGTAAAGCCAGGCCTTCCACCACAGCAACCACATCTCCTTTTTCCAAAATTGTCCCATCACTCTTGACGATGGAAACATTGAGTTCTGTATCTGCAAGATTAAATGCTAAAGTAGCAGCCTGAATCCCAGCCATGACACCTTCTTCTCTGGCAACAATCTTAGCTTTTGCTAAATCCGAATGAGAAACAACTGAGTATGAAGTGATATCACCAGCTTGACCGAGATCTTCCTCTAGAGCGCGACGTACAAAACCCTCAACAAGGATTTTGGAGAGTGATGGAACATCACACTCTGAGGCCTGAGGAGACATACAGTTCAGACCCTAAGACCTGCTGCCAGATCCAACAGTATTACGCTCCTCTACTATAACCTCAGAAGTCACACCGTTCGAGAATCCTCCCCCCGTTATGCGTAGATCAACCATGCGCTGTACTGATTTCCGGGCACGTATTGCTACACTATCTGGAATTGTAATCTCATAACGCATGAACTGTAGGCTTTCAAGAATATTCTGTAGAGTAATCTGTTTCATGTGAGGACAAATATTACAAGGTCTCACAAATTCAACACCTTGAGTCTCAGCAGCTACATTGTCACTCATTGAGCACTCGGTAACCATCATAACACGGGGAGGTAAGTTTTCTTTAACATAACCTATCATACCTGCTGTAGATCCAGTGTAATCTGCTTCCGAAATAAGGTCTGGTGAGCATTCTGGGTGAGCGAGTACAACCAAATTGGGGATATTACTTCGGTATTGCTGAATTTCTTCAACTGTAAAGCGCTCATGAACCTCGCAACGCCCTTTCCATGCAATTACTTCAACTTCGGTCTGAGTTGCTACGTTCTTGGTAAGATATTCATCAGGAAGAAGGATCACTCGATCAACGCCTAAAGATTCCACTATTGCGACAGCGTTAGAAGAAGTGCAGCAAATATCAGATTCCGCCTTCACATCTGCAGACGTATTCACATAAGTGACTACTGGAACTCCAGGATATTTTTCTTTAAGAAGCTTTACGTCATTGCCAGTTATTGATGCAGCTAAAGAGCAGCCTGCATCTAGACTAGGAATCAATACTGTCTTTTGAGGTGACATGAGCTTAGAGGTCTCAGCCATAAAATGTACACCTGCCTGGACAATGACATCTGCATCTGTCCGTTGTGCCTGAACCGCCAACTGCAATGAATCCCCAACGAAATCTGCTACGCAGTGATAGATATCAGGAGTTTGATAGTTGTGGGCTAGAATGACTGCATTCTTTGATTTCTTCAGTTCGTTAATAGCATAAATGTGAGGAGCCACTAATGGCCACTCAATTTCAGGAATAAACTCTTCGACTCGCTCTAGCAGAGGAGTTGTAGCACTTGCAACTTTAGGTGTGTACTCAAGCATATTTCTACGCAGAATGAAGGTCGGTGTATCTCAATTCCATTAACCCTTATGACAATCTAAAAAATGTCCTCAAGTTTACCTAAATTGATAAGTTGAATTTACGACATAAAACCATTAAATAACAACATTAATATTAGTTGCCAAATCTAGAAAATATCTCCTGGGCAAGAAATATAAAATTAGCATTTTATGCCCTGGTTAACGATACTATAAATCATGAATAATAGTCCTGAAACACCTGTCGAGTTCACAGAGTCAGCAAAGGATGCGATTCTCCGGTTCATGAATATGCATGGAAATGGGGATTTGGCATTACGTATTCAAGTCGCCAGCCCTAGCCCATTGGATCCACGCTATGAGATCACGATGATAGAGCTCAGCGAAAAATCCCCAGAAGACATGGCATTTGAAGATCAAGGCTTTGAGATAGTAATGGATCCCGAAAGTGCAAAAATCGTCCACGGGTCTCGGATTGATTGGATCGAGACTCTGACTGAGAGTGGGTTTAAGGTGGACAACCCCAACTTAGCCCCCATAGGATCCAACCCACTAGAAGGACCTTTAACTGACCGAGTCATACAAGCTATTGATCAGTTTGTTAATCCTGGAGTTGCTCAGCATGGTGGACAGGTAACACTCATAGAAGTTAGGGATCTGATCGTATATATCCGTATGAGTGGAGGATGCCAGGGTTGTGGTATGGCATCGGTAACTTTGAGCCAGGGAATCGAAAGAATACTACGTGAACAAGTTCCTGAAATAAAAGGCATAGAAGACGTAACCAATCACGGAGCCGGACAGAACCCCTACTTCAACGCACCTAAATAGCAGAAATCCAAAAAACGGCCTGCCTTGTTAATGTTTTTTTGAATGCCGAGGGTGGGACTCGAACCCACACGGGATTTCTCCCAGGGGATTTTAAGTCCCCTGCGTCTACCATTCCGCCACCCCGGCCAACATCCTAAAGGTTATACCGTTCTGTATTTAGATTCATTCCCTAGATTACAAGGAACAATATCAAACTCTATTATCATCAGTATTTACAATATTATTTATATGTTCCGCTACGGCACGAAAAGCCTTTCCACGGTGACTCCGTGCGCACTTATCTTCAGGTGAAATCTCACCGAAAGTGCGATTAAGACTAGGATCAAAAAAAAGAGGGTCATAGCCAAAACCACCCTGTCCTACAGGTTTCATAGCAATTAACCCATCAGCTTCCCCTCGGATAACAGTTACTTCCCCTCCTGTCCCAAAGTCTAATGCGGCCACACATACATAGCGAGCTGTACGTTCTTTCATGGGTTTATCGCCTAATTGTTCTAGAAGATATGCATTATTAGAAAAATCCCGATCCTCTCCTTTTAGTTCACGATTAAGCGAAAATCTCTTTGAACGAACCCCCGGTGCTCGACTAAGAGCATCCACTTCTATGCCCGAATCATCTGCAACGGTAGGGATTCCTACTATATCCTGAAAATACTTCACCTTAGATAAAGCATTCTCTTCATAGGTGTCAAAAATTTCCAGGTCATCCTCTGTAGCATGGTAAGATATCCCTGCTTCACAAAGATCTATGACTCGCAAGTGTGGTACACCTTTAAGGATACCTCTGATCTCTGACATTTTATGAATACTACGTGTAGCAACCAACAATTCCATTAATAAGCGTCCGAAGGAGTGATATTCGACATTATTCAAAAACCTTTTCCTGAGCCAAGATCAAACACCTAATTCCCTCAAAAGCAAAATCTAGAAGATCGTCAAGCTCTCCTCTCCTAAAAGGACGCCCCTCTGCGGTGCCTTGTATTTCTATCAATTTTTCCTCTCCTGTAGCTACAACATTCATATCTACTTGAGCAGAAGAATCTTCCAGATAATCTAGATCTAGCATAGAATTTCCGTTGACTATACCTACGCTCACCGCAGCCACCATTTCTAGCATGGGATTACGTTCCAGTATGCCCTCATTAACGAGATCTTCCATAGCCATCCTAAGAGCAACAGAGGCCCCGGTAATAGCTGCAGTTCGAGTTCCTCCGTCAGCCTGGAGAACATCACAATCAATGGTTACCGTACGGAGGCCTAAAACTTTGAGATCTATTACCGATCTAATAGAACGGCCTATGAGACGCTGTATCTCCTGAGTACGGCCACCTACCCGTGTCCTTTCCCTCCGAGATCGTGTGTGGGTCGACCGGGGTAGCATACTATATTCAGCTGTCACCCAACCAGATTGGATCCGCTCTCGCCAAGAAGGTATGCCTTCTTCGACACTGGCTGTGCAAAGTACTCTGGTATGCCCTGTCGATATCAGACAAGATCCCTCGGCATAAGGTGCTTCCCCCAAGACAATGTCCAGGGGCCTCATTTCACCAAATCCACGGCCATTAATCCTATTCATCATATTCCTCTATCCCAAAGCTTAGTTAGGATGATCTTTTGAAAAAGAGTCAAAAACTTCCCGTAAAATAACTTCTGCACCTTGTTGCTTAAGGATATTAGCCAAACGGACACCAACTTCTCTGGGATCGATAGCAGATCCAGTAATATCTCCTCGCACCATCTTTGTCCCGTCGCAACTAACTACCAATCCCCGAAGACGGATGATATCCCCATGAGTTACACCCAAGGCTCCAATAGGAACCTGACACCCACCTCCCAGATTCTCTAATAATACCCGCTCTGCGTTAACAGCCAATTGCGTATATTGATCATTTAAACTTTTCACCAGAGAAAGGGTTTCTGCATCATCAATACGAGTGATAATACCCAAGGCTCCTTGCCCAGGAGCTGGTAACCAAGAGGTGATATCTAACCACTCCATTGCCCTGTCTTCTATACCAAGACGGATCAAGCCTGCCGCCGCCAAGATCACAGCATCATAACTGCCATTGTCCACCTTGCTAATACGCGTATCCACATTACCTCTGATACTTCGACATTCGATATCCTTACGAAAGGCTCGCAATAGAGCAGCCCTCCGGAGAGAACTTGTCCCAACAACTGATCCTTTTTTAAGGGAAGCCAGGGTAATCCTCTCGCCCCTGGATCCCACAAGAACATCCCTATAGTCTACCCTAGCAGGAACCGCAGCCAGACAAAGACCATCAGGGAGTTCGGTTGGGAGATCTTTTAGTGAATGAACCGCCAAATCTATTCTCTTATCCAGAATAGCCTGATCGAGTTCTTGGGTGAATAACCCCTTGCCTCCAATTGCCGGCAGAGGTTCTAGCAAATTTGCGTCACCCTTAGTTCGTATGACCTCTAACTCGACTACGGTGGATCCATCCGACTCAAGCTTGGCCTTAATCGTCCGGCTTTGCACAAGAGCTAAGTGGGAGCCCCTCGTCCCCAAACGAAGAAAAGACATCGGTTAGATCAGAGGTAGAACACCAAGTAAGTTCCCAAGAGTACAACAACCCAGAATATCATACCTCCAGTGGTCCAGGTTCGTGCCATAATTCCTTTCGTATCATGGCTCCGTACGATTCCAGCTAGGGCACCCTGGAGCACACCTATGACTATCCCGCGAATAGATAGATCTACGCGTGCCATAGCACCACCAATACTCCGGATCAGTCTAGGAGCCAGCCATCTATAAGACCACTCGGCGTCCAAATTAACTGACTTTAGTTCCGGTGGATAGATGCCCGCCTTCATAAGCCATAAAACTGACAAGGCACCAAAGAAAAGGAGTTGCATTTGAGTCAAAACATGAGTTGCATCATATGGGTTGTATTCAACTGCAAAAGGTAGAATGGCATAGAGAAATCCGGGAAATGATCCGATCCCAATACAAAGAATTGCTGCGATAAACATAGCGGCCAACATATTTTTAGGTGGCTCTTTAGCTCTAATTCCTGAGTCGTGGCCGAAAAATGCAAAGAATGGAATCTTGATACCTGCGTGCTCTAAAACACCAGCAGATGCAAAGAGAAGGAACGGCCAAATCCAGACGTAACCCTCTTCCAGAGCAGCAGCCATAATCATGGACTTAGTTACAAAAGCACTGAATAGCGGAAACGCCGAAATTGCCATGGCACCGACTATACAAAACGTTGCTGTAATGGGCATCGTCTTGTAGAGCCCACCCAGATCTGAGCCATTAATTCGACCTGTCATCTGAAGGACTGATCCCATACTCATGAATAGTAGACCCTTGAAAATAACATCGGCAAAAGCGTGAGCCACGGCACCGTTTAGAGCAAGCGCAGTTCCTATCCCGACACCGGTAACCATAAAACCGATCTGGTTGATCATGCTGTAACTCAAAACCCGGCGTAGGTCATTTTCAATAACTGCATAAAAAATTGGAAAACATGTCATAACTACACCCACATAAATCAGAATCTCTTCACCAGCGAAACTCTTCACCAGAGCAAAAACTGCTACCTTAGTAGTGAAAGCACTCAAGAATACGGTGCCAGTAGGTGTGCCTTGTGGATATGCATCTGTAAGCCAGTTGTGTAAGAACGGGAATCCCGCCTTTATACCGAAGGCTATAAGTATAATCCAAGCTGCTATTGACCCATCCAAACCAATATGTCCGAATTCGATTGATCCTGTACTGTGGGCTCGCATGAGAGCCCCTGAGAGCAATAGCACTCCTGAAAGCACATGTATCACCAAATAACGGAACCCCGAACGCAAAGAACTTTCAGTCCCTCTAGCCCAGATTAAAAATACCGAAGTGAATGCGAGAAGCTCCCAGAAAACAAACAGCGATATTAAGTCGCCAGAAAACACGGCACCCAATGCAGCACCAGCATAAAGCATAGCTGACGTATGCTGGACACCCGGATGATCACCCTCATCGAGATGTAGAGCGTATAGATTAGCGAGGAAGGCAGCTAAGTGGAAAAGCCACCCGAAAAGCATCCCAAGAGGAGTCACCACGAATGGAAGCAGAGTATAACCCAAAACCTCGACTTGAATGACAGTTCCTTCTTGGACATTCAAGAGATTCAGGGCTCCTAATACCGGAACAGCAAGCAATACAACACGGCGCACATACCCTCTCGTAAATGCAACAACCAAAGATCCTATCAAGAATATCACGAATGGAGGCATGTCAACTTCTCCTTTCGTAGTAATCTTCAGGACGCATTAGTACACGTCGCATCTGCTTGGCAATGAGAACTAAGATCCAGATACCGACGAACCCGTAGATGGGATAGAAGGCAATAAGATTTTCCCAGCTATGCACATTGTGTCGATGGATCACAAAGTCAAGCAGTACAAGGATAACGCAACACACGTAGAAAATTTTGAACAATAGACTCACGTTTTGAGGATTATCCCAGATGTGATTCCTCTCTTCTATCGGGGATTTCTGACCTTGGAGATCGTGCTCACTCACGAGAAAACCACTAATGTCATAAGTTCATAGAACGGATCAGGGTTCAGAAACAACCCTAGTGTGACCAAAGCAGTGATCACCATGGCTACCAAAGAAGGCCAAGGGGCTTCGTGGATGCCTTTGCCACTATGGACGTCTTCTCTAGGAGAACTAAAAAAAGCTCTCGCAGGTACTTCCAGAAGATAGACCAAGCTCAGTAAAGAACTAACCATAAGAACTATGAGTAAACCCATTTGTCCTGCTTCAAGAGTACCTAGTCCAAGGAACCACTTGCTCCAAGCTCCTCCTGCTGGAGGGACGCCAATTATACTCAGCGAACCAACGAAGAAACATGCGAACGTTACTGGCATACTACGACCCAATCCACGCATACAGCTAATATCTTTCTCATGTGCTGCTACCAATACAGCTCCTGCAGCAAAGAAAAGTGTAATCTTGCCAAAAGCGTGCATGACGATGTGCATACCACCACCGATAATACCCCATTCGTTAGCCAAAAGAGCACCCAGGACAATGTAAGAAAGTTGACTGATCGTTGAATAAGCCAGCCTGGCCTTGAGATTGTCCTTGGTGAAAGCCACCAGTGACCCAAGGATAATGGTAGCCGCCGCCGCCCAGGCCAACCAAATGGTGCTAGCCAAGACTCCCAAAAGATCGATACCAAAAATATATATTGCCACCTTCAGGATGGTGAATACTCCCGCTTTAACCACAGCCACAGCGTGAAGAAGTGCGGAGACTGGTGTTGGAGCTACCATAGCTGCGGGTAGCCATCTATGGAACGGCATGACAGCTGCCTTCCCTACCCCAAACACAAACAAGACCAGAATAACGCTTAACACTCCATTACTGGCCGTACCCGCTAAGATACCACCGTTCATAAAATCAACTGTGCCAGCTATCTGCCAAGTCCAGATAATTGCTAAAAGTTGAAAGCATACAGAGGTACCCAAAAGAATTCCTAAATACACTCGGCCAGCCTTCTTGGCCTCTTTTGTACCATGATGTGTTACCAATGGGAAGGTACAGAGCGTCAAGGCCTCATAAAAAGTGAAGAGGGTAAAAAGGTTGGCCGACAAAGCCACTCCCATAGCACCAGCAATGGCAATAGCAAAGAAAACGAAGAAACGAGTTTGGTTCTCTTCGTGGTGTCCGCGCATGTATCCTATGGCATACAACGTTGTGACAATCCATAGAAAAGATGCAACCAAAGCGAACAACAATCCTAGTGGTTCTACACGGAGTGCCAGCTCGATTCCTGGAACCACTTCTACAAGCGTTAACTCCGGACGTTGTCCGTTTTTAACCGGCTCGATAAGAGTTAAAACCAAGCCAAACAGTCCCCCTGCAGTAATGAGCCCGAATCCTTCTCTCACGTTGGGCCATTTACTTGAGAAACCAACGAATAAAGCTCCTGCAATAGGGAGAATGACTATAAGTCCAGATGTCATAGCCAGAGTCATAGTCCGATCCCCAAGAGTGTCCGTGCGGCGGCTTCAGCTATCTTAGTTGTGAAAGAAGCATCGATGCCAAAATAGAAACTTGTAGCTACTAAAACCCATGTTGGCACAAGTAGTCCTAATGGAGCCTCACACACTGGTTTACAATCGTAGTCCGGGTAATCTTTGAAGTAGGCAACTTCCACAACACGCCAAATATAGACTACAGCCATTAGAGACGTGATAAGTACTACCACCACGACAGGCCACCAACTCTGTTCCAGGGCTCCAAGAATAAGATACCATTTGCTGATAAACCCTACTGTGAGTGGTACTCCTATCAAACTGAGTCCCGCACCGACAAAAGCAGCCATGGTCCAGGGCATTCGTTTTCCTAATCCCCGCATGGCGGAAATATCTACAGATCCTATTCGATACATAACGCACCCTAGTGCCATGAAGAGGGCGCCCTTCATCATAGCGTGATTGAACAAATGGATAATGCCCGCCGTGAGTCCCGTTACCGAAACCATACTAATCCCAAGAATCATATAGCCAATTTGAGCAAGGCTGGAATAAGCCATCATCCTCTTAACATTCTGCTGAAATATGGCCACCAGAGACATGCTGAAGATAGCAATCAGGGCCAATGGGAGTAGCACAATGTGGAGCTGCATGATGTCAAATGAGAATGCTATCCCAAAGATCGTGAAGAAGAAACGCAAAAGCACGTAGACTGCCACCTTAGTAGCTGTGGATGCTATGAAGGCTGTGACAGCAGACGGAGCATATGTGTACGCATTAGGTAACCAGAGATGGAGAGGAAAGAGTGCTAATTTCAAACTAATTCCAACAGTGAGAAAACCGAACGCTACTGGAATCGTACGATTAGCTCTAACTTCTGGAATACGAGCTGCTAGATCTGCCATGTTCAGAGTACCAGTCATCACATACATCAAACCAATACCGATTACGATGAACGTAGCCCCCACAGCACCCATGATTAGGTATTGGAACGAAGCCGTAAGTGCCTTACGATCCTGCCCCATCGCAATAAGGGCATAGGCAGACAGTGAAGAAATTTCTAGGAAAACGAATACATTGAATACATCACCTGTAACAGCAATACCCAAAAGACCTGTAAAACAAAGTATATAGGCTGTGTAGAACAGGGATCCTTTAGATTTATCTACTTCGCATTCTACACTCTTGAGAGCGAAAGGAATAACTACCGAACCGATGGCAGTAACAATCACCAATATGAATGCATTCAGTAGATCAACTCGATATTCGATTCCGTAAGGAGCCGCCCAACCACCCAGAGCATAGCTGATGATGCCTTCCGACTGAACTCGGAACAAAAGATTCAGTGCTATGACAAATGCTGTCCAGGTCGTTGCTAAAGCAATAAGCCAAGCAATGCGAGCATTTCGTACAATCGCACATACTGCTGACGCCAACAGAGGGATGGCAACTTGTAGTACTGGGAGATGCTGGGTCACGTGCCGAAATCCTCAATCTGGATCTCGTCCTCTTCAATGGTACCATATGCTTCGTGGATACGTACTATCAAACTCAAACCCACAGCAGTTGTAGCCACACCGACAACGATTGCAGTAAGAATTAAAACGTGAGGAAGCGGATTAGAATATGCAACATCACCATTCATCAGAATCGGTGCTGTTCCACCCTGGACCTTACCCATACTGATATACATAATGAAGACCGCTGTCTGAAAAACACTCAACCCTACCATCTTCTTTATCAGATTGCCTCTAGAGAGCAGGATATAGAGCCCTATCATCATGAGAATAATGAAGGCCCAGTAATTTACTAGCCCTAAAAGATTCACGTCCCAAGTCCCCGTCGCCCAGCAAAGGAATAGAATATGGAAATCATAACCCCGAATACGGTAGTCAAAACACCTAACTCGACTAACAATATCCCCCAGTGTTGACCGTGCTCTGGATCGTGGGCAAGCACGCTATAATCCAGAAAATCACCGCCGAGCAATAGGGTAACGACTCCGACACCAGCAAAAATCAGTACACCAGCAGAACCGAATAACCATGCAACCGACAATGGCAAAACTTTCTTGGCCATATCCACACCGAAAATAAGGCCATATAGAATGAAACCCGCTGCAAAAATTACACCAGCCTGAAAACCACCACCTGGCCCATAGTCACCATGAAATTGCACATAAAGAGCAAAAACCATTATGAATGGTATGAGTGTTTTCGCACCCACCCGGATAATGATTTTATCTTCCATCAATTGTCCCCCGGATAGGAATCATCCTCGCTTGTACTGTGCATAGAATGATTATCTGAAGAGTTATGATAGGAAGATTTAAGAGAACTATCTTTGTATGAACCCCTCCTTCTGGGAGACTGGACCAGAAGTAATAGAACACCCACCATAGCCGCAAATATCACTGTAGTTTCGCCCATGGTGTCGTACCCCCTATAACTGGCAAGGACAGATGTCACTACGTTTGGGATCCCAATATCATGACTCGAATCTTCCAAATAATAATCCGCAACGTGATGATGTACTGGATTATCAGGATCCCCATAAGGAGGTATATCCAGAGTACCATATACCAACATGCCACCTGTCACAAAAACTACAAAAAGAGGCAGAAATGCCGGTTTGGGAGGCTGCTTAGAAGTTTGACCCACCAAAGCAATACATCCCAGCATTAGAACTGTAGATATACCAGCCCCCACCGCAGCTTCCGTAAACGCTACATCCACAGCGTCCATAACCGTAAATAGTGCTGCCGAAAGTAAACTGTAGATTCCTGCAAGCATCGCTACGGCAAAAAGATTATTAAGCTTAAGCAGTGCCAAGGCAGTCAAGACAAGCATGACAAGGAGGAATACATCGACTACAATTTCTATGATGAGCCTCCCTTAAAATTTACTTGAACAGGGGTCACTTCGCCGTGGAGGGCAGCCCTTGAAAGGGCGTATGTAGCTATAGGGCTCGTGAAAAGAAGGAACCCCCAGATAAGAATGAGGCGGACGGTAACTAATGTGATTCCTTCATGGAAAGACATACCGATAA
>CEUS01133909.1_pt1 | contig 17149 bp, 13 predicted proteins | sample 427031 | NCBI WGS metagenome assembly CEUS01 (sample SAMEA2622837, study PRJEB7988) | marine metagenome | biome: marine biome (ENVO:00000447); feature: marine epipelagic mixed layer (ENVO:xxxxxxxxx); material: "saline water (ENVO:00002010), including plankton (ENVO:xxxxxxxx)" | depth 140 m | reverse complement strand
CGCGCCTTACGCGCCGCCTTCTTTCCAGCCTTCGTGTACGGGTAATGCTTGCGTCCGACTCGTGGCATTGCAAGGCTCCTATCCGGTGATCAGCGACTTGAGCGCTGCCTTATCTGCATCTGATATGGAATCCATCCCATCAATAACTTCGATCCGGGGATCCACGATGGGCTGCGGGTCGTGACTATTGACCACGCTCTGCGCCTCATCCGGGAGATCCACGATTTTCCCATTCGCATCGTAGGTATAGATCGTCCCGGTATTTGCCGCGCTGGTGCCGATACCGTGACTCACGTCGATGCCAGCATCGGCCAGTTCGGTTTCGAGTTGATCAGGTCGTATGGTGGCATCAGTTGTTACAGCCATTAGTCATCGAACTCCATGACGAGGATCGCTCCCCCGCGAATTGTGAACGTCCCTGCGCTGACTTTCATCCTGATATTAATTTCATGGGCTGCATCGCTCACGCTCGTCCACGCATGGAACCCAGAGTACACGTAATCCTGATTCGAGAGGTTCTGCGTCACCTGCGACTGGGCGACCTCGGTGGCCGTGTCCAATTGCAACGCGATGTAGGTGTTCCCTGACGTGCTGCTGTTATATCCACTGAGGAAGTACCACGCCATCAGGCCGCCCTTATCGGTGGTGATATCCACCTCGCCGCCAGAGACATCTGCGTAACTCGTGGAAGTCGTTGAGCCGGTAGCCCCGGACGTAAACGACACTTGGTCGATCTTCCCGCCACTCGCGACAGCGGCCCATACGGGGTTCGCACTGGCCCCCTGTGTTTTCAGGTAGTACCCACTGGTGCCTGCGGACAATTCTGTTGGGGCACCGCCACTTGCGTAGTAGAGAATGCCGCCTTGTGTCCCATCACTGAGCTTCGCAAGGGTAACTTGATTATCAGCAATATGGGCCGTATCAATTGACCCGTCCGTGTAATGCTCTGAGTCTAGTGCGTCGTCGGCAATCTTAGCTCCGGTCACAGCGTCCGCATTTATTTTGGCGGTCGTCACGGCTGACGAAGCCAAGTGAGCCGCGTCAATACTTCCGTCCGTGTAGTGCTCGCTGTCCAGCGCGTCGTCTGCGATCTTAGCCCCCGTGACAGCATCTGCCGCGAGGTGCGCCGTGTCGATAGATCCATCGACATAGGCATCCGAATCCACGCTGTTGTCAGCGATAGCCAGTGCTCCGCCGCTCGCCCGCTGATACCACATGCAGCGCCAGTTGCCAGAGCCTTCAGATCGGAACAGCGCCCGGTCCCCTGCCGCCGTGGTGATATTCGCCCCGGTCGGTAAGTTAAAGGACGTGGAGTTGTGCGTGAGTTGAAGCACCCCGTCGAATTGCACCATCTTCATGATGCCTGCGTTGACGGTGCTGAACCCCGCCGTGGTCGTGGTCCCGGTAATGTCGAAGTAGCCTTCGTCGGGCACCGTAATACTGGTGGCCGAGGCGACATCGCTGCCCTTCTGAAACTGGTCGTCTATCGTGTCGTACGGCGTGTTGAGATCTGTGGAGACATCGACGGTATCCGTCGTTGCCGGTTTTCGTAAGCCAAGTGTCGTTGTTGAAGTTGCCATTAGACTGTTGCTACCGTTCCCCAAGAGAGGGCACTGAGTCCAGACCAAGTATAAGCGGAAGCACGCGCCCATGTGCCCAGAACTGTCGATTGATGCTCCACCGCTTCAACCAAGAATCCCCACTCGACCGGCTTGTCTGCTGCGTCCATGACCACGAACTTCTCGCCAGCCGTTGGCAGCACATCGAAGCTCGTGCCCGTTGGCGAGACCAGTTCGACCGGCGTACTACTGGAGACCGTGGTGAGCAGGTTCGATTCCAGCGTGGCGGCGGACTGAATGCGCCGCCCACTCCGGGTCGCCTGATAATCCGCCAGATGCACCGCGAAACTAAAGAGTCGCTTGTACGGAAAGCGGACGGCGTACCGGGTCTGCACAAACCGCATCACCGGCGTGGTCGTGGCATCGCTCGTCGCGAGGGTGATCTTCGGTTCGATGAACCGGGCATTGACACTGGAAGCAAACGCCGCCTGCCCACCGGGGTCCGAACTAAAGGTATCCAGCGTGGTGTAGCTCGCATCATCGGTCAGGCGGTATTCGTATTTGATCGTCTGTCCCGAGGCCAGCTTCTCCGCACCGACATGCACTGTCAGGTAGGACTTGATCTCTCGGGGGAAGTCCGCGTGATGCTGCCCCGGATAGAACTCGCCACTGGTCGCGAACCGGCAGTTGCTGTCGTGCAGGGGGTTCGGTGAGGAGCGCGGCAGGGTGATATAGCGCAGATCATCCCCGGCACTGAGGTACAGCGTCGGATTGTTCGCATGACCCACGTCAGAGATCCACATCTTGCGCGAGGTGATCTCCCCAAGGTCGGACAGCGGGAACCACGCATTGGCTTCGTAGTCGTAACTCAGGAGGTAGGAGTTGCCGGATTCGTTCTGCATCACCGCGTAGAGATAGAAGTCATCGCCTGTGACGGCAGTGATCCGCCCACGCACCGGGCTGTCATTCCCCAGCATCTCCCGCTTCTGCGGGCCTCGCCGGGAATCGAAGAACAGCACGCCGTTATCTTCAAAGACATGGTAGAGACCCCGGCGCAGCGGCAACCACAGGTTGCCCCGCCAGTTCGTAGCTCCGACGCCGTTGTCCGCATCGCTGACTTCCAGCGTATGCGGCCAGATCTCTTCGGCCACAGCGTCCCCGGCGGCAGCCAGTGCGCGTAGCCCGGACTCCAAGGTGATGAAGAGGCGACCACCAGCGACCAGCATGTTGGTCACCGGATTGTTTAGATCCGAGACCGTCGCGATCCCGGCCCATGTCGCATCCGCGCCACCATTGGTGGTCGAGGAGAGCTTGAAGCCCTGTGCGGTCTTCGCGATGCGATAGAGCGTGCGATTGAGGACAGCGAACTGATGCGCGGTATTGCGCTGGATCAGGGTGATGTCCGTCGTGCTAACCGATGAGTCGAAGTTGTTATTCCATGTCAGTTCCACGTGATACCCGGCGGACCCGTTGATCTCATCCACGGCCCAGTCGGTCGGGAGGGTCCATGTGATGCTGCCGTCCTGCTTGAACGACTTGCTGCTGCTGGATGTCCCGTCACTCAAGCTGGAGACGGTGGTGTAGGTCGAACCGTTGTAGTACTTCACGGTCAGGGTGGTGGCGTTGTCATTGTCCGCGTTGATATCCACCTTGATGCCCTCGAACGGCTCATCGCCACGGACATATACCTTGTCATCAGCCGCGACCAGACTATTTAAGGTCAGGGTGAACGCAGCGGTAGCGTCCTCGGTGAATGTCCCGTTATCCGAGAACAGCGCGGAGAGCGGGGTGGCTGTCGTGATCTGGGTGTCCTGCGCCCATGTCGAGGTGTTCCCGGCCCCGGTAAAGGTCTGGTAGGGCTGCGGCATCCCGCCCGAGGTGACCTCGGTCGCCACGTACGTTAGTGGACTTGAGCTATTGGTTCCTTGATAAGTGGCTGCCGACCGCGCCCGGATCCCCGTACCCAGATCCTTGCTCGTGTTGTCCGGGCTGGATGGATCGGTCCAGTATTTAATATACCGCCCCATACAGGCGAACATCGTGTCGGTGGATCCAATAGTCCGCATGAACACATCGTGGATGCGGTCTTCTCCGGTGATAGATCCACTATTAACGAGGGGTCCAAGCTTGATCTCATTCGGCACTCGCGCATCAATGTCGGTGGCGTAATAGAACCGTCCCTGTTCCCAGACCCGTGCGCCATAGCCAAGCGTCGTATCGGCGATATGCCACGGGTACTCGCGCTGAGGATCCCAATTCGCGTACCCCTGCGCCCCGGTCGCCGTTCGAGCCGCCGCGTACTGTTCGCGGGTCTCGGCATAGAACGGTCGCGGGACTGCCGTGTCCGGGGTGCGTGGCCCGGTGCGGGCGAGTTGGTATCCGGTGCCACCAAACGTAATGTCAAACCGCGACTCGTTGCGCGGCATCTCACATCTTCTCTAAATGTCCGGCACGAACTCGAATTGCCTTACGAGGGACGTACCGTTGGTTCATGGCAATGAAATTCGACCGTGCCTCGCTCAAGCGGTCATCCCAGATCGTGACATCCGCAGCGGGCGCACTGGAGCGCAAGATCTTGTAGCACTCCATCAATCCGCCAGCCGCTGCCCAATCCAGTGCCGCCGAGGTCGTGTCAGAGTCCGCACTCAGTTCATCAAAGCGCCGCCACATCTGCACCCAGACCGGACGAGCGGTGGTGCCGCCCCCGGCGAGGATGATCGAGTATTGCTGCCCGGATGGACCCAAGGGATCTGCGAGATGATCCCAGTTCGGCCAGACCTCGTACTCACGGTGCATCGGACGCGACTGGTCACTGGAAGTTCGTACGCTCTGGTACGCCAGTGTGTAGACCTCGTGGATTTCTGATTCAGGGTTCAAGACAAACGTCGGTAGCGGATACGACCGCCGCCCCTGCTGTAGCAGGATCGCTTCGTCGTAGTAGACCACCTTGGAGTTCTCGACCACTTGGAGCCGGAGAACTAAGCTGCGGCAATCATCCGGCACTCTGAATGCCAGTCGGAGTGTCCCGTCGCCGCCCTCGGTCCATGTGGTGGAGTCAATCTCGGCTGACCCGGTGGCATCGTAGGCCACCAGCTTGGGGGTGGTGGCTGCGGCCACGTTCTTAAAGCTGACCTGTGCGTAGTAGTTCTGGCCTTCTTCAACAGGGATCGCGGTACTCCCGGCGTACCCGTTGGCTGAGGTCGTCGTGACCGACATCCCCTGTGCCCCGGAGATCACCTGCGCGGCGCTCGTGGTCTTCGCCAGTGACGCATTGCTCGCCGTCCACGACCCCACGCCACTGGTCTCCATGTCACCGTCCGTGACTAGGGTCAGCGCGAAGGTGTGGAGGAAGTGCATTTTGCGAAGCGCCCGGTTGATCGCCTCTTTAATGCGATCCGGGTGCAGGGTGCCGTGGACCTCGAACGTATTGGTGTTTGCCATCGCATTGCTCCATACCGGCACCACGGTCAGGGTTCCGGTATTTGGAGCAAAGCCATCGTCTTTCACCCGGCGCACGACTCCGGCGTTATCACCACTCGTAGGCAAGACCCACGAGGCTTCATACAGGTCTGGCGACGGCGTATTCGTATCGCCGATAAACTCGGCATCGTTATTGATCACAACCGTAGACGTGGTGCCACCAGTCGCCGTGCCGGAGGCATAGCTGCCCAGTCGTGCGGCAACTTCCTGCCGGATCGCTTTCAGCGTGGTGGTCGCCATTAGATATTATGCTTCCGCTTGCGGTGGGTCTTCAAACCCCGTTCAGATTTGGCCTCGAAGCCGCAGACAAAGCAACGGTTCGCAGGCATCTCTATCTTCGCATCCTCTAGCTCGTCGTCGTCAAGATCTACCAGATGGGCCACCTGTGGCGGCAACACCTGTTTCTGGCGGCCATCGGCAAAGGTGCCGTCCTCGTTGAGTTCACCATCACGGGGGTGGCGAAACCCCAAGCGCAGTGCTTCTTCGACGTAGCTGACCCGGATGTTGGATACCGCATCACCCCCCGGATCGACCATCCGCACCATCTCGTCCGGTACGCCAATGAGTTGGACACCCGAAAAGCCACTCCGCGAGTTCGGAATCGGTCGTCGTGCAGGCATTAGTTATCTTTCCACGGTAAGGCGGGCACCATAAAGATACTACGTCCGGTGCCAGTCTCTCGCGAGGGCGGGGCCTCGGCACCCGGCCTCGTGATGTGATCCTGCGGGATCTCGATCTCGTCGGCGTTGTCACGGACATCGGGGTGCCAGTATCCGTGTCTGCGTTCGTTCGATTCGATGTCTTCGTTGCGACTACCAATGATGTCTTCGGCTTCCTTGGAGTCGGTGCCGATCACCAAGATGTCGCGGCCATTCTTCATCCGCTTGCGAAAGCTGCGGACCTCGCCACGATCATCGGCACTGGGTGTCGGCACATGGGTGATGCCCGTGTTTCGTTTAGCCATAGATGTTCGGTAAGGGGTGGGCCGAAGCCCACCCCAGAACCGTCGCTACTAAGTAGCGCCCTTCGACAGTACGGCATTCCAATTTGTGCCATCACAGGCCAAATAGCAATCCTCGTTCTGCGAAACCGTGACAATGCCAGAGCCACCATCGTTGTTAACAGTGATGTCCTCTGATGCGTCTGCGGCGTTACTGAGATAGACCTCTAGACCAGAGGCTTCCGCTGGTAGCACGACTGTGCGACCTGCGCCCCCCGGATCGAGAGTTTGGTGCCACGCATCGTTGACGGTCAGGGTTTTACCCCCGGACAGCGTTTCGATGTTCGCGTCACGATATGTAGGTGCCCCAATAGACATAGGTTATATACCTCCTAACCTAGTGGGTGGTACCGGATGGTGTGGCGGCGTCAAATAGCAATTCGACTCCCCACTCGTTTTCCCAGATTCCGTGACCCCAGTCACCGACCAGCACGAACTCGGTAGCCCGCAACGACTCATCGCGCTGCTGGCGGACCCGCATGGCCTGCTGCTCGACCAGAACAATCGCGTCCTGATGGAACATCGCGCCCTTGGCGTCGTCTGAACCATCAACCGTGATGTCCTTGGACTGGAATACGTCAACCTCAAAGATGCGAGCTACGAAGAGCCGCTTGATGAGGTCGTTTTGCAGATCAGTTGGGACGTTGCTCGTTCCGGGCAGGGTGAGGTTCGATTGAAGCTCATACGCCTGAAAAGAGTGCAGCACCGCGCTGACCTTGCCATCCGTTGGAATCGGCTGCGTGCTGTTGCCATGCAAGAGCGCGTGACCGGCAAGGATGTACTTGGCTGTGATCTCTGTCCCCGCAGCCCCAATGGAGGCGGAGAAGGAGTCAAAGTTTGAGAACAATTGGGTGTCTTGGTCGTAACCCCAAGCCCGTCCAAGCTCTCGTGACGCGAGTTGCCCAACCATATCCTGTGATTCCCGCATCGCCTTGTCCGTAATAACGATCATGGCACCTCGCTCGGAGGCGGTGAACGTTGTGGAGCTTGGCGTGAAGGAAGTCGGGGTTGCCAGATCTACACCGTCAGTCAACGCAGCCACAGAGACTGTGCCGAACTTCGGGAGGTCAATCTGGTTGACGCCCTTCTTCATGGGAATGACACGAACCAACGGGCGCATGACAGTGCTGTCACGCTCCGTAAGCTTCGCAGCCAGAATAAAGTTATTGGCAATCGCGGTTAAGTTACTGGCTAAATTAATGGCCATCTAAAGACTCAACCTTCCTGATTATCCAAAGATAGATTTCCTGAGGTCTACGCCCTCAGACTTCGCCGCCTTTTCAATGGCGGAGAGGTCGTTGAACGCATCCTCATCATCGTTGTACCGATCCCGGAGTTGTTCGTAGGAGGCCGGTCGCGGCACCTGTCCCCCGGCGTCTGCCGGGGCACTCTGTGCCTTAATGTTCGAGGCCGACTCTGCCTGCCGTGCAGCGTCAGAGGCTGTACCAACAGCCGCCTTCCCTGCGTCATATGCCTGATCGTACAACCAGTTAATGACATCGGAGACCGGTCGGTCCTGCGAAACAATCGCCTGCCGCACCGTCGCTTGGAAGTCTTCGTCCGACAGTCCACTGAATTTAGGCAGTGAGCGAATCGGCGCGAGGACATCCTCGCTGTAAATGCGACGTGTGACCTCATGCGTGACTTGATCTAGCGAAGGCTGCGAGGCTTGCTGCGCCTGCTGGTGAACGTGGTCATGGAGATCTGTTGGGTCCATTGACAGGAGCCGTTCTTGCTCCTGCTGCGCCCGTAGCGTGTCCAATTCCCCCTGCAAGCGTGCCCGCTCTCGATGCACTTCCTGATCCTTGCGCCGCTGCCACTCCCGTTCGCGTTCCTCAAGCATCCTGTTCAGATCCTCGCGGCTCACGGGTCCAGAAGGTTCAGCCTCCACTTCGGGAGGTGTGTCGTCAGCGCGTGGCTCCTCAACTGCCGGAACAGCCTCCTGCGGTGGTTCCTCTGAAGCCGGGGCGGGAGCTTCTGCTACAGGGGCGTCCTCGGGAGCCACTGGCTCAAGGCCAATCGCTTCGAGGTCGAGATCCTTTGCTTCTTCTACCTTCGCTGCCGGGACTCCAAAAGCCGCTGAAGTCTGAGGTGCAGTGTCCTCAGCCATAGTGACCCCTTTGATAGTCGGTTACGTCCCTAGTGTAACCCTTTACGACGGCAGCGCGTCAGAGTCAAGGGCAATACTTTTCTCAAAGTCCGTCAGGTTCTGGTCAAGGGCCACCGCGTAGGCGGGGTAACGCTCTCGAAATGCCTTCCGCTTCTTCCGGCCTTCTTGCTTCCACTTCTTGTCCTTAACCATTCGAGCCGCGAGTTCCTCGTCACGGTGCGATTGACTGATCTCTCCCCATCGCTTGGCCGCTTCGTGCCACGAAACCTTGCGCCCCACAGCCATTGACAGGGTGCGGCGGAAGCTATTGATGCTCGCCGCGCCACGCTGTGCAGTTCGGCTCATGTCAATGTCGTTAAACTGCGGGTACAGCGGGATCTGCATGTACTGGTCGTGCAGGTTTCGCAGGTACGGGGAGGCATTGATCACTTCGTTAAACCCGGTGGTCTCAGGACGATCCGGGTACACTTCCGAGTTCTTGACCCCGGTCAGGAGGTTCAGACCCATGCCCCACCCCACCTCGTCCCGGCTCTCCACGGCCTGAATGAACTTGTCCCCGGTTTGCGAGAACCGACCGAAGAAACTGGACCAGACATACATCGCCATCGGGTTGCCAGACCGGTAGCTGATCCGGCCCGTGTCAGGGTTCTCGATCCGTTCGATCTGCAACCACTGGTTGAGGGTCTGCGAGACTCCCGGCGCAGTCGCCCACGCATACCCGCGCCGGTAGAACCCGTAGAGGTCATCGTCATCCTCAATGGCCTCACCGGTAAAGAACGACTGGTTCGAGATGCGCTCAATAGGCATCCGCAGGATCGGGGTCGCTTCACTCAGGATGTTTCGGAACGTCTCCTCCCCCGTCCGGGCGAAGAGCTTGTTGAGGTCTTCAATCGGCAGGCCCAGCCCCCGAATAATCTGGATGCGCCCTTCCTTAGTCTTCCCCATCACGATATGGTGCCGGTCCAGCACCCAGTCGGGGAGGGTGGCTCCCTCTGACAGTAACTGCTGCTCTTCCGCGCTATCCCCGGTAACCGCCGCCAGTTTTGACCCTACGTATGGCCGGGTCAGGAGTCCTTCGACTTGCAGGGGCACGTTGAACCGGGTCCACCGGAAGAACGGGATCACCGACGCGAGTTCGTTGGTCGCTCGACCAAGCTCGGTGTAGTCCCCGATGAACTTGGCCGCACTGCGTGACGCCTCGGCAATCGTGTCGCCATGCTCAAGCCGCCACATAATGTGCGCCAGCCGTGCGTTGTTGTCCATGTACTGGTTGAACGATGTCCCGTACCCGAACAGGTTGAACCCGTGGCGCTCTTTTAAGCCTTGGTCGTAGTTTGCGATCACCGCCTTGGTGCGCTCCATTGGCGTAAGTCGAATAGCATCGTCGTTGGTCAGCGCACTCCAGAACTTGCGGCCTGTCGCCCGCACGCCCCCGGTGGGTCCACGGAACTCTTCAACCCCGGCCCCGGCTCTCGGTCGAGTGCCTCCAGCGAAGACGGCTTCTCCACGCATGGACGCGGCGGCTTCACTCGCCAGCCCTTCTCGCCCCGGAGCGCCTACGTCCAGCGGGGCAAGGTCTCTTGATCCGACCTGCATCCCCCCGTGCTTTTGTGCTTCCCGCAACAACTCGGGCTGACTGAAATCGTACGCAGGCTTCACATCACGGAGCATCTGCTCCGTGACCTGCTCCGGTTCCACGTTAAAGTGCCGCGCAGCGACCTTTCGATGGCCTTCAGCGTTCAGCGTTCCTGACACACGCCCGTACTCGTTAAACATCCCTTTTCGCATGATGCCCATGGACCGCATCGTGCCGCTGGTAATCGCCTGCGGCCCCATCCCGCTCAGGGCGAGGTTCTGGACCAGTCCGATGGCGTTTCTCGTAAAGAAGGACACGAACAGCGGGAACACGGTCACGGTGGGTTTCCAGAAGTTATTAAACGCATCCACTGTCCGCAGGAAGCCGGTCAATTCATACGGATCGTTGAACTTGTTCAGCGAGCCAGCCACCACATCAGGAAGAATCCACGAGGACTGGTCCGTGCCGCCAACAAGTTGCCCCGCTTCCTTGAGCGCGTCGTCCAGTGCAGCCCCGGCTTCCGTCCCGCTCAACAGGCTGTGCCCTTCGCCCCGGGTGAAGACCCCCTCGCCGTCACGCGGAGTGCTTTCCAAGACATCCCGCAGATCCTGTCGCACCTTCTGTGCCCAGTCGTGGTAGGAGGCCAACCCTTTCTCAATGCTCTCGCCCTTCGCAAGCGCCGCTTCGTCGGCTGCGGTGACCCGCGCCGATACAAACCGCCCCTGCGGGTCACGGGCACTCCGGTCAACCTGCATCCGCAGTCCTGCGAGCCGTTCGCGGGCTTCACTCGCTTCGTCAAGGCGGCGTTGCTGTCGCGGGGTAGTCTTCCAGCGCATGTCCATCGACGCTTCGGGCAGCACCCCCAACTGGTTAAGAAACTCGTCGATTTGCTCGTCAATCGACCGCGTAGCGTCGGGCGCTGAGGCCACCCATTCCCGCAGGACGTTTTCCACCTCGTTGCCGGTTTGCAGGTTGCCTTCCCCGGCGAGCAGTTTGCCGTATCGCCGCTGAAGGTCCACCTGCTTCTCCCGCAACTCCTTGAACAGAAAGGGCGCTGCGCGGCCTGTCGGCGCAAGTCCCCGGAGCATTTTGGTTGAGATGATCTTCTGGGCCTCAAACCCCTGTCGTCGAGCGGCGATATCGTGGATGTACGCTACCCGGAAGTCCATTTCCACCGGCGCGTCCCGGCCCGACTTCGAGGCCAGTGCCCGCTGGCTTTTTTGCACCCGCGCTGCCTTCGTGCCTGACTTCTCTAGATTGTTTAGTACCTGCATGTCCGGCATGAACTTGGGGTAGTAGAAACTCTCGGTCGCATGAAAGTTGCCCCAGAGTTGCTCGGAAAGCTCCCGGATGCGCCCTCGGGCCTGCAAGAGCGGCAAATGCTTGCTACCGGCTCGCCATGTGTTCGCCTGCGCTCCGTACAGTAACTGCACCGTCTTCGCAATGCTGCCCAACCCGTTAATGGAGAAGCCTTCGCGACCGGCTACGCCCATTTCAATAACCTCGCCGCCGATGGTTACCCGCCCCTCTCGCCCCAGCGTCTCCAATGCAGACGCGCCAATGTCGTACCGCATGGATTCAGTCTCTGGTCGCGGAACATGGACTTCCCCGGTCGCCGCGTCAATGATCTCGCCAGTCTCTTTCCGTGTCCGCAGGGCCGCTGGCTTCTTCATGCCCGCCACCTCGTCAAGATCGTGCCGGAACCGATGCAGGACGTTCCCAATAGCACGGGCCAAGTCATCATCGGTCTGGATCGTCGCGAGGAAGTCGTCCGCGATCCGGGTCGCCTCAGCCTCGGTCGCCGCCTCCCGGCCCATCCGCCCTTGATCCCGCAAGGCCCATGCCTTGCGCTCCCCGTGCAGGACTTCGTAAAACTCTGACGCGGCGAGCTTGTCCTTGTCCGACGAGAAGTTTTTCCAGACCCGATCATGCTCGATCATCTCTTCGACAATCTTTAACTGTTCTGGATTGTTCCGATGCCGCCGACGCAGTTCCCAGTAGGTGTCGCCCTGCCCGAGACCGATGCGGGGGCTAAAAAGCTTGGCAAACCGTCGCTGCACTGGCTCGGAAAACGCATCCATGCGCTGGCCCACCGTTTTCCCGCGTATGGGGACGGCTGCAATCGGCCCCTGCACGCCTTCGATGACCTTGCCCGTCAGGGACCGCACCTTGGCGATGGCGAAGAGGTTCAGCGGGTCCAGTACCACGTCCAGTGCGAAGCCCATGACATTTCTGGAACCTTCATGCTCCCACCCGGCTTTTTCAAAAACGGTCGCAAAGTTGAGATCTTGCTTGTCGCCCCACAGGGCATCGCCAATCCCTTCCCAGAAGGGTCGGCCTTCCTGTACGGCCTGTATTGTTCCCGGCAGGATTGCTGCGGGCTTGCCCAGTATGTCCAGTGCGCCACCCAGCGCGGTCCCTGTGCCTTCCCAGAAGCCCTTGACTCCCGGCACCTTGTAGATGCCCGGTTCGTCGTCTTTCTCGTGCTGCTGGTAGCGAGGATTGGCCTGCAACCGCTCGATTTCAGCCGTCGCCGCTCGATTAAACGACTCGCTCTCCATGTTCCGCATCTGGCGGTCAGTTTTACGGGTGAACAGGTCCGACTGAAGCTGGCTAAACGCAGAGCGGGTCGCGACAGATCCCCGTCGAGGCCGGAGAGAGCGACGGCCCAGTGTGGCCATCGGTTATCCGAGTTGCAGACTACGGACGAGGCGTGGCTGCTTGGGAATGGCGGCTTCCCGTGCGCGGAACACGTCGGTCGGGAAGTACCCGCCGATCTGTCCCAGTACGCTCAGTTGGTCTATCGCCCGTGGGGAGAGATTCTGGATACTCTCCGTGGTGAGTCGCCCCACTGCCCCTTCAAAGGCTCGGCGGATGGACTCGGGGTCGTTGGCAATCGTTTCAAGCTGGGGTTGCCCCGGCGTGTAGTGACGTATCTCGCCATATGCAGGGATCGTCTGTCCGCGCATCACGGCTGAGAGTTCCGGTCCAATCTGGATCGGGGTGCCTCGCGGCGCTCGTGAGAACTGCTCAAAGAAACTTGTACGCGGGTCAGAAAGTATGTCCAGCGCCTGAAGCTGCTGGGCGGCGGCGGCCTGTTGCTGCTCGGTGTCTATCCGGGCCTGATCCAAGCCCACCATCACGGCCTGCGTCTTTCGCATCTCATCTTCAGTGGTCGCGAGCTTGGTCGCGATTTCTTCGATAGCCGCGTTAAAGGCTTCCTGTTCCTGTCCCCCGACGGAAGACGGCGCATATGGTGTGGGCGACCCGGTATGTACCGGCGCATCCACTACGGGTGGTGGTCCCCCGCTGGCTGCACGTGCCCTAGACTCCGCGTTCTGACGCCTCTCCCGTGCTTCTCTCTGCTCGGCTGTCTCACCACCCGGTGTCTGTGCTGTCTCCGTTGCTGTTGTTGCTATCGGTGTCGGTGTCGGTGGCAACCCTGCCTCGTGCTGCTCTTTCCACACACGCTCAAAGTCTTCGCCATAAGTGTCGAGGAAGAGTTTGCGCGTCTCGTACTTCTGCCCCCATATAGATTGCCCGTCTCTTGCCGTCGCCGCTGCCCGTCGATCCGAAGGCACAAGCTGTGGCTGCTGGATCAGGTAGGACAGGTTCTCTCGCGCCGTAGGGGCCACCCATTCAGGTGGTTTGTTAGCTACCGAGGTGCTACTGGATGACCCTCCGCCTCCAGCGGGCGGTGCCTGTTGACGGTTGTTAATGGCTTCGGAGAATAGCTGAGTGGGAGAAGGGGCAATAATGCTTGTGTCAAAACCTGTGGGCGCACCGGCTAACGGGGTCTGTGCGACAGGGGCACGTGGAGCAATGGCATCCCGGCGCTGTCTCCACTTGTCCGCCTCGCCAATTTGGTTGGCGCGAAGATTATGCCGGTACAGATGGTTGAAATAATCCCAGTCGGCGAGTTGCTTTTTTGTTAACCCTGTGGGGGCTATGGCCGTATCTGGTTCCACGTTACCTCGGTCCTTTGCCTACAGTGCCCAGTGCCATTCTAGCGCCTGATTGACCCCGGTGCGGAGACACCGGGTTCTGGAGTGTACTCGGGAAGCCCAGCCATTGCTTCTGCCTCTGTCCCGTAGGCCAGTTTCGCTCGTGCGCTCGCCAGTGCTTCGTGGAACGCCTGCATGTCCGAGGCCTGCGGCAGGCTTGGCACCGCGCTCCCGTACTCTAGGTAGCCGGGATCTACAATGCCCCGACTGCCCGCCAGTTGCTCATAGATATTAGCTCCACCGATCTTGGCTCCCGGGGTCACCGGGCCAAACATCGGGGCTTGTCCTAAGTACTCGGAAGCCATCTGTTGCTGGGCCGCAGCCACGGCTCGATGAATCCCGGTGGTCTGCTCCTGCTGGCGCTGCTGCATGTCGCGAATGTCTGTGCGAACCCCCATCTGCTCTTCGCGGCCATATCGGGTTCGCGCTTCTTCCGCAGCTTCCAGTCCCTGCGCTCGCGTAAACATCAGGTTTTCTTTTTCGCGCTCGGCCTCGCGGATGGCCGCACGGGTATCAATAATGGACGCGGCGTGTCTCTGGGCTTGGTCTACCGTAAGCCCTTCAAACCCGCGCAGTAGCTCGACTTCCTGCGCGGAACGCTCCCGATCCAGCGGGCGACCATCGTCGTCCAGTTGTCGCAGGGTGTTGGTCACGTACCCGAAGATCCGTTCGGCCTCCTGCGCCGTCATGGGATCGGTGCCGTCACCAATCCTTGCGGCCAACCCATCCTTGACGGCTCTCGCGGCATCCAAGCGGGAATCTGACGCCTTTACCGAAGACTCAAGGCCATACGATGCCTGCAATCTCTCCTGCATCTCCGGGGTCAACCCCGCATTAAGCTGGGCACCCACCTCGCGGAGAAAGTAGTCCATGTTCATCATGTCAGCGTCTGTGAGGTTTCGGTATTCCGGGCTAGACCCCCTGATCATGGAACTGGCCGTTGACGCAGCAAGCTTGGCAAGACCCTCCACCTGTGCAGGGTTGTTTCGGAGTTCCGCTCGCTCGCCAGACGTACGACCGGCCCTTTCAATGCGAGCGTTGAAGTCCGCTGAAAAAGCCTCCATCCACGCCGTTCGGATCGTCTGGTCTTGCGTAAAGACTTGTCGCTTGCCCGCCGCCTCGGTCGCCCCCGGAGGTGCCCCATATCGCTCATGAATAGCGGCTTGCGTCTCCGGGTCGAGACCTCCAGCAAGCAAGCGGCCAGCCTCTCGCTCGATTAGGGCGGTGTTACTGACGGCCGTAATATCCACCCCCTCAGGCAGCACCGTCATCGAGTTCGCATCATCCGCAGCCCGAGTTACTAGGTCCAGTACCGCTTGAGGATTTCCCTTGAGTGCCGCCAACCCTCCGGGGTAGTCTCTATCCGCCTGTGTCTCCACCTGCGTGAGTCTGTCGAGAAAGACTGCCGTCCACTCTCGGGTAAGCGCCTGCGTGTCTTCAGGCTTACGGTCAACCGTATAGGCGCCGGGATCTTTGAGGACCAGCCCAAGGTTTTCTGCTATCCGGCCTGCGGCGTCTTCATCAAGACCGCCCTTTTTACTCAGATAGTCTTGAGCAATGCTCATAATTAGTTGAACGTCCATCAGGTCTGTGGCGACAGCCCCTTCAGGCGTATCAGGCAGGCCCACTAGGGCCTCGGCGGTAGCTCGGGCCGCGTCCTCTACGATGCCCGGAATCGCTGACGCCTCATATGTCCCACCCCTGCGGCTTATGGTGTCAGCGACTCTCTGCTTGAAGCCCTCCGCGAACTCGTTCGCCCGGATGCTTTCCACTGTCGGAGCGGCCTCGGCTTCCTTCTTGAAGGCCGTGAGCCGCACTCCGACGTCCCCCACAATGTCATCCACAGACCTGTGCTGGATACCTGCTTCGTCTACGTACGCCGCTGTAAGACCCTGACTAACCCGCTCCCGCGCATCCCGCAGGGCCACGTACACCTCGTTGTACAGGGCATCCTTATCCTCTTGCTTGAGCATGTCATAGTCGTTGATCCATTTATCAATTCTTTTGTACTGCTCCGACCCTGCGATCCCCCGACCAGTTTCAATGCCGGGGGCCGAGGGGAGACCCGCAGCTACCGATTCGTCGTCAGACTCGCCTTTCGCACGGAGGGCTAGTATCGTATCGTCGCGCCGCGCGTCCCGTGCATCGCCAGCGGGTCCGATCTTCTTGTCCCCCACCATATTAGCCATCGCCTGAAGTGCGCTGTTATACCCCGTCTTGATCCTCGACGCGGCCCGCGCCCATTTATCCCTAAGCTCAGACTCGTAGGCAGGCCCGGGTTCAGGGGATGGTATTGACGATGGAGGATCGGTCTGAAAGGCAAATCCTGAGCCTGTTCGCGGAACCTCTTGTAATCGCTCTGGTGTAAGAATAGACACGCCCAGCACAGACTCTGGTGTAAGAACCTCCCCGATAGTCCCCCGCTCTCGCCGAGGCATACTATGCCCGAACCGGCTCAACGCATCTACGTGTACCCGTAACCTTTCAAGGTCATACCCCACCCCGGCTTGTATCGTTTCCTGAAACATCGTATGGAGGGTCTGCAACTGGTTGAACAGCAAGTCGATGTCTGCGCGGGTCATGCTGGTGAGATCAAACTCTATGTTCTTGAGGTTTTGATCAGGGACCAAGACCGTGTACTTCTTGTCAGAGGCCACGGGGCAACTCCTCTTCTAAGGGAGCCATTTCAGGGGGGCGATGCGGAGCCAGTCCCTGTTTCAAGGTCTCCATGCGGTTCTCCATCACCTGATCCACCCCAAAGATCCCGGCCTCGGCCTCAAGATCGCTGGTTCCCTTGCTTGCTTCCATCATCAGTTCCTCGGCCTCGGTCAGGGGGATCTGGTCAGTCCCGTACTGCTCGTCGGCAAATGCACTTAATCCGGCTAGGGCCTTGACAATCATACGCTCTCCGACCATTGAAAACCGTGAAAGCCGGGTCGGATCGTCCTGATCCGCCCACCCCCGCTGATGCGTGGGGTCAGGTACGGAGCCATCGAGCTTGCGCGGTAACAGGAACGGATTCTCAAGCGCCATTAGCGGCCCACCTCAACCTGTTGCGGCCCCGGCTGGTTGGCCGGACCCTGTACGGGTTGGCCCACGCCGGGTTGTGACGGCTGTCCGGCGGGTCTCCCGCCAAACGCGGCTCCACCCTCGGCAGCGCTCATCATCGGTTGCCCATCAGGACCAAGCAGCGGTTGCGGCGTTGGTCGCGGCAAGCGGCCCATACGGGCCAGCGTGTATTCGAGCATCCAGCCCTGTACTTCGGGACTGGCGAGGATCTTCTCCCACGCCAGTTCGTCGATCATTTCTTCGGGGCCTTCGACCCCGGCACGTTCCAGCGCCGTGCGCTGCGGCATAAAGCCACCGCGCCAGACATTCATGTAGTGGTTTTCAAGGGCAACCTGATTCATCGGGTCACCA
>CEUS01063982.1_pt1 | contig 17154 bp, 16 predicted proteins | sample 427031 | NCBI WGS metagenome assembly CEUS01 (sample SAMEA2622837, study PRJEB7988) | marine metagenome | biome: marine biome (ENVO:00000447); feature: marine epipelagic mixed layer (ENVO:xxxxxxxxx); material: "saline water (ENVO:00002010), including plankton (ENVO:xxxxxxxx)" | depth 140 m | reverse complement strand
TTTTTTTGTTCTATTGATATAGCAGGGCTTAAACCTTCTATCAAATCAACTTTAGGTTTTTTCATTTTATCTAAAAATTGTCTAGCATAAGCAGAAAGGCTTTCGACATATCTTCTTTGCCCTTCAGCATAAATTGTATCAAATGCTAAAGAAGATTTACCAGATCCAGATAGCCCAGTTATGACAATAAATTTGTCTTTTGGGATCTCCAAAGAAATATTTTTTAGGTTGTGTTCTTTAGCCCCTTTTATAACGATTTTTTTAAGCATTTTTTTAATTAAATAAATCTAAACTATTAATAAAAAGATGGAAATATGTTATATTTGCATATATTAACAATTAATCTTTTACGAAATCTATAAATAATATGGCAGGCAGTCTAAATAAAGTTCTTTTAATAGGCCGATTAGGAGCAGATCCTGAAATTAAACAAATGGTAAACGGGAAAAGCGTAGCCAGATTAAGCCTTGCAACCAGCAATACATGGAAAGATAAAAATACTGGAGAAAAAAAAGAAAAAACAGAGTGGCACAGAGTTGTCATTTTTAATGAAGGTTTGGTTAATGTTGTTCAACAGTATGTAAAAAAAGGAGCGCAGGTTTATATTGAGGGGCAACTAGTAACGAGAAAATGGACTGATGAAAAATCTGGTGTAGATAAATATTCAACAGAAATAGTTCTTCAAGGATATAACTCAACATTCAAAATTTTAAGTGGAAAAAATAATCAAAGCATTAATCAACAAAGTAGTACTGAAACTAAAAGTTCACTTCCAAACAATGAAAATGTTTCATCAAGTGATCTTGATGATGAGATACCTTTTTAGCTTCAATGGAAAATATTATACCCAATCAAATTAAAAATACTCATAAACCAATATTTGTTTATGATGAGATGAGTTCTTCTTATTTATCATACGCAATGAGCGTGATAATAAGCAGAGCATTACCTGATGTAAGAGATGGATTAAAGCCAGTACACAGGAGGATTATTTATGCTATGCATAAAGGAGGCTTTGATTGGTCAAAACAATTCAGAAAATCTGCAAGAATAGTAGGAGATGTTATTGGTAAATATCACCCTCATGGTGATCAGGCAGTATATGATGCTTTAGTTAGACTCACCCAAGATTTTTCAATGAGCTTGCCTTTAATTGATGGGCAAGGAAATTTTGGTTCAATTGATGGTGATCCGGCGGCAGCAATGCGATACACCGAAACAAAATTGGCTAAAGTTTCTCAATTTTTAATAGATGATATAGAAAAAGATACAATCGAATTCAGAAGCAATTATGATGAAACAGAAAAAGAACCTACTGTTTTGCCAGCTCAATTTCCAAATTTATTAGTTAATGGTGCAGGAGGTATCGCTGTTGGAATGGCGACAAGTATACCCCCTCACAATCTAGGTGAAATTATTGATGCGACTGTAGCTTTTATAAACAATAGAGATATCACCATTTCCCAACTTATGAAAAAAGTTCCAGGACCTGATTTTCCGACAGGAGGAATAATTATAGGAAAAGATAATTTAAAACAAGGATACAATAAAGGAAGAGGATCAATTAAAATAAGAGGAGAGGTTACGGAAGAGAGTTTAAAGAACGGCAAAGAGAGATTGGTCATAAAGTCAATTCCTTATCAAGTCAACAAGTCATTATTAAATGAAAGAATAGCTGAGTTAGCGAGAGACAAAAAAATAGAAGGTATTAGCGATATCAGAGATGAGTCTAATCGAGAGGGAGTTAGAGTTGTTTTAGATCTGAGAAGAGGTGTTGAGCCAGAAACAGTAAAAAGGCAACTATATAAATTAACCTCCGTAGAAACTTCATTTGGTTTCAATACTTTAGCCATTGTTGATGGAAAACCTAAAATATTAAATTTAAAAGAATTTATATCTGAATTTGTAACTTTTAGAGAAAAAACTTTAACTAAAAAAATAAAATTTGAATTGAATAAGGCTCAAGAAAGAGCACATATTTTGTTAGGTATCTCAGTTGCCGTTGAAAATATTGATGCTGTAATTAAAATTATAAAAAGTTCTGATACCACTGAGTTAGCAAAAAAATCTCTTCTAAATAAAAAATGGAAAATTGTTAAAACTTCGAGATTATTGAAATTAATAAATTCTAAAACATCAAAATCTTCATATTCGCTCTCAGAATCTCAGGTATCAGCAATACTTGATTTAAAATTACAAAAGTTAACCGCCTTTGGAATTAATGAAATTGAAGGTGAAATAAAAAAACTTGCAGAGTTAATAAAAAAATATGAAAAAGTTTTAAAATCTAAAAAAGAACTTTTTAGTGTGATTATTGATGAATTAAATAAAATAAAAGAAAAATTTTCTGTAAAGAGAAGATCTAAAATTATGGATGCAGTTCTAAACTATAATATTGAAGAAACTATACAAAAAGAAGCTGTTGTAATTACCATTACTCATAAAGGTTATATTAAGAGAGGCTCTCTTTCTTCAGTAAAAATTCAAAAAAGGGGTGGCAAAGGAAAGACTGGCATCAAAACAAGAGACGAAGATTATGTGATACAAATTTTTACAGCAAGTTCACATACTCCTATTTTATTTTTTTCTACACAAGGACTCGTATATAAACTAAAAGCTTGGAAAATACCTAAAGGAACAGCCAATTCAAGAGGAAAAACTTTGTTTAATCTACTCCCGCTGAAAAATCATCATTCTATAAGTTCAATTATGCCTCTACCTGAAAATGAAAATGAATGGAAAAAACTTTATGTAGTATTTGCTACCTCGAAAGGCAAAGTAAGAAAAAATAGTTTGGAAGACTTTGCAAATATTCAGTCTACCGGTAAAATTGCAATGAAGCTAGATGAAGACGATAAAATTATTGGGGTAACTATTTGTCGTGAAGATCAAGATATTATATTAAGTACACAGCTAGGAAAGTGTATAAGATTTATGTCGAAAAAATTGAGAATTTTTAAAGGTAGATCTTCAAAAGGTATTAAAGGTATGGAACTAGGTTCCGATGATAAAATAATTTCTTTATCCGTGGTAGATAACGTTAATATTAAACCAAAAATGGCCAAAAATTTACTTAAGAATGGTTCCGTTGATAAAGCTAAGTCATCAGAAATTATAGCAAAGCAAAAATACATATTATCAATAACAGAAAATGGTTTTGGTAAAAGAACTTCCTTCTATGAATATAGGGTTACAAATAGAGGTGGAAAAGGCATTATTGGAATTGTAAATTCTTCGAGGAATGGTAACGTTGCAGCATCTTTCCCAGTTAACGAAGGAGATGAGATTATTTTATCAACAGACAAAGGTAGAGTTATAAGATGTGCTGTTAAGGAAATTAGAAGCGCTGGACGAAACACGCAAGGTGTAAGAATATTTAAACTTTCTGGTGAAGAAAAAGTGGTATCAGCAATTAAAATAGATGAAAACATCAATTGATCTAATTAATGAGTAAAATAGGTATTTATCCTGGCACTTTTGATCCAATTACACTTGGACATATAGATATTGTTAAAAGAGCATTGAGCATTGTAAATAAATTAATTATAGCTGTGTCCACCAGTGGTAATAAGGAATATTTGTTTTCCGAAGATGAAAGAGTTTCTATAATTGAAGATTCACTTTTTAAAGATTTAAAATTTAAAAGAAAAGATATAAAAGTTATTTGCTTCGACACATTAACCACTGCGCTTTGTAAAAAATACAAAGCTTCCACATTATTTAGAGGATTGAGAGTAGCTTCAGATTTTGAGTATGAATTTCAATTAGCTGGAATGAATAGAAAACTTGATAAAAATATAGAAACTGTTTTTTTAATGGCCGATGTTGATAAGCAAGTAATTTCTTCAAGATTTGTAAGGGAAATAGCAGGATTGAATGGAAAAATAGATAGTTTTGTCACAAAAAGTGTCATAGGTGCAATTAAAAATAAAATATGATAAGTCGAATACTTTATTTTTTTATTTTTTTTATATTTATTAATCAAGCTCAAGCAAAGGATGATATTATGATTATGAAATTGAAAGACGGAGAGGTTTTAATCGAACTATATAATGATGTAGCGCCAAATCACGTAAAAAGATTTAAACAACTTTCTAAAGAAAAAAAATATGATGGAGTTGTTTTCCATAGAGTTATACCTGGTTTTATGGCTCAAGCCGGTGATGTTGAATTTGGTAATTCAAACACAGAAAATTATGACATAAATCGTGCTGGCACAGGAGGTTCCGAATATCCGGATTTAAAAGCAGAATTCAGTAATTTACCTCACGAAAAAGGAACATTATCAATGGCTCGTTCAAGCGATCCAAATAGTGCCAATAGCCAGTTTTTTATTTGTTTTGAATCGGCTCCTCATTTAGATCGTAATTATACTGTTTTTGGTAAAGTGATCAAAGGAATGGAGTTTGTTGATTTAATTAAAAAAGGAGATGGTCCCAACGGACAAGTTTCTGATCCAGATAAAATTATAAGTATATATTCTCAGTAAAAATCGTCAAAATTAATGTCTTCAGAAAATTTTTCTTTCAGTCTCTTGAAAGAATGCAAATATGCTCGACTAGGCAAAATTAACACTCATAGAGGTGAAATAGATACCCCAACATTTATGCCTGTTGGAACTCAAGCTACAATAAAATCAGTTTTCATGGATGATTTGATTTCGACTGGTGCTCAAATAATTTTATCAAATACATATCATTTAATGATAAGGCCAGGAACAGAAAGAATTAAAAGAATGGGTGGCCTACACGAGTTTATGAATTGCAAATTACCTATTTTAACTGATTCTGGAGGCTTTCAAATTATGTCTTTATCTAAACTAGTAAAAATTGATGAAAAAAAAGGTGCCATATTTAATTCGCATGTTGATGGAAAAAAATTTATTTTAAGTCCCGAAGAAAGTATTAGAATTCAAAAAGATCTTAATTCAGATATATTAATGGTTTTAGATGAATGCCCGAAATTAACTCAAGACAAAAAAAAAGTTAGTGATTCTGTAAAACTTTCAACCAACTGGGCCAAAAGGTCAAAAATAGAATTTGCTAACCAACCAAGAAAAGCTTTATTTGGAATTATTCAAGGCGGTATTTTTAAAGATCTTAGGTTAGAAAGTTTGGATAATCTAAAAGAAGTCAATTTCGATGGTTATGCTTTGGGAGGCTTGGCTGTTGGAGAAAAGCAAAATCAGATGTTTGAAGTTTTAGACGACGTAGTTCCATTTATGCCAAAGGACAAGCCAAGATATTTAATGGGAGTGGGAACACCAACGGATATTTTGGGTGCAGTAAAACGTGGAATCGATATGTTTGACTGTGTTATCCCTACGAGGTCCGGAAGAACCGGATTGGCTTTTACATGGGAAGGAAGATTGAATTTGAGAAATTCGAAATATCAAAAAGACGATTCCTCAATTAATGAAAATGTTAACACTAGAAATATAAAAATCTATTCCAAGAGTTATATTAATCATTTAATCAATTCTAACGAAATATTAGCTTCCATGATTTTGACATTGAACAATATATGTTTCTATCAACAATTAATGAGCAGAATCAGAGAAGAGATAAGAAACAACACTTTTGATGATTTTTATAATAAATATATCAATATAATTTAGATTTATTTGGTATTAGGTATATTTTATAATTGAAAAAAACTCAAAAAAATATAGTAATACTTTAACTTCAGGGGCCGTTAGCTCAGTCGGTAGAGCACTTCCCTTTTAAGGAAGGTGTCGTTGGTTCGAATCCAACACGGCTCACCATAACAATAAACTTAGAAGATGAAAATTGCACTAATATTTGCTACTAGACCCGAGATAATTAAATTATGGCCTTTAATTAAAATTTTTAAAAAGAAGAAAATTAATTTCTTCTCTATTCATTCGGGCCAACATTATAGTAAAAATTTAAATTATATTTTTTTTAAAAGTTTGTGCATTCCGAGTCCAAAATATAAACAGAGAATTAAATTATACAAAAAGGCCGAAGAAAGCTCGTTCGTAGGAAAAACGATGATCGGAATTGAAAAAATATTACTTAAAGAAAAACCCGACTTAGTCATTGTGCAGGGCGATACAAACACGGCTCTTGCAGGCGCATTGGCAACAAAAAAAATCGCTAATAAAAAATATATAATAGGTAAGCATATAAAATTAGCACACATAGAAGCTGGCTTAAGATCTTTTGATAATATGATGAGTGAAGAAATTAATAGAATAATTATAGACAATCTGTCTGATTTTTTATTCGCACCAACACACATTGACTATAAAAATTTAGTTAATGAAAACATTGACAAAAGTAAGATAAAAATTACAGGAAACACAGTTATTGATGCGCTTAAAGAAAGTAAGAGCAAAATTGAATCTTTAGACATTTTAACTAAATTCAAGTTAAAAAAAAATCAATACTTCTTAATAACTCTTCATAGACCTGAATTGGTTGAATATAACGAAAAATTGCAAAAGGTGCTAAAAATTTTAAACAAAATTGCAAAATTGAAAAATTTACCAATAGTTTTTCCAATTCATCCTAGAACAAAAAAAAATATAAAAAGACTACAACAATTCTCTGCAATTTCTTTTATAGAACCAATTGGTTATTATAATTTTTTAATTTTGCTAAAAAATTCAAAATTAGTTTATACAGATTCGGGTGGTATCCAAGAAGAGGCTTATTTTTTTAAAGTACCTTGTGTAACAATAAGAAATAATACTGAAAGACCGCAAACAGTGTTACATGGAAAAAATATACTCTCAGGATATGAACCTAAAAGTATAATGAAATGTACTTCATTAGCTTTAAGAAAAAAGCAAAAGAACAATAAAATTTTTGGCACAGGAAATGCTAGTTTTAAAATTTATCAACATATAAAAAAAATTCAAAAATGATTTGGTTAATACTTCCTTGCTATAATGAAAAGCAAAATTTAGTAAAAATAATTAATAAAATAAAAATATTAATATCAAAAAAAAAATATAAAATTAAAGTTATTATTATTGATGATGGTTCTATAGATGGAACAGAATTACTTTTTTCAAAATATAAAAAAAGAAATAAAATAAATAAAAATCTATTTATCTACTACAAAAAACATGAACAAAACCAAGGTTTGCATAAAGCTTTAGATACTGGGTTTAGATATATAATTTCCAAATCAAAGAAAAATGATATTATTGTTTCTTTAGATGCTGACAACACTCACCCAATAGGAAGTCTTCCAAGATTAATTTCTAATATTAAAAATGGATACAATGTTGTTATAGCATCTAGATATGTGCGAGGCGCAAAAGTAATTGGTTTACCAAAATATAGATTATTTCTCAGTTACTGCGCCGCTTTAGTTTTTAAAGTATTTTTTAGAATTAATGTAGTTAAGGACTTTACCTGTAATTTCAGAGGTTACGAAGCTAGTTTAATTAAAAAATGTTATAAAAAATATAAACAGTTTATTTCGGAAAGAGGGTTTGCTTGTGTGCCTGATATATTACTAAAGATTCATATGTTAGACACAAACATTAAATTTAGCGAAGTTCCTTTAATTTTGAAATACGATTTAAAAATTGGTAGAAGTAAAATGAAAATTTTCACTACTATTATTAAAACACTGAAAATTGTTATTAAAAGGAAAATAGGAATTTTGTAAAATTAATATTTTAAATTTTAAGCTTTAAATATTTATAAGCGTTAATTTATTTAAATTTTTTATGCATTTTATTCAAAAAAATTATGGAGTGTTATTTTTTATACTCTGCTCAATTTCATTATTAACAGGCTTTTATTTTAACTTGGATGTTTCAACAGGAGGAACTTCTTCAGACTTTCAAAAAACTTGGACATATATTCAATCACTAAAAGATAATCTATTTGTGATGCCTGGATCATCTACAGCTCACATGCCATTGCATTACATGTTAATGTCTTTGTTGAATCGATTAATAGTAGAGCCCGAAAATTTAAGACTCTTTTTTGTTCTTTTGTCGTTATTGCTGCCTTTGTTATTTAACTATTGTCTCAGAATTAGATTTACTAATACGAGTAAAAATAAAATTTGGCTTGTTTCGTCATTGATTTTTTTATTACCCTCTTTTAGATATAGTGCGATTTGGGCAAATGCACATATAACTGCATTGTTTTTTTTTCTTTTATCGATTTTCTTTTTTTTGAAATTTAAAAACAGCAATCATAATAAAAAAATAAATAAATTTGTTCTTATACAATTGTTATTTATGGCTTTCGCTGTATATGCAAGACAATATTATGCATTATTTTTCATTTTTTATTTATATTTTTTTCTTAAAGAGATGGACTTCAAAAATTTTACTTTAACAACTTTATATATTTTTTTACTATCAATACCTGGCTGGATAATGATTTATTATAATCCTTTTTATCTAGGCGATTATGAGGTTGGGTTCTTCTCCCTTAAAGTTTATAATACTTTTCTTATAATTCCATCAATATTATCCGCTTATTTGATCCCAAAATTTACAATATTTGCTTATCACAATAGAGGTTTTTTTTTAGAAAATAAAAAAATATTATTCATAATTTTTTTAGCCTCTTTTATAATTGTTTGTTTTTGTTCTTATTTTTTTAATTATAATTTCAAACTTGGCGGTGGTGTTTTTTTAAAAGCTTCCCGTTATTTTTTAGATAACAATATTTTATTTTATATTTCATCTTTTATTGGAATTTCATGTATATTCTATTTATGCAATCAACACAGAGATAATCTGGTCATTTTTCTTATAATTTTATTTGGTTTTAGTGGAATTTTTATTATGCAAAAATATTTTGAACCTATGTTTTTGTTTATATTTTTTTTACTACTTAAGTCAGATTTAATAGATACCTTTTTTAAAAAAAATATTTATATAATTTTTGTTATTTTTTATTATATTTTTTACTATATTTCTGCTTTACTAAACTCTTTTTACAAATTTAGTTTATCAATTTAACTAGATTTTATTGGTGGATATTCAACTATAATTTCGGGAATCCATTGTTTCAATGTTTCAATTCTTCTTTTACTAGATGGATGAGTGCTCATCCATTCAGGAATTTCTTTGCCTTTATATGACTCCTGCATTCTTTCCCAAATTTTTACTGATTCTCTAATGTCATATCCTGATATAGATGAAAAAATTAAACCTAAATAATCTGCTTCCGTTTCTTGTTTTCTACCAAAAGGATTATCAATACCAAAAGTTCTTAACATTCCAGCAACATCGACACCGGTAGCTCTTGCTGTTCTTGATATAGCTCCTCCTGAAAAAATGTCAGCAGCAGTTGTACCAACATTTAAAATTAGACTTCTGCTCGCTCTTTCAATTGAGTGCTTAGCTACTGCATGAGCAATTTCATGACCCATTACAACAGCTAAACCATGCGTGTTTTGTGTAATTTCAAGAATGCCAGTATAGACAGCAATCTTTCCTCCGGGTAAGCACCATGCGTTTTTTATTTTCTCATTATCAATTAATATATATTCCCACTGAAAATTCTCAGTAGGATTTTTTTCATTTAGAGAGTCAAAATAATTTGATACAGATTCTTGAATTCTAGCGCCAATTTCTTTAATTTGAGACAAGGTTTTTTTATCTTTGCTTAATTTTGCTTTCATCTTAACATTTTCATATAATTGAAAAGCATGTCTATTAATGTAACTTTCGGGTAATATGCTTAGCTGTCTTCTTTCGGTTATTGGAACAGTAGAACATGCAGGAATTAATAAACCACATGTACAGCATCCAACAAAACCAAGAAATTTGCGTCTATTTATGATAAAATTATCGTTCATAGTGTGGTATTTTAATTTATATTATGAATTTAATCATTCAACTAACACATAATCAATGACTAAAACACAAAAAAAAAGAAGTATTTTTGCAAGGTTAAGAAATAACTTCATTGCAGGAATAGTAGTTTTAATTCCTATTGGGGTTACAATATACCTAACACTTTTTATTATTAAGATTTCTTCAATAATATTACCCAAAGAATTGAATCCAAATCATTATTTGCCTTATGAAATACCTGGAGTTGAAATAGTTATTTCGGTTATTTTAATAACTCTTATCGGATGGCTGTCTTTATCAATAATTGGAAAAAAATTATTAGAAGTATTTAATAATATTTTAAAAAGAATTCCTATTTTAAGAACTATTTATGGTGCGTTTGAACAAATGCTAGAAACTTTCACTAAAAGTGGAGATAAAAAGAAGACCGTAGTTTTAGTTGAATATCCGCGTAAAGGATCATGGGCTGTAGGATTTGCTACTAAAGATAATGAAGGAGAAATAAGCAACAAAACACAAAAAAATTTAGTTAACGTATTCGTACCAACGACTCCTAATCCAACGAGTGGATTTTTGTTAATGTTTCCCAAAGAGGAAATTATATATTTAGATATGACATTTGAAGAAGCATCAAAATTTATTGTTTCTGCAGGAAGCTCAAATCCGAAATAAAATCTTAAGAACTTATCTCATTAATAATTTCAGCATTGTCGTGTAATTTTAGTAGAAGTTCATATTTTTTAAGATCTTGCTCTGTATTTTCAATTTTTTTAATATTTTCTTCTGCCATTTTAAAAAGCTTTTCGTGTTGAATTGGATCAGCTACTTTAAAATCTTTAATTCCACTTTGTTGAAAACCCAAAATATCACCAAAACCTCTAATCTTCATATCTTTTTCAGCGATAATAAAACCATCATTAGAAGATTTTAATATCTTGATTCTTTTTTTTGCATTTTCACTTAAATTACTTTTATATATCAAAATGCACGTACCTTGGCTTTTTCCACGACCGATACGACCACGTAATTGATGTAGTTGAGATAAACCAAATTTATCTGAATTTTCAATAACTATAACGTTAGCTTTTGGAAAATCGATTCCAACTTCAATAATTGTAGTTGAAACCAGTATATCTAAAGAACCTTTTAAAAATTTTTGAAGAATTTTCTCTCTTTTTGATTGTTCAAGATTTCCATGTATTAGACCAGCTTTATTTAAAAAATATTTATTTAAATAGTCATGTCTTTTGATAACAGCAGCATAGTCTAATTTTTTAGATTCTTCTATAAGGGGGCATATCCAAAAAATTTGATTTCCTAATAATATTTGTTTTCTTAAAAAAAATAAAATTTCTTTAATTTTATTTTCTGGTTTGCTTAGAGTGATAATTTCTTTTCTATTTGATGGTTTTTCAATTAATTTAGAAACATCCATATCACCATAAAAAGTTAACATCAAAGTTCTTGGAATAGGAGTTGCTGACATTACGAGTACATCACAATTATCCCCACCTTTATCAGCAAGCTTCATCCGTTGTTTGACACCAAATTTGTGTTGTTCATCAATGATTATTAAACCTAAGTTATTATAAAAAATATGTTTTTGAAAAAGAGCATGTGTACCTATTAAAAGATCAATCTTTCCATTAATTAAGTTGTTTAAAATTTTTTTTTTAATTAAGGATTTAGTGTTTCCTACTAAGAAACCTATATTTACTTTAGTTCCGCGGAATATATTTTTAGCAAGATTGTAATGTTGCCTAGCGAGTATTTCTGTGGGTGCCATAAAAGCAACTTGATAATTAGATTCAATTACATTTGATGCGGCAATTAATGATATAATGGTTTTTCCAGAACCCACATCACCTTGAAGTAATCGAAACATTTTATTCTCAGATTTTAAATCAGTGTTAATTTCATTTATTATTTTTTTTTGATCGTTTGTAAGTGTAAAATTAAAATTTGAAACTAAATTTTTTGATAAAGAATGATTGAAAAATTTACTTTTTTTCTTAATCTTCCTGATTCTGCTTCTTATTTTTGACAACACAAGTAAATTAGCTAAAATTTCATCATAAGCTAATCTTTTATAATAATCAGAATTTAAGTCTAATTTTTTATTTGGGTTGTGAAGTTTAAGCATGCAATCTTTCCAGCTTTTTTCACCAATTTTTTTTAAAATATCTGGACTGTGCCATTCAACTAAATTTGGAATTTTATTTAAAACCTGTTCTATAATTCTTCTATATGTTTTTTCGTTTATACCCTCAGTTAAAGAGTATTTAGGTATTATTTTTTTTACATAATTTTCTTTAGAAACAGGAACTACATAAGAAGGATTTACAATTTGATATTTATTTTTATAAAAATTTACTTTTCCACTTATTATTACCCACTCATTAATAGGCAACATTTTTCTGATATATCCCTCTCTGCTATTAAAAAATATAATATCAATTTGACCTTTTTCATCTTTGCATAAAACTTTGTTCGGCAGATTTTTTATTCTTGGAATGTTATATTTTATAACTTTAACTTTTATCGTTGTGACTTTACCAATTTCAAGAACATCTAAATTTGTTAAGTTTGATCTATCGACAAAAGAATGTGGAAAACTCCATATTAAATCTGAAATTTTTTCTATTTTTTTCTTTTTTAGTAGATTTTTTATTTTACTACCGACACCAACCAATTTGTTTATATCTTGATTGAGAAATTTATAATGTTTTGCCTCATCCATTTTTTTGTATTATATAATAATTTAGATAATAAAATATGAACAATATTGATATTTTTAAAAAAAAAATTCTGTACCTTTCTCAACACAGAGGAATAAAGGAAATGGATTTGTTGCTTGGTAATTTTGTAGAAAAATATATTAATGTATTTAATGAAAAAGAACTAGAAGAATTAGAATCTCTTTTATCCATTGATGATAACACTTTGTATAGTTGGTACCTAAATCAAAAAGAAAGCGATTTAATTCCAAATAATAGTGTATCTTTAAAATTTAAAAAATTTAAACTTTAATTTCATGGCGGAGAGGGTGGGATTCGAACCCACGAATGGGTTGCCCCATTGCTAGTTTTCAAGACTAGTGCTTTCAACCGCTCAGCCACCTCTCCATTATTTACTTGCTGATGAACTTTAATATATTTTTTATATATCTAATACAATTAAATTTTTAATTTATTATTATATTTTCTGATTTAGAGCTGTGAGCAATGAGTTTCTAACCTTTTTTGGTTTTTTTAAGTCCACAAATTTTACATTGAATTGTTTTAACAGATCCACTAATTCCGAAACCAAAAGATATATCTATAACTTTGTATCGGTGTATGCCAAGCCAACACAGTATCAAATTTAATTTTTTTGCCGCCACTTAATTAAAACTATCATTCTTAAAGTAATATATATTAATATTTGTTTTGTGTTAAGAAATTTATCTAAATTAACATTTTTTCTATTTCAAAATAATTCTGGTTTATATCTTGTTAAAGCAAATAGAAAGTTGTACTAAGTATTTTATGAAGAAGGATGAGCTCATAGAATTTGAAAAAGAAATCGCAAAGCTCTTTGATGCTGGAAAAATAAAAGCTCCAATACACCTTTATCACGGTAATGAAAAACAAATAATAAATGTATTTAAAAAAATTAAACGAAATGATTGGGTTTTTTGCACCTGGAGATCACATTATCAATGTTTACTAAAAGGTGTTCCAAAAAATCTAATTAAAAAAGAAATACTGGCGGGCAGATCAATTTCTTTGTGTTTTCCTAAATATAATATTTATTCATCAGCATTAGTTGGTGGTTCAATTCCCATATCAGTAGGCGTAGCCCTAGCTCTTAAAAAAAGTATTTCTAAAAATCGAGTTTATTGTTTTATGGGTGAAATGGCTTCAGAAACAGGCATTGCTCACGAATGTATAAAGTATAGCAGAAACTTTAAGTTACCAATTCATTTTATAATCGAAGATAATAAAAAATCTGTATGTACAGAAACTAGAAAAGCATGGAACCAAAAAAAATTATCCTATGAAGGAATTTCTGATGAGTATGTGACCTATTACCACTACAAATTAAAGTACCCTCATTCAGGCGCAGGGAAGAGAGTTCAATTTTAAATTTATGAAATATTTTACTGAATTAAAAAGATCAATGAATTATTTGGCAAAAAATAAAAAAACTATTTTTATTGGTCAAGCTGTCAAAGTACCCGGTACTGCAATGTTTAATACTTTAAAAGATGTAAATCCAAAAAAATTAATTGAGCTACCTGTGGCTGAAGAAATGCAAATGGGAATGACAATAGGTCTTGCTTTACACCAAAATATACCAATCAGTATTTTCCCAAGATGGAATTTTTTAATGTTAGCAATGAATCAATTGATAAATCATTTAGATAAAATTAACATCATGTCAAACAATGGTTTTAAAGTTAAAACGATTATAAGAACAGGCATTGGATCTCGAAGACCATTGCATCCACAACATCAACATATTGGTGATTTTACTGAGGATGTAAAAAAAATGTGTACGACAATAGATGTAATTAAACTCAATGAACCAGATCAAATTTATCCAGCTTACAAAAAGGCACTAAATAGAGTCGATGGCAGAAGCACATTATTAGTTGAGTTTGGTGATTATTACAATGAAAAATAGAATTTTATAAATATTAAAAATGATAATTTGCAGAACACCCTATAGAGTTTCTTTTTTTGGCGGTGGTTCAGATTATCCATCCTGGTATATTAAGAATGGTGGAGCTGTATTATCAGCAACTATTGATAAGTATATTTATATTTCAGGTAGATATCTGCCACCTTTTTTTGAGCATAAATATCGAATTGTTTGGTCTCATATTGAAACAGTAAAAAAGATAGATCAAATAAAACACAAAGCCGTAAAAGAAATGCTAAAACATTTTAAAATAAAAAGTGGATTGGAGATACATTATGATGGTGACCTTCCTGCAAGAAGCGGAATGGGGTCTAGTTCAGTATTTGTAGTAGGTTTGATGAACTTGCTTTATAATTTTATAGATCAAAAAATTAAAAAGGAACAATTAGCAAAAGAATGTATAAATTTTGAACAAAAAATTTTGAAAGAAAATGTAGGTTCCCAAGACCAAATTGCAGCTACGTATGGAGGTTTTAACAAGATAGTTTTTAAAAGAGGAGGGGATTTTGCTGTACACAGAATCCCAATTAAAAAAAAAATACTTAATGACCTAAATAAAAATTTACTTCTTGTTTATACCGGTCTTAAACGAACAGCTCACGATATAGCCAAAAATTATATTAATGAGTTACAAAAATCTAAAAAACCACACATTTTAAGAATATCAAATTTTGTTAAAGAAGCTGAGCAATTTTTAAAAACAGGAGAACTAAACGAATTTGGTAAACTTTTACATGAGTCTTGGCTTGAAAAAAAAAATCTCAGCAAATCAATCAGTAATTCTAGTATTGATGAAATATACAATATTGCTATTAAAGAAGGAGCAATAGGTGGAAAATTACTTGGTGCTGGAGGAGGAGGTTTTCTTCTTTTTTACGCTCCCTATTATAAACACAAAAATATCATTAAACATTTAAATAAATTAGTAACAATCCCTTTTAAATTTACATCCGAAGGAAGTAAAATAATGTTTAAAAAAGTTGATAATAAAATAATCTAATAATTAATTATAAAAGTTTATGAAATTTTCTCACCCATTAATGCATGACAATTTTACCAAATCTGACATCAATGCTGTTATAAAGCTATTGAAACAAAAAAGTAAAATTTTAACCCAATCTAAGCATGTAAGACAATTCGAATTAAAATGGTCAAAATGGCTTGGGGTTAAGTACAGTGTTTTTGTTAATTCAGGTTCTTCAGCAAATTTACTTACAATGAGTGCATTAAAAATATTGTATGGCACTGGTGAAATTATAGTTCCAACATTAACTTGGGTTTCGGATATAAATTCTGTTCTTCAAAACAATTTTAAACCTGTATTTGTCGATATAAATCCAAAAACTTTATGCATGTCAGATGATGAAATAATTAAAAAAATAAATAAGAAAACTTTAGCTGTATTCATAACTCATGCTCAAGGATTTAACGGTTTAACACCAAAATTAATTAATTATCTCAAAAAGAAAAAAATTTTACTTATCGAAGATGTTTGTGAATCTCACGGTGCTACTTTTAAGAAAAAAAAACTAGGCACCTATGGAAAAATTTCTAATTTTTCATTTTATTATGCTCATCATATGTCGACAATTGAAGGTGGCATGGTTTGCACTAATGACAAAAAAATTTATGAAATAATAAGAATGTTAAGATCGCATGGAATGGCCAGAGAAATAGGAAATTCTTCATCTGAAAATAAAATTATAAAAAAATATCCAAATTTATCACCTAAATTTATTTTTCTTTTCCCAGCATATAATTTCAGAAATAATGAAATTGGCGCCGTAATAGGTATAAATCAGCTTAAGAATCTAAATAAAAATAATAAAATAAGAAATAAAAATTTTAAAACATTTCTCGAAAATTTAGATAATACTAAATATAGAACAAATTTTATTTTGAAAGGTAGTAGTAACTATGCTTTTCCATTGGTATTAAAAAAACCTAATTATATGAATAGAGATAAATTAGAAAATACTTTAAAAAAAAATAGAATAGAATTTAGAAGAGGTAATGCTGGAGGTGGCAATCAACTAAGACAACCTTATTTAAAAAAATTTTCAAAAAAAATAAATTTTAAAAATTTTAAAGAAGTCGATCATATTCATTTTTTTGGATATTATATTGGGAACTACCCTTCTTTAAGTGTAAAAAAAGTTAAAAAAATTTGTTCTATTATAAATTCAGTTAAATATGCCATTTAAAATTAAAAAGTTTATAAATAAGGCATTCAAAGATTACAGGGGCTATTATTGGACATCTTGGAAAAAAGGAACTACAAAATCAGTTAAATTTAAACATGATAAATTTTCTTTCTCAAAAAAAAATGTTCTTAGGGGCTTACATGGTGACACAAAAACTTGGAAATTAATAAGCTGTCCTTATGGGAAATTTCTTTTAATTGTTGTGAATTGCGAAAAGGATTCAAAAAATTATTTAAAGTGGAAATCTTGGATATTAAGTCGTGAAAACGGCGTTCAAATATTAATTCCACCAAATTATGCTAATGGACATTTGTGTTTAACCAAAGAATGTTTGTTTCATTATAAATTGGCTTATAAAGGGAGATATTTTGATGTAAAAAAACAATTTTCTTTAAGATGGAATGATCCGAAGCTAAAAATTAACTGGAAAATTAAAAAACCAATTTTAAGTAAAAGGGATAA
>CEUS01269024.1_pt1 | contig 17163 bp, 12 predicted proteins | sample 427031 | NCBI WGS metagenome assembly CEUS01 (sample SAMEA2622837, study PRJEB7988) | marine metagenome | biome: marine biome (ENVO:00000447); feature: marine epipelagic mixed layer (ENVO:xxxxxxxxx); material: "saline water (ENVO:00002010), including plankton (ENVO:xxxxxxxx)" | depth 140 m | reverse complement strand
GTCGCCACGGCGTCCAGGTCCAGGCTGAGCTGGGCTTGCAACCAGGTTAGTCGAATGATCGCAGTTTCGGGGATTTTTTTTGTGGAAGACTCCAACGTGCCCCTAATTCTATCATAGGCTTTGGCTGGACCGTCGAGCTTTCGTATTGCGGCGACTAAATTCCACTCTGCACGCCACCAACTCTGCAATTCCTGCGGTTGAATTTCCTTTTCATCCAAAACCTCAATCGCCTGTTGAAGTTCACCTTTGTTGACTAGAGAGTTTACGTACTGAAAGAGAGCCCGGCTTCGAATTTCAGGGCTAATGTCTTTCCCAAGTAAAATTTTGTACGCCGCGCTCGCATTATCGAAATCCTTAGCCAAGAAATGGCAGTCAGCCATAAGTAGACCGGTCTTGGAGAAATCCAACCCCAATTCTTTTTCAGTTGAGCTTATTGTCTGCAGCCAATTGGCTGCCCTTCGATATTCTGGTGGATTTGTTCGCCATGCTATCGTGGCCAATGTCCGGAGTGCGTCCAACCGCCATGGAGACGCAGGGTATTCCTGCATCAAACTCGAACAATATTTTTCCACCTCGGTTTCCGCTCCCAATCGCAAGGCTACCCTCCCTCTTAACAATAGAAGATTTTCCCTAAGAGGGTGAGGAGGGTCGGGCTTAGTCCGACTTAAGAGGCGATCGAGAAAGTCGACGTAGAAATCATTTCCCTTTAGTGCATCGAAACGGTTGGCAAGAATACTCAAACCAGCCTTCGCCAAAGCCAGGTCATTCGCGTTGGAAACGACTTCTTCCAGGGCTAGCCTACCTTGCTTGAATGCTGGATCTTTATCCAGCAAGCCAACGACAAACTGAAGATGAGCTTCTTGCTGGGGATTTTGGTTTGGCGCCTGCAATTGGGTATTTATAACCCTTATGGCCTCTTCGGAACGATTTAGGGCTTGCAGGACGCTTGCGTATTCCAGTGCAAAATCGAAACCAACGGACTTGTCTTTGAACTTTTGCCATTCCTGCTTTAGCCTGACGGCTAAGACTTCGTCTGGATCGCTAGTCGTAAGTACAGTGCGATAACGGAGGACGCGAAATTCGGTTTCCTGTGCATCACTAACCGCTGTTGTAAAAGCTTTGTTAAAATGAATTTCAGCGGATTCTTGATTTTTTGAACTCAAGGCGACTAATCCGGACATGAGATGAAACCATCCTCGCTTATCAGGTGGCAATTGTTCTACCGACAACCCTTTCAATTTGTCGGCAATTGCAGCTGGGCCGTTACTATGATAAGCCAACAGCGAGTACATTAGTTGAGCATGGGGCGAGGATTGCTTCGACAATTGGCTCAAGCTTGTCTGGGCTTTTGTAAATTGGCCTTGAGATATTTGAGCCGATGCCAATCCCAACAATAATTTCTGGTATTCTGGGTCGGTTTCCTTGGTTTGGGTGAGCAATTGCTCGTAAAGTGATATGGATACGCCACTCAATCCGATGCGAAGAGCACTTTCCGCAGCTTTCAATTTATTTGTATAATGAAAGGACTTTCCTTCTTCGGAATCATACGGGAGGGGGGGGTCCTCTTCCTGTGCAAGCGTTGTGCTGGCTACAAATGCGAAGATAAGGGCACGATACACAACTGTAATTGATAAGGTATTGATTTGCAAAGGTTTGCTGTCAGAGGAAATTATTCTATTAATTATAGGATAGATAATTACATGCCGTAATCGGAAGTTGCAAACCTTTGTAGCTGGTTCTCGGTCAGATTGTGATTGACGCGTTTAGTTTCCTCTGAGAAAAAAAAGAGCTAAACTAGTGCGGGCGTAGCTCAGTTGGTAGAGCACCACCTTGCCAAGGTGGATGTCGAGGGTTCGAATCCCTTCGCCCGCTCCATTTTCCTCTTGAAGGCTTCGGAATTATTCGATTTCCCAACATCTCTTCCTTTTGCTCATCATTTCCCTAATCGAATTCCGCCGTGGGAATGGATCAAGAGGATTAAGATTGCCTTGGCTGATTTCTCATTTGTGCACGGGTTGCCTCATCACACGATTCCGAAAGGCTTGCAGATTGGATCAAAGGTGTTTTTGCATCCATCTGTCAAGTTGCCGAGTCATGGTGTGATTAGAGGGCCGGCATTCATTGGTGAGAACTGTGAATTGAGGCCTGGTGTATTTATTAGGGAGAATGTAATATTTGGCAAAAACTGTGTAATAGGTAATTCATGCGAGTATAAAAATACATTACTACTCGATAACGTTCAAACACCACATTTTAATTATGTAGGAGACTCTATTTTAGGTAATAGAGTACATCTTGGTGCTGGTTGTATTTTAGCCAACCTGCGATTTGATCAAAAAGAAGTTTTGGCACCAACTCAAAATGGACTTGAGAAAAGTGGTTTGCGCAAGCTGGGAGCGATGCTTGCGGACGATGCGGAAGTGGGTTGCAACTCTACACTAATGCCAGGATCGATACTTGAAAAAAAGTCAAAAGTAGCACCTTCCCTTTCGTTTTCAGGTAGGCTGGGGGAGGGGCAAATATACGCAGGACATAGACTTGGTAGTCAACCTGCTAGATGATCAATAATCAAGGGGTGCAATTTATGATTACTTGCGATCACTGAATTACCTTTCAAGGCATCATTTCCCTTATGGTCGGTTATCATGCCACCCGCTCCTCGTATAATTGGAATCATTGCATGAAAATCCCATGGATTAACAATTGGATCTATCATGACGTCGGCATTACCTGATGCCAGCGACAAGTATCCAAAGCAGTCGCCCCAAGTCCTGTACAATGCGGCTTTATTAACTAGGTTTTCCCAATTATCCTTTCCGAAACGTCGTTGGGCGTTCAGGTCGTCGCTGGTAAGTATGGTAGAGCTCCCCATTTCTTCCGTTGTTCTAACTTTTACCAACCGATCGTTTAAGGTGGTTTGATTCTCATCTCCAATCATTAATAAATTCATGATAGGTTGATGTATGGCCCCCAACAGCGGCACACCTCTTTTCTTCAAGCAAAGTACTGTCCCAAACAAAGGCACTTTGGTAACAAACGAATGGGTACCGTCAATCGGATCAAGTAGCCAAACGTATTCGGCATTTTCGCTCATGGAACCATATTCTTCCCCCACTATGCCGTGGTGAGGATAGGTTTTCTCGATTATTTGACGCAGGTATGCTTCCACTTCTCGATCGGCTCGCGTGACGGGCGTTGCATCCTCTTTGCTTTCGACTTGTAGGTTTTGGTCCGAGTAGTGAGAGATGATGATACGACCAGTTTCCTTCAATAGCTCTTGGACAAAGGAACTGAATTCCTCTAATTTCATTTTTCAGGTTGTAACACGGTGAAATTCGTTGCCTAGCACGCTTATAACAACACGCAATAATGTTTTAACAATGCGCTGGAAAGACAAATTAGTTCACGTATTGGATTTTGAGGGCAACGCACGCACCGGTGTCATCGAATATGGCGTGGCAACGCTTTCAAGGGGAAAACTCCAGTCTGTAGCTACTGGTTTATGTTGCGGTCGTCAGGAACCGGATTCTGATGAGATTCGAGTACATGGAATTAAACACGATATGATTTCAACTGCTTCTTCTTTTGAGGAAGAGTGGAAACGCTTTTCCAATTTGCGAGCAACGGGTTCCATGGCAGCTCATCATGCATCCGTTGAGGACAACCTCTTAAAGGGGTATTGGCCCTATCCTCGTTGGAACAAGAGCCAAAAGAAGTTTTCCTGGGGTCCTTGGATCGATACGCATCGTATTTATGCGTTTCTTTACAAAGGATTGGAAAATTATCGATTAAGTACCTTGATCAAGATTTTTGCCCTTGGAGAACGCTTAAGTGAATGGGGTGAGCTCCATTGTCCTCCGGAAAGGAGAAAGGCGCATTGCGCTTTGTACGATGCGTTGGCGTCGGCGTTGCTTTTGATACGCTTGGACGAATTGGCTGAACTGAACGATCTAACTACTGATTGGTTACTCGAACTCAGCGCAACCGATCAACACCGACGCGACAACCTGCGTCAGGGAGATTTGTTTTTAAGTTAAGGGGTTATTACTCCGGGGGATCGCTTTTAGAGGGTTCTTCGGACTCTGCATCTTCTTGCGGGACGCTCTCTTCGGAAGAATCATCCAAGGCTGCATCCTCGGGCGCGGGTTCAGTTGCGGTGCTTTCTTCGGGATTTTCTTCAAGCCCCTCGCTGGTGTCCCTCGGATTTTCTTGATCCAAAGCTTGATCGTCTTCGTTTGATTGCTGGCTTTCGTCTTCTCCAGTTTCGTCTTCCTGCATCTTGACGACGCGCGAGATTGCGACGAGTTTGTCGCCTTTTGCGAGGTCAACGAGTTTAACGCCTTTAGTTCCACGGTTGGTAGCGCGAATATTGAGAACAGGGCAACGAATAGCCTGTCCTTTTTTGGTTAACATCATGATTTCATCGTCTTCGTCGACTGCCAAGGCTCCTGCGAGAGCCTTGGCGTCCATAGCGATGACTCCGTAGCCACCGCGTTTGCGGGGCATATTGTCTTCGCCTTCTCCGCCTCGTGGAAGAAATGCGGAGAAAACCGTTCGTATGCCGAGCCCGTTAGAGCCGGCGATTAGAAGAAGGCGTTCGTCATCAACTACGAGCATGGATTCCACGTAATCGCCATCCCGGCGTCGAATGCCTCGCACGCCACGGGTGGCTCGCCCTTGGTTACGAAGCTGATTTTCATGAAAACGAAGGCCTTTACCGTGGTGCGTGAGAATGAGAATATGGTCGTCGCCGGTAGTTTTGCGAGCTTCGATGACGGTGTCGCCATCGTCTACGTTGATTCCAATGAGTCCACCTTTGCGATGGTTGCGATAAGCGGACAGATGCGTTTTCTTGACTACCCCATTTTTGGTACAGAGAACGAGGGAAACGGGTTGCTCGAAATCCTCTACGCAGATCATAGCCGCCACTTTTTCGTTTTTTTGCATCTGAAGCAGATTCACGATGCTACGGCCCTTGGAATCGCGTTTGCCTTCAGGAACTTCATATACTTTCTCCACGTAAACACGGCCATTGTTCATAAAGAACATCATGGTGTCGTGCGCATTGGCAGTGAAAAGTTGGTCAATGGGATCCTCTTCTCGTTGGCCACTGCCAATAACTCCCTTTCCCCCACGATGTTGGGAACGATACTCTTCCACTGAAGTGCGTTTGATAAACCCTTTTTTGGTGATCGTAATGACGCATCCATCATTGGGAATTAAATCTTCCATTCGCAAGTCACCCTCGGCTTCCGTTATAAGGCAGCGCCGTTCAGAGGGATAGGAGGCTTTCATTTCAAGCAACTCTTCCTTGATGACCTCCAAGAGCCGGCTTTCGTTGCCGAGGATTTCACGAAACCCTTCAATGAGCGCCATTAACTCTGCATACTCCGCCTCAATTTTTTCGCGCTCCATACCCGTTAACTGATACAGACGCAGGTCGAGTATGGCGTTAGCCTGTCGTTCGGAGATTGGAAATCTCTCCATCAGGCGTTCCTTGGCCTCGTTGCGGTTTGCCGAGGCTCGGATGATTCGCACGAATTCGTCGAGGCTATCGAGAGCTATCTTGTAGCCTTCCAGGATATGGGCTCGGTCTTCCGCCTTACGTAGACGAAACTGGGTACGACGATAAATGACTTCCCGTCGATGTTCGACGTAGCATTCGATCATCTCCTTGATGTTCATTTGTCGTGGTCGACGTTTGTCGATCGCGAGCAGAATGACACCAAAAGAGCTTTCCAGGGCGGTCATCTTATAAAGCTTGTTGATGGTTACTCGTTCGATTTCCCCCATTTTCAATTCGACTACGATGCGGGTAGTTTCCGTGGACTCGTCACGGAGGTCGCTGACGCCATCCAGCAACTTGTCTTTCACGAGTTCGGCAATTCGGGTGACCAAGGTGGCCCTATTCGTGTTGTAAGGAATTTCAGTGATGACGATTTGCTGCCTGCCACTGGGCAGTTCTTCGACTTCCATCGAGCCACGCATGCGAACAATACCTCGTCCGGTGTGCATGTAGGAGTGAATGCCCGAGGTGCCTGCAATGCTACCTCCGGAGGGGAAGTCAGGACCTGGAAGATGGTGCATCAGTTCATCGATGGAGATGGCGGGATTGTCGATCAAGGCGCAGGTGGCGTCGATGATCTCACCAAGATTGTGCGGTGGTATGTTGGTTGTCATTCCCACGGCGATGCCCGTTGAACCATTCATCAAGAGGTTGGGCAAAGAAGCAGGCAGAACAGTGGGCTCAGTGGCGCTTTCCTTGTAGTTAGGGGCGAAATCCACCGTGTCTTCGTCGATATAGCGCAACATCTCTTCCGCAATACGAGTCAAGCGGCATTCGGTGTATCGATAGGCGGCGGCGGAATCTCCATCGACGGAACCGAAATTTCCCTGCCCGTCCACAAGTGGGTAGCGCATCACCCATGCTTGCGCCATTCGCACCAGCGTGTCGTAAACGGATCCATCTCCGTGTGGGTGATAATTCTTCAGGACTTCGCCGACGACGCCGGCGCACTTGTCGTATGGTCGATTGTGGAGCAAGCCTTCCCTCAACATGGCGTAGAGGACGCGTCGTTGAACGGGCTTGAAGCCGTCGCGAACGTCGGGGAGAGCACGACTGACGATGACTGACATCGAGTAATCGATGTAAGCCGTCTGCATGATCTCCGTAATATTTGTTGGGATCAGGCGTTCTGAAATTTCTTCCATGAGAAGCAGTATGTTGACGGTTATTGCGTATTAAATTGAAGTCGAAATAAAACTAGTCAGACATCGAGATGGGACACGTTCAAAGCATTGTCTTCAATGAAAGCTCGCCGCGAGGTGACGTCTTCACCCATAAGCATGGAAAAAACGTTGTCTGCTGCTGCTGCATCCGCCACGTCGACCTTGAACAGACTGCGAGTGGTTGGGTCCATCGTAGTCTCAAAAAGTTGCTTGGGATTCATTTCGCCCAAGCCCTTGTAGCGCTGAATTTGAAGCCCTTTCCGCCCAAGTGTCCGGATGTTTTCCAGAATTTCCAAAAGTGAGCGAATTTCGATTTCGTTCTCCTTGCCTTCTTGTCCGATATTTTCGACCAGCTTGTAATGGGTGTTTTTACCATCGGATTCGAAGTGTTCGGCGGAGATGCCATGCTTGCCGATTCCCTCCAGAATCTTCTCCATTTCGTTGGCCTCGAAGATTTCGTGAACTGAGATGCGTTGCCTTACGGTTTGCCCGTCCTGCTCCAATTCTCGAGTCACCACACCTTCACGGTCTTCCGGCGGAATACCTTGCCCTTCGAAAAAGCCTTCTCGAGCTTCGGCATCTGGGAAAAACCGAAATTCTTCATTGTTTCCGGTACGCATGCGAGCGAGGTATCGAGGCAGTTTGCCGGTGTCTGCATCATGCCGACGAAGGTAGCGTATCAGATCGCAACCATGTCGGCGTACGGCTCCTCCCAGAGCTTCGAGCCTAGATAAGTCTTCCACTAATTGATTAACGACCTCACCTGAAAAATGAGTGTTGTCGGCTTTGCGCACGAGCGTGACGTCCTCGGAACCGAGTTGCAGGAGAATCCGGCTCATTTCGGAATCGTCCTCGATGTACTGTTCCGTCTTGCGACGTTTTATTTTGTAAAGAGGTGGGCGAGCCACGTAGACGTAGCCGCATTCGATGAGACCACGCATCTGACGAAAGAGAAAAGTAAGCAGAAGAGTTCGAATGTGAGCGCCATCAACGTCCGCGTCCGTCATAATAATAATCTTGTGGTAGCGTGCTTTCTCGACATCGAAAGCACCATCACCTTCATGATCCCCGATACCTGTACCAACAGCGGTAATTAAGCTCCGGATTTCAGCGTTGTTGAGTATCTTGTCCAATCGAGCCTTTTCAACGTTGAGCAATTTTCCACGCAAGGGGAGTATGGCTTGCGTCAGACGATCCCTTCCTTGTTTGGCTGATCCTCCAGCTGAGTCTCCCTCGACGATGTAGAGTTCACTCTTGGCTGGATCCTTTTCCGCGCAATCGGCCAACTTGCCTGGCAAACCACCACCCGAAAGGGCGCCTTTGCGAACTGTTTCACGCGCTTTCCGCGCAGCTTCCCGCGCTCGCGCTGCGTGCACGACCTTATCAACGATTATCCGAGCTTCATCAGGGTTTGTTTCAAAATAGTATTTCATTTTCTCTCCCACGATTTTCTGGACGATTCCGTCCACTTCTCGGTTGGAGAGCTTGGTCTTGGTCTGACCTTCGAAGCGAGGTTCAGGGACCTTGACCGAGATGACCGCCGTCAGGCCTTCGCGGGAGTCGTCACCGGTTAGAGAGAGTTCCTTGTCTTTAATCAAGTCGTTGGCCCTGGCATAATTGTTGATTACGCGGGTGAGAGCGGTGCGGAAGCCTGACAGGTGAGTGCCCCCTTCCACGTTGTGAATGGAATTGGCATAAGAGTAAATCTGGTCATTGAAGCCATCGTTGTACATCAGTGCGACGTCCGCGATGATCGTGCCGTCTCCACTTTCGTTTAATGCTTCACCTGTAAAACCAATGGGTTCTTGATGCAAAGTGACTTTGTTTGCATTAAGGAAAGCTACGTATTCGCGAATACCGTCATCGAATTTGAAGCTTTCCTTCCGCCCAACCCGCTCGTCTTCGAGGGTTATGGACACGCCGGGATTAAGAAAGGCCAGTTCGCGAAGTCGTTTAACCAGAATGTCGTAATTGAACTCTCGAACGCCAGTGAAAATTTCAGCATCGGGCATAAAGGTGATTTTGGTGCCGGTGCGCTTGGTTGAACCCGTAACCTTGAGCGGTTGGGTGGTCTTGCCTCGCGAGAACGCCATTGCATGGACCTTGCTGTCCCGTCTCACCTCGGCTAGGAACCATTCGGACACTGCATTTACGCACTTTGCCCCAACTCCGTGCAGACCCCCCGATACTTGGTAAGCGCCTTTACCGAACTTTCCGCCCGCGTGCAGATTGGTTAGCACCAATTCCAAGGCGGGCATGTTGTGCTTGGGGTGCATGTCCACGGGGATCCCTCTGCCGTCGTCCTCGATCGAGCAGGACCCATCGTTGTGTACGTTTACCTTGATCTCCTGGCAGTATCCGGCCAACGCTTCATCGATCGAGTTGTCGATGATCTCGAACACGCAATGATGCAATCCTCGCTCGTGCGTGTCTCCGATATACATGTCGGGTCGCTTCCGAACGCCTTCCAGCCCTTCCAGCTTCTGGATCTTCGATGCATCGTAATTTTCGGATGTATCCGGAGTGTTAACGTCCTCTTTCGCTTCCTTGTCCTCTTCCATTCCTATATGTTGTTATTGGGATTGTGAATTAGTTTAACTAATCGATTTAAGCTATTTTAAATCCCTTGTTTGTAAATCCATTATCAAAGCTTGGCAATGGGATCGGATTATAAACATTTTCCCCGTCTTTGGTCAAGCTTTGCAAATGCTTTTTACAAAAAGAAAAAATTGTTTTAAATGATACATCACAACTCATCGGAACTCCCAAACCACAATTTGTAAAATATTCACCAATAAATATTTATGGATATAGATTTGCCTGGAACCCCTGTTTGGCGCGGGAAGGACCTTCCCTTTATTGCGCAACCCTTTAATCGGGGAGGCTCGGAAATGCCTGCGAACAACCTTAAATAGATTGACTTAAGGGTAATTTCCAAAGGGCTCGCAACCCCTTCCTGCAGGAACTTCTTTCCTGTGGTTACGTTTACTCGCTTATATTACTGTAATTTATTATAAGCGGACATCGAAATCAGTCAGGCAGGCCAAAAACCAGCCCAGTGTGAAATCATGATAATGCTCATGCTGAAATACAAGAGGTTCAGTGGTAGGCCAACCTTGACGAAATCCCGGAATCTATACCCCCCCACACTATAAACGTAGGTATTGGTTTGATAACCAATGGGCGTCGTGAAACTGGCGGAAGCGGCGATGCAAGTTGCAATGAGAAAAGGCCTAGGATCATATTGCAGTTGGAATGCCATCTCGATGGCGATCGGCGCCATCAAGGCAATGGTTGCCGTGTTGGAAAGGGTTTCAGTGAGCAGTGAGGTGGTTAAATAAATGGCAATGAGAAGAAGAAGCGGTTCCAATTCTTTTGGAGCATACGAGAGCATGCCGTTGGCTAGCCCGTGAGCAATGAGGTCTGAAGCCCCGGATTCCTTCATTGCGAGGCCCAGGGCAAGCATGCCGTAAATGAGCACGAGTATACTCCACTCAACGGCTTGATATCCTTCCTTCGGTTTGATGCAATTGGTAAGGAACAAAACTGCCACTCCGATTACTGCCGAAGCAACGATTGGCATAGGTGTAAGCGAAGCCAAGATCACTATGCCGGCAATGACACCTAGGACGATTGGAGCCTTGCGACGCATGTCGTCGACCGGAACGGGTGGGCGATCGAGCAGGATGAGGTCTTCGCTATTGCGTAGATTGTTAATGGCTTCTTCGGAACCAAGTAGTAAAAGTGTATCGGTTTGATGGAGCCGGATATTTTCTAGTTCACTCGTGACGTTTCGGCCTTTTCGATGAATCGCCATGACCGTGACGTTGTAACGCTTGCGGAAGTTGATCTCCCTGAGACTAAGCGCGGCCAATGGGGAACTAGGGCCAATTACTCCCTCCACCATCACTCCGGCCGTAGAAGATACCTGTTCCAGCCCCAGTTCACCTTCGCCAACAATATCGAGCCCTTCCACGTTTCTAGCTGCCGCGATGGCGGAAGGACGGCAGGATAGAACGATGCGGTCGCCGGCATTAAGCGTTATTTGATCCTTGGGTCCCATTAGGGTGGTTCCCTTGCGAATGATTTCCAGAATACGCAAACCCTTGAATTTTTGCAGGCGAGATTCAGATGCGGTCTTTCCAACCAAAGCCGAATTTCGTCTCACCAAGGCTTCCGTAATGAATTCCTTTTGTTGAATGTCAGACAAAATAGTGCTCAGCGCTTCACGGTCTGGTAGCAGGCGCCGGCCGAAGAGAATTAAATAGATTGTCCCTACTGCCAATAGGGGAAGACCGTATTTGGCTAACTCGAACATACCTAGGGGTTGCATCAATTCCCCTGTGGAGGCGTCCCTTGTACTGGCTAAAACACCGCTGGCCAAGATGTTGGTACTTGTCCCCACCAAGGTGCAACATCCTCCGAAAATGGATGCATAGGACATAGGAATAAGCAATTTGGAAGAAGAGACGCCCATTTGCTTGGACAGTACCAGAACCACGGGCAGAAAAACCACGACCACTGGCGTGTTGTTAACGAAAGCTGATATAAAGGCCACCGAGAGTATCAGGAAGAGCATGAAACTTGGGTATGGTAGTTTTCCTAAACGGCCGAGATAGGAGGAGATACCTTCGATGATATGGCATTTACTCAAGGCGGCGCTCACAACGAACATGGCCGCAATCGTCACTGGAGCTGGATTGCTGAATACCCCTAATATCTCCTCGATTTCAGGAAGAGCCACCCCTTGAGTCATTTCGTGACTAATCGTTGAAACCGCTACAATCACTGCGAAAACCGTAATGGCGGTGACGTCCGTGCTCAGTTTCTCCTTGATGAAACTAAGTAGGGCGAAACCCAGTAATGCGAAGGTGAATGCGATTTCCCAAGTCATTTAGGAGGTTCTCGCTTGAAGTAGGACGATCATTGTTAGTTGCGTCAGGGAACGCGGTTTCAAGAGGATCCAAAAGTTTTGCCATTCCATCCCCAGCGGTTTCGATCTACGTCGACGAAACTGATGTAAATACGATCTGTCGGAATGTCTAGTTGTTCCGATGCGAACGAACAGAGTTGGCTTGAAAGAAAGGATGTTTCGTTTGCCGAAAGTTCAATGGAGCGAAGTTCTGCAAAGGCTGCGGGATCGTCCGTGCCGGCAAAAACCAAGCTTTGGCCAACTTGCAGGTTTACCATTACGTAGTGTTCAGGTTTGGCCAGAATTTCTGAGCAAAACCGAGAGAATTTCGAGGAAAGCATTTTTACTTTCTCTTTGTCGTGAGTCTGATTGGTACGCAGTTCTAACAAGGGCATGGTGATGCTTTGGCTTAAAATAAAATGTAAGTATTTCAACGTGGCAAGGGCACTTATGGAAGCCCAAAACCTAAATGCCCAAAGGTTGAAACCATCATTGCAATTTTGCAGCTTTCATCTAATTTCCTTCGTTCCGTAATGTCGAAGGGACTGTTGGATAATTTGCGAATCAGACCGCGCCGCATGCGCCGTTTCGAGGGATTGCGTGCCTTGACCGAGGAAACCGTTTTGCGACCTGCCGATTTGGTGCAACCGCTCTTCGTCAAAGAAGAAGGAGCAAAGGAACCTGTCGAATCCATGCCCGCAGTGTATCGTTTCTCCATTCCCGATTTGTTGGAGGAATGTCGTGAATTGCTTGATGCGGGCATTCGAGCCATTGCGCTTTTCCCGAAAATACCCAACGATTTAAAAGATTCTACTGGAACGGAAGCCTTGAACGAGGAGACCTTGGTCTTGAGAGCTGCGCGAGCATTGAAGGAGGTATTGCCGGAATTGGTTTTAATTAGTGATTTGGCGCTCGATCCCTATACCGATCATGGTCATGATGGAGTATTGGCCGACGATGGTTCAGTCTCTAATGACTCGACGGTGGAAATTCTCGCTCGCATGGCTGTGCTCGCAGCTCGCGCCGGTGTCGACGTGGTAGCGCCTTCGGACATGATGGATGGACGCGTTGGAGCTATACGGCAACAGTTGGACGAGGCGGATGAGCGAGAAACTGCGATTATGGCATATTCGGCGAAATTCGCTTCTGCTTATTATGGTCCGTTTCGGGATGCTGTGGGCAGTGTGAGGAGTGAGGAGGCGCAACCGATCGACAAGAGAACCTATCAGCTTGCTCCAAGCAATTGCAGAGAAGCTTTGAGGGAATTGTCTTTGGATGAATCAGAAGGAGCTGATTTTCTCATGATCAAGCCTGCCGGGCCGTACTTGGATATAATACGCAAGGCCCGTGAATCCACGCATTTACCGATCGCAGCTTATCAGGTTTCCGGCGAGTACGCCCAACTGCATGCTGCTGCCGAAAAAGGATGGCTTGATTTGGATGCCTGCATGCTGGAATCAATTGTTGCAATCAAACGAGCGGGGGCCGACGTCATACTGACCTATTTCGCAAAGCGCGTTGCGGAACGCTTGGATGATTAGCCACTCTCTTTTTCTTCTGCAGTATTCTCTTCCTCCTCTTCTTCGTCCCAGCGAAGATTCTCTTGTTTTTCGAGCCTCGCCTCTTCCTCAGGCGCTTCCTCGACGGTTTCAAGTTCTGGATATTCTTCTTTGACTTCCGGCTTTTTGTCGACCGCGTCATCCAAGTCTGTTTCCAACTGGAAACCATCTGGGACAAACTCTAAAATGGAGATTATTTCCTCGTAACAATGTTCATGCCGCCCTTCCATAAATGCGGTACTTTCCTTTTCACGGAGAATTTCCTCCAAGTTTTCCACCGTGTATGGTTCAGGAAAATCAATTAAGTCATTGAGCATAAGGACGCGCAATTTCGTGACGTGTTTGATGAAGTCTGCGTAAGGGCCTTTTTCCTCATCCATTATGTCTGGGAGAGCAAAAAGTAAATCGTCTGCTTTCAACAAGGAATCACGTACACGATTCAACTTCACGCCGCCGTCCTTGAGTTCCTCGGCAATTTCAAAGGTGAAGAACGCGTTGTCCACGATCTCCGAATCAAGGCCGTATTCAGTCAATGAATCCAGTGATTCGTGAATTTGCAGGAATTGCTTGGGATCGATAATACTCAAGCCTTCCACGTCGAAATTCACATCGTCGCTGATTTCACCAACCCACCAGTTGGAATCTTCACGTAGATGCACCTCGCACCAATCAAGTCTTTTGTTCGCTTTGCCCATTTTGCAGATTGCTGATAAGGCGGGTTTTTTTAATGAGTCAACCTTACAGTCATTTCATTTGTAGATTTTTTTTCCATATCATCATTGAACAGTCAGCAATTACAAGGTTGTCCTTCAAGGCTAAAGGAGTTCTCTACAAGGTGAGTCATTCGAGCAATTAGCAATTAAAGAAAATTTCCAGATGGGTTTCTTATACGAGAAAATTATTCGACCTGGTTTGTTTATGCTCGAAGCGGAGCGGGCTCATAACCTAGCGACCATTGGACTCAAAACCCTCAGTCATCTAGGACCGATAACAGAAGGCTTCCGTGTATTCAATCAGGTCAAGGCCAAAGCGCCGATCCACTTGTTTGGCTTGAATTTTCCCAATGCAGTTGGTTTGGCGGCTGGCATGGACAAGAACGCTGAGTTTCCCCGTGGCGCCGCGGCTTTGGGTTTCGGTCACGTCGAAGTTGGAGCCGTCACACCACTTCGCCAGCCGGGAAATCCTCGTCCTCGCATGTTTCGATATCCCAAGCAATCTGCTCTGGTCAATCGCATGGGTTTCAACAATCATGGAGCGGACGCAATCCGCGATCGGCTTGCTCGTAGGTATCCCAAACGAAAAAGACGGACTCCATTGGGCATCAATTTAGGAAAGGGCAAGACCACTGATTTGGAAGATGCGATCGAGGATTATCTTATCACCTTCAAAAAACTGGCGGAGCAAGCGGATTATTTTTCCATCAACGTCAGCAGTCCCAATACACCAGGCCTTCGACATCTCCAAAAAAGAGAGTTTTTGCGGCCTTTGTTAAAGGAGTTGCAAAACGCAAACGAAGAACGCGTTCGAAGACTGGGAATGCCAAGGATTCCTTTGTTGGTAAAGATGTCACCCGACGTTGACTTTCGTCTGTTGGACGAATTCCTCGAAGCCATTTTGGAAACGAATTGCGCAGGTGTAATCGCTACTAACACCACGACCAATCGAGGCCAAAAGGGGTCGGGAGATTTTGAGAATGGGGGATTGAGCGGGCAACCGTTGCGTTTACCAGCCACGCAGGTCATCAATTACATTTATCGAGCGACCGAGGGCAAGCTGCCGATTATTGGCGTCGGTGGAATTGACGATCCCGTCAGCGCGGGAGAGAAAATGGATGCCGGAGCTTCCTTAGTCCAACTTTATACCGGTTTGGTTTATCGAGGACCTTTTGTAGCAAAGCGAATAGCCAAGGCATTATCAGCTCAATCTCATAGCTGGTTTTGAGTATGAAGCAGCAATGGGTGGGTTCAGCTTTGCCGCTCTTTTTTCTTCAAGTAATTGTATGCTTCGGTCAATTCGGCGGTACGTTTCTCTGCTAGCCTCCTGATTTCCGGGGCCATGCGCTGTACTTTATCCGGGTGGTATTCTGCAATTAGCTTACGGTATGACTTTTTAATTTGCTCCGCCGTTTCGTTGCCTCGCAAGCCCAGAATCTTGCGATAACGGCGTTCCTTGAAATTGTTCCCTTCGGTTGCGGTGCGAGAACGCCCTTCATCATCATTTGCAAAACGCAAAAAGCGACGTATGGACGCCGCTACGTAGCCCAGAACGATTAATGCGATTACAATTTTAACAAGAACACCAGCCATTGGAAAGCACTGTTATTAGCGAATTTGGCTCTTGGGCTCACGAAAAAAAACAGTGGCACCCTACGATTTCCACTTGATTGTCGATACCCTTTGGCGTGTTTCCTTCCCCTTTTTAACAATCCTCTCCGTGCACCGAACTGTTTTCGTGAGAAAATTCAACGATTGGATCATTGAAACTTATCAAAACAAAGGGGGCTCTTTCGGACCCAAATCCGTTGGGAATTACGCGAGTAACCGACCCCACGGATTATTCGAAAGTTTCGGCAGGAATGGGGAAACGATTTCCAAGGACGAATACAGGAATGAAAAGCGAACTTCCCACAAGAGTTTTGATCCTGGTCAAAAGTGGCAGGTTCCCGATACGCTTGCCACTTGGGCCAAATGATGGTTGCTTCTTAACGACTTCCCATTTGCTTGATACAGGCGAGATCGCTTGCTGGGAACGATGTGGGCGCCAATGAACAAGGCATTCGTTTTGTTGGCGCGTATGGAAAGAACTGGTATAAAGTCTAATTTGAGTTGAAATTTGCGATGCAGGGAGTATTCACCTGAAATGCTTTCCCCTTGCATGTCCTGCTTCTTGATCTAGATTACCTTAACCTCCATGAACAAGAAGCTAATAGGGTTTTTGGCTACTCTGGTTTTTGGCCTCCTTGCGTTTTTCCTTACTTTTGGAGGTCCCGAAGGTTTTCGTCTTTGGTGGCTCGAGTTCAGCAACGGTAGTACTTGGTTGCCTTTTTCACCCTATAATAATCGCGTTGAAGATGCATCCAAGCTAAAGCATTATGAAGCAACCCATGTTGTCATCGAGGACCAAAGTTTGTTTTGGAAAGGCAAGGGGACAGTGGTTCAGCCCATATTGAACAGTGACGGTCAACTGGAGAAATTGATCATTACTTCCCCAGGTTCAGGGTATAGTTCGGACGTTGAAGCTCGAGTTGCTGGTGCTGGAGCATCTGACTTTGAATTGGGGGAAGTCACGGTTCTTAATGGTGGAATCAGCAAGATAGAAATAATCAAAACCGGCAAATGGTATGATTCACCACGAGTTTTTTGCGAAGGGGACGATTTACCCTATTCCGGCACCGCGCAAAAAAAGTACCGCAATGGTCAGCTCATGGACAAACGAAAATACCTTTTGGGTGAATTGCACGGAAAATGGTCTAGGTGGAAAAACAACGGAATCCCTCTTTTCGAAAAGGATTACCTGCATGGCAAGAAGCATGGTACCCACATGGCCTGGCATGGAAGACCGGTTGACCCTAAAGACTACAAATCCGGAGGGGATCACGGAGGTAAAGAAAAGAAAAAAACCTATGTTTCCTTGTGGGCGGAAGTGAACGAAAAAGCGATCGCCCAATTTAAGGGTAATCAAGCTTCGCAACAGGAAAAGAACGAATGGATTGTTAAAACCTATCAGGAAAAAGGAGGATCCTTTGCGCCGAAACTACTTGAACATTACGAAGACAACCAACGTCACGGCTTGTTCGAGAAGTATGATGACCAAGGTAATAAAATTTCCAAAGACGAATATATCGAAGGCGAACGCGTTAAGCACAAAGCTCTGGACCCTTGAGCTTGAACGTTGTCGATTGCGACAAGTAATGCCTGTTGGTGCTCAGGGGGGGACTCGAACCCCCACGCCTTGCGGCACTAG